>OLWB01000790.1_pt1 | contig 31986 bp, 18 predicted proteins | sample 1673331 | NCBI WGS metagenome assembly OLWB01 (sample SAMEA3178943, study PRJEB25190) | human gut metagenome | biome: human gut; feature: human-associated habitat; material: faeces | place: Austria | collected 2013
ATTTTGCCCGTTGTTCTTCTGTTAGTTCTGCGACAGGAAGGCACCAATAAGGAACGATATCCGAATGCGTACCTTTCAAATCTTTGTAAGCCATAGAGAATAAATCATCCCAAGTATGATACACTGCATTGCCATATAATTTTACCACATTTCTGCGTATAGCCAGGCATTTATAGCGGTTAATACGGCCTTCGCGTTGCTCCAAATCAACCGGATTCGAAGGTAAATTCCAGTGAACAATCTTTCTGGCATACCAATGAAAATCAAGACCTTCCTGTCCAATTGAAGTGGTAGAAAGCAAGAATGGCCGGAAGGGAGAGTTGAATGCCTTACGGATATTGCTGGTACGTGCGACTGATTTGTCTGTGACTGTTTTATCAATGAACGGAATTGCAAAATGGCAACGCATAAGTTGCTTTTTCTTATCCGTACCCAAAGAATCGGTTGTGTCTATACTAAGATTGCTCGTACCGATAATGGCATCCGAGATAACATGTCCGAGTTTCTTTTTTTGTGCCATGTGTGCATATTCATCGAGAACAGCCTGCAGGTTGCCTATCACACAGTAATCAAGTACAGATTCGTAATAATCATCATCATTTTTCTTGTTGTACATCAGATCTATCACAACTGCACTTTCGGGCTTGTTGAACACTGAGACGATTGCTTTGGCTACCATCTTGGCATCTTCTTCATTGCCAGATTGTCGATAGGCACATACTGCAGGTGAGGCTATAGCGATATCTGTCATCACATCCAACGCATTCGAAGGTACATACAAGCCAATCAAGTCTTCTACTGGTTCGTCATCCAGTATTCTCATGAGGGAAAGAATAAGTTGGGCGTTGTTTCGTCCTTGTTGTGGAAGGGTATGTATGAGCGTATTCTGGGCAAATTTTTCTTGAATTCGCTGTTTTATGATTCTCCGGATTGAAGAAAGTTTTTCTCCATAGAATTCCGCAGGAGAGAAAAGACCCGCTAAAGTTCGGCAAGGATACTCCAATAGCCCGCCTGTTCTTAAACGGCCTTCACCGTAACGATTCTTCTTTTTTGAGGCATAGCCTATCTTTGGCTCGGTTAACTCTCCAAAAGTATATAAATCAGAATAATATGACATCATTATTGAAATCATTCTCGGCACCATTTCCCATGATGAGAACAGGATAACTTTAGAGAAACTGCGAGCCTCGTTACTCTCAAATACACCTTCGGCCGTATAGTAAGGATTGGACGCGGGAACCCAAAGCAGCAGATGTGTTTTCTTTTCATGGCGAACTCCAAATACCAAGTCGTGAAGATACTTTAATTTGCCACTGGCAAAAGGAATTGAACGATATTTGTTGATTGCATCTCTTGAGAGGAGTAATGCTTTCATTTTACCGGATTTCTTTACCTCTGAATGATGCAATGCTGAAACTATTTGCTTCTTCAGTTCATACTTGTCCATAAAGGACAGTAAATAAGGCGAAGATTTGACATACTCCATGGGAAGATTACCCAAGGGTATTTTTTTATTTTCATGGCTCAGATAATCCATTAGATGCTGGCATTCTGCAAACGAAAGAATATCTTCCGGCAAGACCTGTACATCGCATACTTGAGAATCGTCTATAATGCCACTATTAAATCGTTCCGTGCGGCACATCACTCCATATAGAGCTTCTTCCGCCTCGTTTTTGGCGGAGACGAGAGGTGTCAGATCAACTACATCAGTACGCTTCAGTGCGGCAGAATATGTATGCCATATCAACTTAAATCGGTCGGTTTTATCTTTTGTGGCATATAGAAAGTCCATTACTTTCATAAAGTCCTGATAGTGCTCGTCATTTCCATCTGTATTCAACTCTTCAAGGGTAGAATATGGCTTGTAGGGCGTAGCGGAAAGCAACAGAATCTTGGTATTGGATCGCTTGTTATCGAAAAATTTGTTGGCCAGCATGGATTGCTCATCATCACTTTGTTCGAGCAGTGAGTTGAAGCGTTGGAACTCATCCATGATAACCAGATCCGGATCGAGCATGTCTATACTGATCCCGGCAAAAATACGACGCAGTTTGTTAATCAGATCTGCTCGCTGCCGATTGTCGCACCCATTTTGAGCATATTCAATCAGTTGATTGATAATCGTATCTGACAGGCTTGTCTGCAACTTGCCATACATCTCGCAAAGATAGTCTTTGCCACATTCTTTGATTTTACCGTTATAGATGATAGTAAGTTCATGCCAGTTTTTTACATTGCAACTAAGAAGATTGCTGATGACTTTTTTATGATCTTTAAATTGAGGGAGCTCGCATAATATATCATACATCAAGGCCCGTTCATTGGCTGTTCCTTGTGCACTGTAAAAACGGAAGGAGGTTGATGGTGTCAGTGGAATGATCGATTCTGGCATTTCCCCTTTCTCGCGTTGTTCCGCAATCTTTTTTTCTGCCAGTTTGATATAAAGATGCTGCATTGACAGACGGCTCTCACTGATACTCATCCGATTGTCAACTCCCAATTTCTCAATGTTCTGGTCGGCTATATTAGCATTAGAACAAATATAGACAACCTTAAAGAAATCATCTTGTTCCTGCTTGTGCCATTCTCGAATCAAATTAATAACTTGTTTGGCCACATACGTCTTACCTAATCCTACCTCATCGGCAAGTAATACCCGACGGTGCCCTAAGTTTTTATAGATATGTAGAATGCGCTCTGCTGTGGCACATTGAAAATCTTTGATTTCCTGGCTCATAAGCGTTTGATTCTTTTAAGAACATTTTCAAATGTGCTGTACATCTCCACGAAATGGTCTGGAATAACAGACTCGTCCGCTTTTTCTACGATTTGTCGGATAGATGCGATGCGGTCTGGATCTTTATATGCCATTTTTACCATGTCTTCATAAAGGGAGGTGCTGATTGGCTGTTCCAAAGCAGCAGTTTTGTCTTCGGCCAACTCTTTTTCCAACTGTTGACTTTCCAATATATACTGTTCCACATCTTCTGTCAGCATGAAAGCCAGATAGTTGATGAACTTCCCTTTTGTATTGATGAAAGAACGGAATATGGCTTTGTCCCGTTCGTCGGTTGGCATTTCTTCCGTCTTTATCTTTATCACTCGGTGTAAATCTCCAGTTCGTATTGAGTAAAACTCTGTCAGTGAATCCAGTGGTATGTCTTCAAATATCAGATCGTCAGTCAACACTTGTTCTTTGCCATTACATCCTAAAGGATAAAGGAAAACAGATTCCGAAGGGAGCTTGTTTGGCAGGCATTGGATTGTAATGGTATAGCTGCCGTTATTTGATCTGATTTGTGCCTTTTGAATCGCTGCAATCGCACGACGCAATATCAGTTCGTCGGTGACATTCTTTTTACCACCGTCTTCCTTAGGTGCCGAAATAACCTGCTCGAACATACACTCTTTACTGTCGTTAATCAGTTCACTCCGGTATTTTTCATACGAGGTCTTATATGGGGCAAACTTCAGGTGCAGTAAAAATTCCACATTCCGTCCAAATCCGTTCATGGTAGCATTGGTAGAACCGAGATACAAATGATTATAGTAAAGACGGTCTTCATGTCTGCGTATGAAATAAACTTTCTCGTGCAAATCGACAGCTACATCTTTTTCTACTTTATCGGTCAGTACCTCCTTGGGAGTGTACACTTCGTCTTTAAACAAATTTATGATCTCTTGTGTAACAGAAGCATGTCTTGTGATGAGTGTCTTTTTAGCTCCGTGGCTGCAACTGACCATTTGATTCAGGATATGTGTGTCTACGAATGGAGAGATAACCAGCATTTCTGTTGCATGCTTCAACATACTCTGTTCAAGGCATTCTGCATGTCCATCATATCCAGGTATTCCCATGGGGAAAAACTCGTAATCTTCAAAGGGCGAATCCGTAAGATCAAATTGTTCGATGCAGTTGATGTCTATGCAGAGCGAACGCATATTTTTACGGATAGTACAGTTATCGGTTTTTCCGATCAACCATGTGAGAAAGTCCACAAGTGGTTTATGTTTGCTTTGGGCTTTTGGGGTAGCTTGTTTTGTGCTGATCTTTCCGGAAAGTTCACATACTACGTCCAGGTCGTTAGAACTGGTTAGGTTGCGTGAAAGGACAATCAATTTGATTTGCTGCGTACCTGTATTCGGGTTTGTTTCTTTGATTATCCATACTTTGGGATGAAAATTGATGAAGCCTCCGCCTTTCGCATGGAGTGTTACCTGCACAACGCTTTGCTCAAGAAGTGAATATACTTTGGAGTTGGCCTGCGGTATTGCAATACATCCGGCGTTACAAAAAACTGCAAATTTACCTGCCGATTGATTGATAGTCTCAAGAATCAAGTGGGGAGAACGCATGGTTGCCTCCGTCAAATCTGTCATCGTACCCAGCATAAATGGTACCGACAATAAGGAAGGCATGTCCAGACTATAGGTCGTGCATACGGCATAATCAACCACAAAGCCGTCACTTTGCAATACATCCGTATAGACAATATCATTCCATAATGCTTCAGCCATTGATAGCCTCCTTTCTTAATTCGTCAACAAAGATCTTCACCGTATCCCATCGGTAAGTGAGTTTATAGTAATGTATGCGGGCATTCTTGTCGTAAACGTATGCAGGATTTCCAATTTTTCTGCGATTTCCTTTTACATTTCGTTCTCGGCTGATAATCAGTTGGTCCAGACCTCCATCTTCTTCAATATCATTGGCAGCAAGGCGTTCCGCAACTTTTTCGCAGAACTTTTTCCCGCTATCCTCCCGTATGTTTACGGCATTCAGTACCTTGTCTATATCGGTCCCACTTTCCCGGTATTCTTCAAGTTTCTCCTGAAATTCAACTCGCATCTCTTCATCCTGGTATTGCGAATAGATATAGTTATAGCGGATGTGCACCATATATATAAAATCCGCAAAGCGTCGAGCCTGGTCTTGCAATTCTCCAATCTCCTGTGGCAATTGGCGGTATGGGATCTGTTCAAATCTATCGGTTATCGCAAAGTCTGGATTATCTACGATGTAACGTAATAATGTACCTTGACATGCTTTTGCATTCAGTATGTGACCCACAATGAAGTCTTTGTCCTCTACGGTCAGGTCTAAGGAGCATTTTTGAGTAAAATCATAATCCACATTCGGGAAAGAACAAAACTGGAACAGGCCTAACCTGTCATCAGCATCGTTATTGGTATCTTCGTCATCCGTCCTGACTGCCGTCGGGGCGTTGTGTAGTGCATTGGATGTTGAGTAAATAAGTTCATACAATTGCGGACTGCGCAAGATTCCAAAAGTGAGCAATCCTGTATTGTAGATGTATGCAGGATCGTATTTAACGTAGTTGTTCCCGGGTTTATTAATAACTTCGCTTCCTATAATTCCTCGTGTGTCCGTACTGCCTTCACAGAGATTCTTTGTCATGATGCGCTCCAGCCGTATAATTTCCGTTTTCACCTCTGAAATCCGGTTATATCGTTTTTCAGTAGCCTTGCGGTAGAGTTGAGGCATGAGCGAGAAATATTTAATGTGCTTCTGCAGGGTGGATATTCCGGGGAACATCCGGTCTGAAAAAGCGTCACGAATACGGCCAATGCCGAGTTCGTCGAGGGCTACAGATTCCGAGGTCATTTTCAGTACCTGCATGACCCGGGTTTGTTCTTCCCTGTTGCTATGTATATATCCTAATTTCATGAAAGAGGAGGTCGTGAGTTTTTAGTGTTTCTTGGTGCTTGGTTTTGTATTGCAAGTCTGATCCTGGTAGGGTGTAGGTTTATAGGCTTCTTCTGTGATAACCTTCTTGAGCGGTTGGGCAAGTAGATAAATTTTGTTAATTGCGTTTTAATAGCGTTTGGATCTTGGCCTCCTCGTCGGTGCCCGTGGTCGAGAGGCGCAGCAGCGGTAGGCTGTAGCGGTCGAGGATGCGATCCTTCATCCGGTCGCGTTCGGATTGGCGGATTCCTTGTTTGTGGAACTGGTAGCCGTCGGTTTCGACAGCCAGGACGGGGCGTTTGCTCACCCGGTTGTAGATTAGGAAGTCGAGGTGTGTGGCTCCGTTCGAGGCATAGCGGCGCTCCTCGTCGTTGAGAAGCGTCCAGTCGCGGATCAATTGTCGCAGCGGTTGGTGGCAGAGAACGCCCAGATGCCGGAATGCCGGGTCAGCCTCCAACACCCGCTCCAACAGAGCGTAGGTCAGATTCTCGGAGTCGAACTCCGAGATCCGCCGATGCCGTTTGAGGAACTCCCGCCGCGCCTCGGCGTAGGGTTCGTAGAGCAGGTCGAAAACCGAATGGATGGCGCTTTCCGTGATTTTGCCGCCGTTGTAGTCGATGTAGGCCAGCAGATCGGCGATGTTGCGGCTGTCGGGCTGTTCGTTGCTCGAAGTGACGAGCGTGAATTGCCGCTTGGCCCGCGATACAGCGACGTTCAGCAGATTGGGATCATCCGTGAAGGCGGTAATCTGATCGTCGACGGTCGACAGGATGATGGCCTCCTTTTCCCGTCCCTGGAACTTGTGGACCGTGGCCACGTCAACACCTCCGCCCAACTCGCGGTGGAGCGCATTGACCTGCTCGTTGTAGGGGGAGATAATGCCGATTTCGGTCGGCTCGCAGGGAAGTGACGGCAGCACCTCGCGCCGGATCGTCTCGATCTCGCGGGGATTGAACGCTCCCCGCGCATGATGACCCAGGACGGTCCGCCACGCCGTGATGACGTCGGGTTCGCCGTGATCCTCGGTCATGATCAGCAGGCGCCCGCCATAGAAGCGCTGGTTGCAGAAGTTGATGATCTTCGGATGGCAGCGGTAGTGTTCGCGCAACAGCGTCTGAGGCGCTTCGGGAAAGACCCGACAGACGGACTCTAGAAAACTCAGCGCGGCGCAGTCGTAGCGGGGATCGATCGCGTGTTTGGCGGCGATGGCCTGCATGCGGAGCCGGTCTGCATCCGTGATAACGTTGGGCAGCTGCATCGAATCGCCGACAATCACCGCATTGCGGGCGCACATCAGTGCCAGCGCCCCTGTTTCGGACGACACCTGCGAGGCTTCGTCCATAATCACGTAGTCGAACAGCGTCTCCGCTCGGAAATTCGACCGCGAGGAGAAGGTCGTGCTCAACACGACGGGGTACTCCTTGAGCAGCTCGGGGGTGATGTGCTGGAAAATGGGTCGTTTGTGTCCCTTGCCATAGCGGGCGGCCAGTCGGCTGCGCAGGTAGCGCATTGAGTCGTCGCTCAGTCGGGCCACCATCGCCGGAGCATCCGATGTGGCGAGTTGCTTTTCAATCCGGTCGATCTCCGCCGTGAGCTCCTCCTGCCGAACCTGGTAGTAACTGCGCTGGAGGAGGGGGATCAGCCGTTGGAGATCCTGCCGCTCCGGATGGCGGGAAAATCCGTCGAAGAGGCGGCGGATCCGGCGCTTGAGCAAAAACCATCGGACTGCTTCACGCCATCGGTCGAAGAGTCCGTTCGGCTGCCATTCGACTGCGGCCTGCAATTCGTTCCACAGCATCAGCAGCCGAGCTGACGGCATCTGTCGACGAAGCGTGATGGTGGGATCAATCGTTGTCTCCTGCTCGAAATGCAGTTGCTCGGTTTGGAGTCCCGACAGCTCCTGCCGGGCACGGGCCAGCCGCTCTTGCCGTTCGAAAACCGTTTGTAACGATTCGGCCTCGGACTGAAGGGTGCGGAGAAACTCCGGAGAGTCGGTTTCGGCCGAATACCACGAGTCGATCTCGGCCGGGATGGCCTTCTCGATAGCCTGCGTTTCGACGAAGGTCGTCTTTCGTTCACGGCTGCCCAGCAGGGCGGTGAGAAATCCCAGCCCCTGCTTCTCCAGCTTCTCGACCACATTTTCGATGGCCGAGTTGTTGTTCGAGACGACCAGCACGGTCTTCTCCTGCACCACAAGATTGGCCACGATGTTGAGGATCGTCTGCGTCTTGCCGGTTCCCGGAGGGCCCTGGATGATGCTGATCTGATTCCCGAAGGCTGCCTGGATGGCTCTCTGCTGGCTGGCGTTGCACCCGAAGGGGTAGATGAGCGGCGCCGCCGGGAATTGCCGGGGCGAGTCCTTGCCGGGATTCAGGTAGAGGGCTGCCGCCGAACGGTCGGAGACGAAGTCGATTTTCTGGTACTGCATCATCAGCAGTTTCTGCCCGTCGTCGGTCTTCAGTGGGTTGAGTTCCGCCACATCGCGCAGATAGGCGAAGCGATCTTGTGCGGGCGGCTCCTCCAGACACGACCGGACGAGTTCGACCTCTGATCCCTTGTAGTGGGCTCCGGTGCCATTGGCGTATTCCACATACCAGAATCGCCGCGAGCCTTGTTGGAAGGCGGCGATGTAGGAGAGAGGCTCTATCCGGCGGCCTTTGTGGAGCAGGTGGCAATGCTGCGGATCAAATACCACGGGATCCTTCAGCCACAATACTTTACTCGGGACATAGGAGTAGGTCTTCGGGAAATTACAGAAAATGACCTGGCAACGGTTGGGCCTTGAGGTGTACCAACAGCGTTCGACGGAGTCGGTTTTGTCCTCTCCGTCGATGATAATCCGATTTTCCCGAGGGTCGTACATCCTGAATAGCGGTAGGTCTCGCTATTTTAGTTTCTTGCCGCAGGAGAAAGCCTTGTCGACCGTAGTCCCCAATTCGATATATTCGAGATGGATGGGGTCGAAGCTGATCGGGCGCAACTTACGCAGGTCGATTTGTCCGTTGGTCAGAATGCTTTCGTCGGCTGAGATGTTGACGATACGTCCTGTCAGATGGCAGCTTGCGGGATCATAGGAGAGTAGTTCGCACTCGAGTGTCATGGGCAGTTCATCGATCATCGGGGCATTGACGTGTGGCGAAGGAGTGGCATGAAATCCTGCCCGGGCGAATTTGTCAGGGACTTTGTTCCCGGAGACGATACCCGCATAGTCGCAGGCTGCCACTTGATCGACCGTAGCCATGCTGACGGTGAAGGCACGTGTCGCAAGGATATTTTTCGTGGTTTTATGCCCTGCTGAGAGGCAGATTCCGATTGTCTCATCGGTAAACATGCCGCCCCAGGCAGCATTCATGACATTGGGCACACCTTGCTCGTCGTAGGCTGCCACGATCAGTACCGGCATCGGGTAGAGCCAACTCTTCGATCCAAAGTCTTTTTTCATATTGCTTCGTGAAATTAGTCAGTAAATTTTACGAAAATTACAAGAATTTAACGACTCGACAAAATCCGAATCTTGATTTGAAACGGATCTCACGACGTTATTTCCTTGAAAACAGGCGACTCATGGATATTGTTGGCAGATGTATATTAAAAAATGGTTGAAGCACTTTTGTCAAGGCAGTCGTCTCATTTGTTTTTGATGTATTAATAAATACCTATTGGTTATCAATAGTTTATGTCTTGAAAGATGAGAATCTCAAAGATTTACTTGTTTTTCGTAAAAAATCGAAGATTTGACGTTTTTTCAACATAGTCCTTTGAATAGAGGGAAAAGAAGCAAAAACGGCCATTTCGGACTTCGATGTATTTGTATATAAAGGTAGTGTATATCGGATTTATTCCGTCCAAAAAAGGCTGTAAAATTGAAAATAAATTAAAATTACAAATTGAATATGGCTTGGAAAAGATGATTACTAAATAGATGAATCGTGATAAAAGTGTAGCTGCAATCTTCTACATGCAATCAATATAATATGAGACGAATGCAAATACTTTATTATGGTAATTTGCAGTATCTCCATTTGAACTTTTTATCTTTCAGATTCACAATATCACAGATCCTTGTAATTGGACATATTTCTCCTTCCCATGGGAAGTCGAAGCATTCTTCTTTTTCTCTTGGAGGTATAGTTGATAAGCAAAATAATTTTAATGGACAGCATCGATACGGATTAGGATTAGTGAGATAATTATATAAAGCCCAGTTAGCTATCAACGACAGCATATCATTCGATATTTTTTCATGGGCACTAATTGAATGAGGTAAAAAGCATTCTCCGCATTCGTTATAGGTAAATGGTAAGCCAAGGAAATTTACCATGTTCTCTAGAATTTTAGATGTTAAATCTTCATTATAAATAACTGTTAAAATGGGTACTATCCCTTTTGAGATTTTAACCTTATCAAGAACATATGTTATGTAATCTAAATCACAAAGAAGTAATTTGGATAGGATTGATTTAAACTTTTCTATTATAAAATCCATGAAATCTGGAATATTCATCACTCTCCCTAAATTATCAGATATTCGACTATTCTGAATAAAATCATTGAATAGTTCAATTCCTGATAGCTCTTGATTATGTGAGGCCTTGTGTAGCTGATTAAAGAGTTCTTCTGCAGGGGACATACTAAATAGAGAGATATAACATATTGAGATTAGTTTCCTATCGTCATCCGCAATAGCTGGGAAATGTTGTTCGCAAATTATTTTAATGAGATTATACGGGAAATCATTATTTGGATGTGTGGCGGTAGGATCAATTATCATTTGGTACATTGCTGCCATGCTTTCGTTAATTATAATTGCACCTAAATCTATACTTCGTGTAGTTCCGTCTCTGAATGAGATATCAAGAGAAATTTTAGGGAATTGCTTGTCTCCAATTACCTCTTGTCTTCGATGAATTATTATCGATTTAGATCGATCAATAATTTGACATTGAAGGCTATACTCATTATTAAATGGATAGGTGCCACATCCAATATTAATTATATTCCATTGTCTGTCTAATTCTGGAATAGATGCTTTAAAAGGTAGCTCAATAACTTTCTTAGACAATTGAATCTGTTCATATGTCTTAGCTATTGTGTTATATTGAACCATGCTCATGAATAGACCGAAAGGAGTAGATATATTCTGTAGATAATGTATATACTCGTGCAGAAATACGCCTAACTGTTGTGTGGAAAAATCTTTGAACCCATCTTTGAAGGAGTGTGTTAATTCAATTTGCATGAAACTTGGTTTGTATGATCCTGCTATGGACTTTAGCAATTCAGTGTTATTATATTTAATCATAAGGTGATTAGTTTAGTCGAGATCTTCCACAACGTTGCCGTCTGTCTATCCTATGCCATGGATAGTCTATAAAATTTTCTACACTTTTTTTCAATGTAGTATCGTGTCCCTAATGATTGTCGATGGTTTGTTTTTTAATAAAAATGAGTTCTAAAAGTTACATGATTTTTGTTAAAAATTGAAAATCTAACGAACATTTTCATCGCCTCTTTCCAAACAAAGTGGGGTGAAACCGCCTTCTGAAAGCCTACTTTTGTTGGGGCTTCAATCAGCGGGTGAGAGTAAGGTCGGCCAGCAGAACAGCCGTCTCCGGCTCTTCCTTCGGAGCATCCTTGGGTTTCCAGGCCACAATGAAGCTGACAGTTGCGGATTTGACCCGATAGCCTTTCGCAAACCAATCGTTGAGTGTCTTCTGCATCCGGACTGAAAGTTTGGCCACGGGGAGATCCGTCTTCTCGGTATATAGCGTGAAGTCGCGATATTGCAGCCGATCGCCGCTCTGCAGTGCCAGTACTTCGCGTTTGATTCCCTTGAAGAACTCCAGATAGACATCCCGATGGGAGAGTTGGAGAACGATCTCTTCGGGCAGGGTATAGCTCCGATCGTCGCGGTCATGGCGGTCCGCCGTTAGGCGGTCAAAGCAGTGTCCGTTGGTATGAATGAACAGCCGGTTCTTGGCACGGGTGATCCCCACGTAGTAGCGGCGCTTCAGCTCCGCATTCTTGATGTAGTTGTCGGTCAGAAGCATGTAGACGTCGTCGAACTCGCGCCCTTTGGCCTTGTGAATGGTTGATACCACCACCTCGGAGCCCGAGACATCGCAGAAATCCTCCATCGACGATTCGAAGACGAACTCCTTGAAATCGCTGATGTATTTCGTTTGGTTGAGATGTTCGAACTGTTCGAAACAGCGTTTCACAAGGTCCATATTCTGACTCCTCGCGTAGGTCTTGCTCGTGGCTCGCTTTGCCTCCTCCCAGAGCTCGCCCGGAATTACGGGTGTCGTTACCCGTTTGTCCAGGTATCGGAGGAAATATCGCATCTCGGAGAGGTTCCAGAAGCGGAAGCCGTCCATCGACTGGATCAGTTTGCACGGGACGCCCTCCTTGCGCAGAAGTCCGGTCAGGATGACCGCCTCGTCGTTCGTCTGCGTGAGGACGCACGAGGTGCCTGCATGACGGTTGCGGAGCAGTTCGTCGACCAGCGGGCGGTACATGATTGCCGAGGTGTGGCAGGTGACGCCGACCCACCCCTCATCGTGGCGCATCGATTGGATCTGCGTGTGCTTCATTCGTCCTGAGATCGATTGGACGAACTCGTTGGCAAAGGTGACCGGATGACGGGCACTGCGGAAATTGTCGGTCATCTCGATGAGGCGAGCTCCGGGTCGTTGGGCCAGTTGGAACATGTAGCCGGAATCAGACCCCCGGAATTCGTAGATGTTCTGGTCGTCGTCACCCACGGCGATGACGCGCATCTCCTCGTTGCGGGCCATCAGCGCCGTTACGAGGGCATACTCGTCGGCGGCCATGTCCTGTGCTTCGTCGATGACGAGTACGGTCTTGCCGATCTTGTTGGGCTCGACCTCCCCCTGTTCGATCATCCGGGCAGCCCGCGAGACAATATCCTGGGCATCTTCGAGGTTGCCGATACGCCCCAGCAGGTCGAAGCAATAGGAGTGGAAGGTCTTGATCTCGACGAAGTGGGCCGCATTGCCGATCAACGCCATCAGCCGCTGTTTGAACTCCGTAGCCGCCGCACGCGAGAAGGTGAGCATCAGCAACTGTTCGTGCTTGACATCTTCGAGCAGGAGCAGTGATGCCAGTTTGTGGACCAGCACACGGGTCTTGCCGCTGCCGGGTCCGGCCGCAACCACGATGCAGTGGGACTCCTTGTCGGAGATGATCTCCATCTGTCGAGGGGAGAGCGACCCGAAGAGCTGTTCGTATTTCTGGGGCGTCAGATTGCGCTGGATCTCGTTGATGCGCTCGCCGCGGAAGTATTTCGCAATGAAGCGCCGGTAGTCCATCTGGAAGTAGTCCTGTACGAACTGCAACGCCGCGTTGTAGTCCTTGACCATCAGATTGGCATACTCGCCCACGATGTGGACCTGCTGAATCTTCTGCTTGTAGAAGGCGTTGAGCAGCCGGTAGTCGTCGACTTTGTAGCGCGACTTGTTGTCTTTGATCCGGTGGATGTCCATTGCGTTGTAGAGGACCAGAAAGCCTCCTTCGAGCTTCAGTGCCCCGATTTTCGAGAGGTAGAGGAGGGCCTCCTCGACCTCGCCCAGATGCAGGTCGTTCCGTCCGAAGAGCATCGTCCGGTTATCGGCCTTGAATTGATTCAGCAACTCGACGATCGAGAACTGCACGGCATTGTCCGCGACGGTGTGCTCCTGTCCGGTGGCGTTGGGTTGCGCGAGCGTACGCGATAACTCGGCGGCCTGGCGGTAGAGCCAACCGATGGCGAAGCGGCAGATCTCGGCCCGTTTATCGAATCGGGCTTCTGTCGACTGCAGGTCGGTCTGTCGCCGAAGCTGTAGGTTGTGATCCGCATCCTCCTGCTTGCGGAGGTATCCCTTGACCGTAAGGAAATAGAGCAAGGTGCGGATATCCTTCTCCTTGGAGGTGCTGATTCCCTCCTGGATGGCATCCTCGTTCAACTGTTTGCAGGAGATGCTGAGCCCCTCTTCCGGGATGCGGTGGAGCAGGTAGCGTTCGAGCTGGATGAAGCGTTCGAGCAGCTGTTGCGACTTGCGCTCCGAATCGCCCGTTCCGAGCAGGTAGGCCGACAAATCCTTGCTGTCGGCCAGGATCCCCTCCTGGCGCATGCGCTCCACGGCGGAGATCACCTCGCGCTTGCTCATGCCCAGAATATCGGCCAGGTAGTCGATTCGCGATTCGGCCTCCGAGTCCTGCGCCTTGGCGATATACTTTTTCGAGATGAGAGACTTGATGATGCGGACCGCCTGTTCGGTCTCCTTGCTGTCGAACAGCGGCGAGGCTGTCAGTCGTCGCCGGGCTTCGTCGAGATTTCGCACGGTGATGCCTGTGGCGTAGACGTGCGGGACGTTGTTGCCCCGTTCGAGGTAGCCGGCCTGTTCGAGTGCCGCCAGCGCGGTTCGTACCCGGGTTTCGATGTCGGAGCCCGAACCGTCCCACCCGGCCTGACGCGCGATCTCCAGTGCCGACGAATTGACCCGCATGCGCTGGCGTGTAAGCTCCTTCACAGCCTTCCATACCTGCTGGATCTCGCCGATACTCAGCTTCGTCTGGTTCAACAGGATGAAGTGTTTGTCTAGGTCGTTGTCACCGTAGAGGACGTAGCAGCGGGCATGCAGATGAGGGTTGCGGCCGGCGCGCCCTGCCTCCTGTACGTAGTTCTCCAGCGAATCCGAGATATCGTAATGGACCACCAGCCCCACGTCGCTCTTGTCCACACCCATGCCGAAGGCCGACGTGGCGACGATGATGCGCACCTGGTCGTTCATGAAGGCCTCCTGGTTGGTGATCTTCTCGTCGGAATCCATCTTGCCGTTGAAAGGAAGGGCCCGAAAACCGTCGTGGGTGAGACGTGAAGCCAACTCCCGGGTTCGACGGGTTCGCGAGACATAGACGATGGTCGGGCATTGTGAGTCGGCAATGAGTTCACGCAGCCGCTGGTATTTCTCTTCGTCGTTGTCGACGTGCAGCACCGAATAGCTCAGGTTCGTACGCGTGGCCTTCGAGGCGAAGAGCTCCAGTCCCAGATCCAGCGTCTGTTTGAAGTAGTCGCGGATGTCCTGGATTACCTTCTGTTTGGCCGTGGCGGTGAAACAGGAGACCGGGATCGGGAGTTTGCTCCCCTTTTTCTGCTGGTATTTGCGGATGAAGTGGCCGATATAGAGGTAGTCGACCCGGAAGTCCTGGCCCCACGACGAGAAGCAGTGGGCCTCGTCGATGACGAAACGGACGACGTTGCGGGCAAGGAGGATGCGTTCGATCGTAGCCGAGCGGAGCATCTCGGGCGAGATGTAGAGCAGCGCGGCCGTTCCGTCCTGCACCTTTTCGATGGCCAGAGCACGCGTGATGGGATCCAGCATACCGTTGATGGTGACAGCCTCGGTGATGCCCCGTTCGGCGAGGTTATCCACCTGGTCCTTCATCAGCGACTGCAGGGGCGAGATCACCACCGTGAGTCCGTGGACCGAGAGCCCTGCCATAAGAGCCGGCAGCTGGAAGGTGAGTGACTTTCCGCCACCGGTCGGGAAGATCGCCAGCAGCGAGCGTCCTTCGACGGCTGCCTGTGCCGCCCGCTCCTGGAGGGGTTCCCCTTCGTAGGTGCGGAAGGCATCGTAACCGAACAGCGACTTGAGGCTGCGGTGGACGTCGAGTTGGGCGTTGCAGTAGGCACAGCCTGCAAGGCAGGGGGTGTGGCGCAGCTTCTTGATGACGAACTCCACACTCGGGTAGTTGTGCAATACCCATCCCGGCGTGATGGAGCGATGATCGGTTGTGTCGATCAGCGCCAATGCATAGGCCAGTTCGCAGGGGTAGTGTTCGATCAATGGTTCGAGTTCGACGTTCTGGCAGATGCGGCCTCGGTAGACGGAGGCGATTTGTTCGTTGAGGTTGCAATCTTTCGGGCCGGCTCCCATCAAATCGAGAAATCCGTCGAACTCCGGCTGTCCCCTCAGCAGCGCGGCAAAGAGCCTTCGTTTCTGTTCGGGCCATGCATCCCAACGGGCTATCTCGTCCAGGAGCAGATCGCGTGCCTTTTCGCAGTCGTTGACCGGGTTGTTCATCTGATCGCTGACCAACTTATCATCCTTGACGAGCCGATGATAGGGACGTTCGGGAAAGAGCAGGGGCGAGAGGTAAAGCGTGTCGACCAGTCGCCATGGAATTTGTCGATCCTCGAAGAGGTATTTGGCATCGTGATGAATGATGTTGTGTCCGCAGAGATACTCCACACGCTCGAGAAATGGTAGCAGCTCCTCTTTTGAGGCTTTATGAAAGATAGCTCCATCGTAGCGGAGTGCCCCGAGATCGTGGATTCGGTGATCTGTCAGACCGATCTCAACATCCACAACCGCATAACGCAGCGGACCATACCGAAGAGACGAGCGGCTGCTTGCGTGGGGCGTATTCGACGGCTCGGCGGATCCGGTTTTGGCCAGTTGGTTCGATATGGGGCTCTCCTGCATGATGTGGTTTTTGGGTTCAGTCTGGTGATGTCTTCGCTTTAAGTGAATATGGATCAGAGTATCTGACTATTACTTTATACAAATATAGCATTTTTTCTTAATTTTATCTGTTGACTTATGGCAATCTATTCTTTGAGCAGCTTTTGGGTGAGGGGTCTACTGATTGATCCGGTGGGTGAAATAGATTTGTAGATTGAAACTATTTTTGTTTAAGACTCTTGTGTACCCTGATGTGAGAATTACTTCTTTATATTCACGAGTGCTATTTATAATCATTTTCAATATTCTACTGTTTGGAAGATGGGAATCTCAAAGATTGACTTATCTTTCACAATGACGATTTAAATTTTATACTTACACTCCAAACAGAGGGGAAAATAGACAGAAATAGCCTTTTCTGATCATAATGTACTCCGTCCACGAGGCCTGTTTGTGTTTTTTGCATCGGAAGAAGCTGTAAAATGGAAGATAGATTCGTGGAAATTTCATTAGGGTAATTTTTGTTTATCAAGCTTTTATTATAGGAAATGATGAATAAGTTATATATACAATTTATACAATCATGTTGAAAACATTTTGTATTTTTGTAGTACATGATGATAAATTAAGAGGTATATGAAATATTTATAAGGAAGGCTTTAACAGCAAGACAAGAAATACAGCCATTATCTGAAAAAATATAGCGAGAGTTCCCAGCCGTTGTTTCACTGTGGATTTCAACTACAACAGCAATTATATGGAAGGCGACATATTGACATATGGTTAGACGGAAATTTTGTTACTCTTTGGAATAGTGATTGGAGGGGCTGATGTGAGAAATGTTTTGGGGTTGGCAGTAAGCAATATTGGACTGCGTATGATGATAGAGGAAGCGAGGGTGTGTACCATTGACGGAGAACTTTATTCGGAAATTACATCAGGCGTTGTTGCGTGAGGATTACATGGTATATTGGGTTTCCCTAGTAGTGTACAGACGAGTTGTGTAATGCACGTAGAACAATATAAAACAAGGCCTAATAATGTCATTACTCGCTATGGTGACCGAATCTGAATATGCGTCACCGGAAGAAACTCCCAGCTTGATGGTAGACTTGGTGACTTGGTATAATCAGGCAGAAAAAGAGAGGAAAACTCGCTCCTGTGGAGTTGGCTGCATTGTTCCATTCCCGATATCTACCTATCAACCCTTTTGAAGATGGAACAGGTCGTATTGTCAGACTGATGGTGAACTTTATACTAAATACTAACTCGTCATATTTATCCAATGGTGATAGTTCGTAGTCGTAAGAAGAGTGAATACTTGGAGACTCTTCATCACGCTAATCTTGAAGTGGGCCTTGTTCCTAGAGATGGTGCTTATGTCGAAATTATGGATATCTGGCCGTTTTTGAAGTATTTTAATGATTCTATTATCAATATGTTGTTTGTAAGTGATGATATAAAAATGTATGGTATATAATGGCGAACGAATCACATTTTGAATGCTTAATTACGCGAAAATACTTAATGCTATGCAGACGCGATCAACATTGACTCTTGCGGATATGAAGAAATCACCGGTATTAGCATCGCTGCCATTCAGAAACTATATGACCAGCTCATTCAGAAGAAGTATGTTGAACGAGATGAAACGGATGGAAGTTGGATGGTATTTGTGACACAATAGGAACCTATTATAATGAAAAAATAATGGGAAGAAAGATTAAGGATAAGAAGAAAAAAGCTAGGAGGGGAAACATTCTCAAGAGTGATATTATGGCAAGGGATACAAATATTACATCTACAGAACCTGATGAGACTAAAGCTAATGGTTTAACGCACGAAAATACTAAGCGGGAAACAGCAGATAATAATGATGCTGGCATAAGCCCTGGAAATGATAACAATAATGGAGCTGATTCGAATCAATATAATCTTGGAAAGAACTGTTTGTGGAGTGGAGTATTAGGGGCTTTGGTTACTTTGAGTGTGGTTGTCTTAGTAGCCTTTATTATTCCGGGATTCCGTTATTCATCTTATTATGTGAATACCGATCCTTCCCAGTTAGCACAACTACTATCAACAAATCTATCAGAACAAGATAGTTTGTATGTGGCAAAAGTAGTCGAAGACGAAACCACTAGGCGGAAAGATTTAATAGAAGATTTGTTGGATCAAGGCATAATTGTCTCTTCGGAAGACTATGCTTCTAACTTATCTGGATATTATAATGCATTAATTGCAGTGCTTGCAGCAGTACTGGTAATTTTGAACTTATTCGGTTTCTTTGCATGGAGGAGTAATGCAGAAGAAACCCTGGGACAAGAGAAGCAGAAATTAAGAGATATCATTAATGATATAGATAGTCGGATGGAGAAAAATATAGAGGAGGTTATAAGAAAAAATCAGGTGGTGAAAGAAAAATTGGAAGTATATATTCAAGGTATTATAGATCAGGAAAATCGTCTGAGTGAAGATGAATGGAGTAAAATACACTTACTACTAGATAAATATAAGAGGAAAGAAGTTCTTATGGAAATTAGCGAAGACGAAAAAGATAATGACGGTTCAATAGAGGAGGCATAAATATGGGAGCTATAGGAAATAAACCAAGAAAATTTCGTTCAACGGAATATTTTGAGGAGCCAGAAATGTTGGTAGATTTAGATAGTATTCGAAATAAAGCTATTGAAGAGGGTTATGTGAATGGAAATAGGTTTGATATTGAAAATTTCATTAAAAAGAAGTATCCCAATATTATAATCAAACGCGAAAAGTTAGAATCTGATATTTCTGGTAAATTGACGAAGGAAGACGGTGTGTGGATAATGACTGTGAATTCTTTGCATCCAAGTGTTCGCCAACGCTATACTTTAGGCCATGAATTAGGTCATTATTTGAATCATAGGGACTCTATAAAATCATTTGAAGATTCCGTATTCTTTAGGAGTAGTCAGAAATCTTCGATGGAGTATATGGCAGACCAATTTGCTGCCCGTTTATTAATGCCAGAGTCAGACATTAATGCATTATTGAAGAGCGGTGTAAAAACAGTGAAAGAAATGGCTTTTAAGTTTGATGTCTCCCTTGAAGCGATGAAATATAGGTTGGAACAGTTAGGATATGGTGTAAAAAAAAATGATTAATTATGTATATTCCTATCATTAAAACTGGAGAGGCCGAGATTAGAGCAATGTCGAAGTTGACACCGACTATGCTTAAAGACATAATGCCTATCATTGAACTAACGAGAGGACGACAGAGAACGAGAACGGAAGGCTCCCAAAAAATAGTCTCTCATCCATTTGAAAACCGCCTTTCAAAAGTAAAAGAGTATCTAAATGGACAAACTGTATTTCTTGATTTAACAACAGACGAAAGTTTGTTGTCGACTGAAGTGTTTCAATTATATAGCCCTCATGATGGATACGCAAATTGGAGGCATTTTATAAATTCTAATATTGGAAACGATGGTTTTGCCAGTGTAATACCTGCTATCGTGTTCAACTGGGAGGATGCTGATTTCGAGAATAATTTTAAAAAGCAAGTAGAGTTGTTGGGACATGAGTGTGGAGAAGTTATGTATCGCTCTTCTATTCAAACAAAAGATTGCTATGATGAGCTACCTCTTATATTGCAATATTTGCCTCAAGACTGTAACCTTTGGATTGTACTTGATGGGGGCTATCTTCAAGACTCGGCAGTTACTTTGGCTTATCAAAGATGTAAAAAACGTATTCAGAATATTAGAACTCGAATCCTTAAAGGGCGAAAAGCTCGTTTTGTTGTGGCGGCAACATCATATCCTGAACGAGTACAAGACTATAGTGATGAGAACCCAATTCTAATCTCAAATGCAGAGGTAAAGCTGCATGAAAATTTGCATATAGATTTTCCGGACTTGTATTATGGTGATTATGCAGGAACTAATCCCATAAGAAAAGATACGGTTGTAATGGCAAGAGGTTGGATTCCTAAAATTGAAATCTCATTAATTAATAAGACAAAAGTGTATTGGCGTAGAAGACCCAAGGGAACCACGGAATATAAGCGTACGTATGTAATGGTTGCAGAAGATGTGGTTAAGGATCCTGAATTCCCAATTGACTTACGTGGAGAATGGGGAATAGACGAAATATTAAGATGTGCAGATGGAGACGTTCCGTCCAGTGCTCCAGGTTTTTGGATAAGTGTAAGGATGTATAATCACATGAATCAACAATTGATAAGACTTAGACGTATTAAATGATAATATAATCCTCTTCTGTATCGATTGGTGTGGTAGGTACTTTAGTGTTATTTCTAGTTCTTCTTACGGAAAGTTTTTCTATATAATAACTGATAAAATAATTATGGATGCTTTTATAGGACATCTTCATTACAACTGAACGTATTTCATCGGATGTCAGTTTACCTTTAATGGAAAAATTGTTTTTTACCGCCGCGGACGGAATAGAGATTAACATCTCAGATTTCAGTACGTGGCGGTTTATTTTTTCTCGTTTTTTTTGCTGAATGCCAGATTCGCTAATGCTGTAAAGACCAACGTATTTAGGGAGAATGGCGTTTATTGGTTCTAGATGCTTAGGAGCGGTGAAGATAAGAATATAATCAAAAAGTAACTGGTATTCTTGTAATTGGTTTTCTAGTCTATTTGTGGTGTCAAATTCACTTTTTATCTCAATTGCGTAAGAATGTCCTTTAGATATGAAAACCATATCTGCGACACGGCGAGAACTGCCATACATAACTTCATAGCCAATAGTCCCATTATTATCACGAGATAGTAAGAAAGAGGCAATCATTTCTTTTAGAGCATTAGCAGTGAGCCGCTGATTTATGTTAGTATTTGAACAATGTTTCATACTGTTAGTATAGCCTAAATTGTAGCAAGAGTTTTTGGGGTCGCTGTTTAGGGATCTTTAATATCCAGAACAGCTCTGCTAAGATATCAATATTGTCATAGTTTGCCAAATGAAAGAGAAGAGGTGTTTCATTTAGTGATTGTGTCTTAGTAGGAATTTTTAAACTGAATTTATTGACTATATAAAAATTCCAGCACACTAATCGCGCGCTGGAATGAAATGGAGATTATATCTTATTAGTAGTACATCTCGATATACTGATATGCTTTATCGAAGATGTCCTGATCTTTAATCTGATAATTGACCCATAAGATAGAGCGAAGCTTCTTTTTAATTTCGCGTCGTGCCGTTACGCTCTTGAATGCATCCTTGAATTTACGAACAATAGCTACGACATTTTCATCGATATCGTTCACCACGCGTTCGACGATGATGGGGGTTTCCGGTGTTCGCACGCTCTCGAAAAGCTCCGTTAAGGCTGCGCGTGCTTTAGCGCGCTTATCTTCGGGTTGATTCTCGCGCTTTTCCTCTTCGAGTAGCTCTCGCGCTGTGGCCAGAAGTTCCCGAAGAAAATCGATGCTTGTGATGAGATTCTCCTCCATCCGCTGTCGAAGTTCGTTCAGCTTTTCGGCAAAATGTTTATATCGAGGATCTCCCTTGTGCTCACCCAATCGAAGCCTGAGCATTTTCTCGATCTCCACAGCTCTCTTTTTGGCTTTCTTGGCGTCGTTGATTACAGAATCAATCACATCGGCATCAACCACTAAATCTTCCAATGGCGTGCCAATATCGATGGTGTCGATGTTGTTATGGATGATTTCGATGGTCTTAGCACCCAATAGGGTCCAGATCAGCGCACCGTCGTTGCCTACCGGACGCACGCTTTGGTATACCTGTGCCAACCAGATGTAATCGGTCTGATATTTGAAAAGTTCCGGATCTGGACTGACCGTTTCCCATGCTTTCGCCAATCTTGCAAAGTGGCGGGCGTAATTGGTTTTTACGGCATCCTCTTTCAGGCACTGTTGTGCTGCCTGCAGCCCTTCCCAGCCACCTACCGTGCGATCGACGCCAGGGAAGAACGCAATACACTCATTGATGAACTCTGGAATGCGTTGCTTGATCTCCTCGATATTTGAGATGATGGTCTTGATACTCTCTTCATCGAATGCGAGCGCTCGGGCCACGTTGTCGAAGACGCCGACAAAATCGACGACCAGTCCGCATTTCTTGTCTACGGTATATTTGCGGTTGGTGCGGCAAATCGCCTGTAACAGCGTATGATCCTTCATGAGTTTATCAAGGTACATACACTGCAGAATAGGTGCATCGAATCCGGTCAGCAGCTTTGATGTGACGATGACAATCTTCAAGGGTGATAGCGGGTCTCTGAATTTGTCGAGCAACCGCTTCTCTTCATCCCGGGAGCGTTTGTAAGGCTTGTACAGGTCGGCTTTGTCGCCTGCGGTGTGCATTACGATGGTCGTTGCATCTTCTGTCCCCAGCAACGCATCGATGGCCTTTTTGTACTTGACGCAGCACTCACGATTATATACCACGACCTGCGCTTTCATGCCTGCCGGCTCTACGTAATCGCGGAAATGCTGTACGATGTATTTGCAGACGTCGTTGATACGTTTGTCCGACGTGAAGAAGGCTTCGACCGAGGTTCTTTTGACCAGCTCGGCTTTCTCCTCCTCGCTAATCTGGTCGGTCAGTTCGTCGAACTCCTCCTGCAATGCCTTTTCATCCAGATGCATCTCTACCGGAACCGTTTTGAAGTTCAACTCCAAGGTGGCTCCATCCGCTACGGAGTTCTGGAAGGTGTATTTCGAGAGGTAACGCTCTTCGTCCTCCTCGGCACCGAAGGTCGCAAAGGTGTTGTGGTCGCGACGATTGATCGGCGTACCGGTCAGTCCGAAGAAGAATGCATTGGGCAGGGCCGTGCGCATCTTGGTTCCCAAATCCCGCTCCTGGGTACGGTGTGCCTCGTCCACCATCACGATGATATTCGAACGATCGGACAGCATGCCCTGTACATCGCCGAATTTGAAAATCGTGGTGATGAGAATCTTTCGCTGATCCTGCTTGAAGAAGTTTTCCAGCGACTCCTTGTCGGGTGCCGATTCGATGTTGGGAATCTCTGCACGGGTAAAGTCTCCGGTAATCTGATCTTCGAGGTCGATACGGTCATCGACAATCACGACCGTCGGAGCTTTCAGCTCATTCTGCTTGCGGAGCTTCTGCGCGGCAAATACCATGAGCCACGACTTTCCTGAACCCTGGAAATGCCAAATCAAACCCTTCTTTGGGCCATATCCATTGCGGAACGTGGTCAACACACGCTGCACAATGGCCTCTCCACCCAGATATTGCTGATAGCGGCAGACAACCTTGATCTTGCGACCTGTCGATGTCGCGGAAAATACCGTGTAAAAACGATAGATGTCGATCAATCGCTCCGGAGTAAGCAGGTGCCGGAAGTTGTGCTCCACGTCATTCAGGGTTCCGTGATGACGCTCCTCGTCGGCGAACCACGGGCCCCATTTGTCCGCCGGAAGCCCTACACCGCCATACTGCAACTCTTTGCCTTCGGAGGCAAAGCACAGGATGTTGGGTACAAACATCTCCGGAATGCTCCTTTGGTATTGAAGCATGTCGTTTGCCCCATCGGCCCACGTCACCTGCGGCCGCACGGGAGTCTTGGCCTCGCCGATGACCATGGGAATGCCGTTGATGAGGAATACCAGATCGAGACGCTTTCCTCCGTCGCGGCTCGGCCGGGGAAACTCCCACTGATTGGTCACCACGCAATGGTTCTCGGCCGGATTCTCGCTGAAGAAGCGGATGTTGATGTTATCGCCGTTTTCGCCGAAAGGCTCGGAATTCTCCTCGAAGAGCAGCCTGCGGAATCGGTCATTGGCCTGAATCAACTCATCCTGCGAGTTTCCGCTCATGATGGCCGATCGCAGCTTGTAGATGACCTGTGCAGCCTGGTCGGCCGTGATTCCGTTCAGTCGGATCAGTGCATCCTGCAGCCACGGCTCTACCAGTACGGAGTCTGTCGAGCGGGGAATATCGTTGCTCGCCACATACTTCCAGCCGCATTGGGCAGCCTTGGTCAGCAACATTTTTTCAATCGTATTCTCTTCGTTGAATATCATGGGTTCGTCGTTTTATGATTCATGCATCGGTTTGGGCTGCGATTTTTACTGCATCAGACTTTTCATCACCCGGTCGATTTTCTCGATTGCCTGGCGTAATTCCGATTTGGATTTTTCGGCCTGTTCTGCAATTATTACAAATTGTTTTTGTAACTCTTTAGGGGGGTAAACAACAAGTGTTGAATCAAATGTTCCTTTAGTTACATGTCGCATTGTACTACCATGTGCAGACTTATACATGTCTTGTAACACGTTGTTTACGGTGTATATGAAGAATGTTCTGTCAATATCGATCTTGTTGAATATTACCTTGAAAATGTGTTGGTTTAGGCACGCAGTGTCGCCATTCCATACATATATGCCTAGTGTGGCAGACCATGAAATGAGAATATCTCCATTATCAACAAGAATCTTTTGAGTTAAATCTCCATTGTAATAATTGAATTTATCGTTTTCATGAGTTAAGTTCTGAATGCGGATGATGGGTATGCCTGTAGAACTCCATTCTTGCGGTTTAAAGGCTGATCCGTTGATAAAGGTCGCAAGTGAGCCTAGCTTTACGCGTTGATAACTTTTAAACATTTCGATAAATTGGGCTTTGACCATTTCATCGGTTGCCGCAATCATCTTTTTGTAGGCCTCTTTTAACTCATACGCCGCCCAGAGTTTATCCGCCAATCTCCGCTGTTCTTCCAGAGACGGCAAATCAAACTCCTGTTGTTGTAAATCCTTCCAGTTGATAGTTGGAGACAGACCTCCGACGGATATGCGTATGGCCGTATCCATAAATTGGTCCGAACTCAAAAAAAACGGGAAATACTCTTTGCAGATTACCTCTTCTTTGGGCCGTAATACCATTCCATGGGCAGAAAAAATACCATCAAAGGGAGCTATCGCAACTTTTCGTTGATACGCACGCCGCTTCCCGAAAAGAATATCTCCTTTTCGCATAATTAGCTTCTCTCCAACGGGAGCCGCATCTGCACCCCAATGGGAGATTTCGAATGTGCCGGGTTCTATATGTTCGAGACCAATGTAACAGAATCTGTCGCTCTCTTCCGGCTTTTTCTTTGCCGTGCTATTGATGGCTATTTCGTCAAATCTATGCACCATATTCACTTAACAGTTTAATGAGCTGCGTCATCTCTTTTGAATAAGCATCACGTACTTGTTCCCAATCAGATACTGCATCTTCAGTATCAATATGAAGAGTCTCCTGGTCTTTGAGGAAGACATACTTCTGGATTGACAAGTCGTAATCGTTGTCTGCTATCTCAGTTACGGATACGAGCTTCTTGAAATTTATGTCGTCAAGCTTGTTGGTATATGCATTTACAATCTTCTCAATGTGTGCAGGCTCCAAATAGCTCTCTGCATTCTTGCGGGTAACCTCCTTGACGGCGTTGATGAAAATAATCCGATTCTTCAACTCTTGCGGTTTGCGACTGCGGCACACCAGAACGCAGGCTTCCATCGGTGCATTGTAGAACAGATTGGGCCCAAGACCGATCACAGCTTCGATGAGGTCTTTCTCAATCAGATTCTTCCGGATCTCCCGTTCCTCCTTGCGGAACAGAATGCCGTGAGGCAACAACACTGCGCAGCGGCCCGTCTCGGGATTCATCGAGGCGAGGATATGCTGGATGAATGCGTAGTCGGCACGGCCCTGCGGCGGTGTGCCCAGAAAATTTCGGCCCCACTTGTCGTGAGCAAACGCGTCACGGTCCCATTGTTTGATTGAGTAGGGCGGATTTGCAAGGACGATGTCGAATTGACGCAGCCGACTGCCGTCAAGGAAGGCCGGGTGGGCAAGGGTGTCGGCACAGACAATCGAGAAGTCCTCAATGCCGTTGAGGTAGAGATTCATCCGGGCAATGGAGGATGTCAGGCCATTGATCTCCTGCCCGAAAACGTGGACTCCCTGCCACTCTTCACCTTTGTCCTTGAGGTAGGTGAGGCATTTGATAAGCATACCTCCGGAACCGCAGGTCGGGTCGTAAATACTCTCGTTGGGGCGCGGATTCAGAATCTCGGCCATGAGGGTGACAACCGTGCGGTTGGTGTAGAATTCCTGTGCCGTATTGCCGGCATCATCGGCAAATTTTCCGACCAGGTATTCATACGCCTGTCCCATCTCATCGGCAGGACAGGCTGCCAGTGACAGGTTGTGTTTGGAGAAATCCTCGATCAGCGACGTGATGATGTGGTCGGGCATCTTGGCTTTGTTGGTCCATCCGTCCTTGGGACCGAAGATGCCTTCGAGACCTCCGATGCGGCGACCGTCGCTCTCAACGGCCGGATTGGCCTGTTCGATGGCTATGAAAGCTTCGACCAGTCGTCGCCCGACGTTCTCGGTGACCTGGCGCACGTCGTTCCAGTGGGCTCCGTCCGGAATCCGGATAGCGAGGTCCTGGGCCTGTTCGCGGGCATACTCTTCGCCTCCTTCCTGAACGAAGGCGTTGAATTGTTCGTCATAGACGTCGCTGATGCGCTTGAAGAAGAGCAGCGGAAAGATATACTCCTTGTAACCGGCGGCGTCGATCTGTCCGCGCAGACGGACTGCAGCACCCCAAAGGAACGTTTTAAGTTCCTCGAGTGTCAGGGTTGTTATGTGTTGGTTGTCAGACATTCCTTATTGGTTGATCAGTTCGACAAAACGTGCTTCGCAGTGTTTCAACGTTTCGTAGGCAGCCAAAAATTCTGCTTTGACCTCGGCATAGGGTTTTACTTCCTCGCGATGGTATTCCACATAGCGGTTGGGCGACAACGAGAAATCTTTGGCTTCAATATCGGCCAGGGTCACCACCTTTGCGAAATCCTCCACGTCGGTATAATTGGCATAGAGTTCGTACAGGCGGTCGACGTCGGCATCGGACAGTTCGTTTTGGGCCCGTTTAGGGGTAAGGATTCGACTGCCGTCGATCATCAAGATGCGAGCGGAGTGTTCGGCGGGCTTTGTACGACGTAGAATCAAAAAGCAGGGAGAGAGCTGCGTGCCATAGAAGAGCTTGTCGCCGAGGGTCACGACAGCCTCTACAAGGTCGCTTTGAACCAGTTTCTTGCGGATCTCTCCATCCTGATTCCCGCGAAACAGAACGCCCTGTGGCATCACGACCGCCATGCGCCCTTTGCCGAAGGACATGCTGCATACCATGTGTTGGATCCATGCGTAATCTCCGCATGAATCGGAAGGGGTTCCCCACAGATTGCGTCCATATTTGTCCGTTGACCACTCTTTTGCGCCCCACTTTTCCAGCGAGAAAGGCGGATTGGCAATCACGCAGTCGAAGCGGGCCAGTGCGTCGTTTTGCAGGATTTTCGGATTGCGAAGCGTGTCGCCCTGCATGATGTTGAAATCGGATGCGCCATGCAGGAAGAGGTTCATCTTGGCAATGGCTGCGTTGACTACGTTCTTCTCCTGTCCGAAGATGCTGCCACAACAAAGATCGTCGCTATGCATATAGCGGATAGCCTCGATCAACATACCTCCCGATCCGCAGGCTGGGTCATAGACGGTTTCGCCTGGTTGAGGATCCAGAATGCGCACGAGCAATCGAACAACGGCTCGAGGAGTGTAGAACTCTCCAGCTTGCGCTTTGCTATCGTCGGCAAATTTCTTGAGAAGTACCTCGTAGGCATCGCCCATCAGGTCGGCCGGGTAATCTTTGTTGCCCAAACGCCGTTTGGACAGATGCTCAATAAGATTCCGTATTCGTTCGTCGGAGAGAACCTTTTTGTCGGTCCACTTCTGTGCCGAAAAAATAGACAAAACCCCATACAGCGTATCGGGATTGGCTATTTCTATTTTGCGCATTGCCTCGACAATGGCAGAGCCTAGGTTTTCAGAACGTTCGCGGATATCCTGCCAATGGCATCCGTCCGGTATAACAAATCGATGCTGCTCCGGAAGAGAGGCGTACTCCTCGTCGCCATTGCTGGCGATAAGGGCCTCTTCGACCTCTTCATCATACACGTCGGAGATGCGTTTGTAATAAAGTAGTGGCGTTATATAGTCTTTGAAATTGTCCTGGCTAACGGGGCCTCGTATGATATTACAGGCCTCAAACAGGAAATTATACAAATCCTGAGCCCCAGACAACTCTTGTTGTTTAACTTTTTTTGCCATTGTTTATGTTTGATTTCCTACTGCGAAGGTACAAAAATATATTTACAGGGCCTGTTCGGTCTCTCTCTTTCGAATAATGATCACATTTGTAGGATACGCAAACTTGCTGACGGTAATCTTTGTCTCTGCTTCCTGATAATCAAATGGGTGCTTATTCTCTGGTATTGCTTTGCCTTTGTATTGACGGATACCTATTTCATCGCCAGCGGAATAATCAACCTCTTTGTTTTGAAGCAAGTATTCTCCGCAGACCATTTTACCTTCAATATCACGGATTGTTCCTCTGTATACAAATTCGCAATTGGGTTTAAGATGCCATTTGGATACCCTTTCTTCCGGGGGCAACTGGCTGGCTTTTGCGAACCATAGGCATAGATCCATTGCGATGTATAAGATGGTCCTGAAAAGGTTGATATTTTTTGTGTTGCGAACATAATTATCTACATTCAGTTTGAGATCTCCTGCTCCATGCGAACCATCCTGAGTGATGTTTAGAAAATATTCTAAACTGTGGATAAGCGGTTTGGGCATTATTTCGCATCCCTCATTTACTTCGAAATAGCAGTCCTTCCCCTGCAAGAACCCACTGAAAGAGTTTAGCTCGGATAGTGAGTAGGGGATAATTCCCCGCTTTTTACATGCATGGAATATTCGCTCGACCATTTTTCTTGCCGGATTAAAGTAGTCTTGCGTATTGTTCCATCCATCCGTATACTCATACAGGAGAGCTGAGAATAATGTCTCTTCGTTATTTTCAATCAGTCGGGCTGCCTCCAATTCTTTATGGTATTTATTCCTGATTCGGAATGAGGGAGAATTGATATGAGTTACGTCTTTTCTCAATTGTTCCAGTAGTCGAGGTAATTCTCCTTTTGAAAATATTCGATTATTGGTCACGAAATACTCCAAACCGTCATTTTCATACCGTTCTTCAAGAAACTCTCCTCGGCCCGAATATAGATAAAAGGGGATGGAGCGTTTTACATTATATTTCTCAATGCACGATTTGACATCCTCAAAACCGGATAGATCTCTTTCATTTCTAGGGTTATCTGAGGATCTCGCCATGTTGGCATCTGTTATGACCGCATCTATTCGATCATAATTGTGTTCCATAATCTCCCTATATTCCGTGGAGTTATGTGCTGGTTCGATGTGAATGCCTTGATTTCGCAAGAGCCGTTTTATCTCTACGGGTGATAATAATTCGTCAATCTCATCATCAACCCAGATGACGTTATAAATATTCAGATCCTCCATATTCAATAAATTTATCTGCATCAGATTCGGCGTAGATCTCGACAGGAATCAAGATTTCAATAATGGCACTCCAAGTCTTACTGCTGGAAATATTCATATGTCCGTGATGTCTTTCCACGATGGACCATACGTGGTATCCTCCCAATCCTGTATTCCCCATCTTGCCAGCGATGCTCCCTCTGGAGACATAGTCTTTGAGGGAGAAGCCTTCGGGGAATGGATTGCCGTTATTGGCAATAGTAATTAAAACATATTCAGTATCTTCGATTTTAGAAAAAGAAGTGCTGATTAGGACTTGATTATCAGAGGACTTTTTATTCTCAAAGCCATGTCGATAAGCATTTCTTAATATTGCATCCAATAGGACCCTAAACATATCCTCATCTATTCTTAGAACTGTATCATCAGATACATCTGAATTGTATGTCAGATTAAAAATCGAGGAACCGTAGTTTCTCCATGAAGAAACATAATTATTGATAAAGGCGTTGATCTCAACATCTCGTATTTGTAATCTCGCCTTTGAAAAATCTGCACCAACAGCATTTATCATGCGCTTCATATACATAAAGTTATCGCTGATGACATGTAAGGATGTCATCAAATCTTCTGATATAGTTTCGCTTTGTATTGATGCAAGGGCATTGCTTATCTTATCGAATGAGGCTCCCAGGATGTGCGATAGATCGGAGGATGCATCTCTAATTCCAAGACGTGCCATTTCTGCTTGCATTTCAGCCCGTTTCCTTTGGGTGTACTGCTGTTTTAAGCTATCAATGATGGCGTGTTGCTTGTTTTTGTCTGCATCAATGGCGACATTACACTCTAAAATGTATTGGGCGATTTGCCGGGTTACTCGAGCATGAAGACCATTCATTAGCAATGATAAGTTTCTGAATGATCTGCTATTAAGCAAGGTATATACAAGATAGTCAAGTGTTATGGGGGAATCCTCCTTAAGTGCAAATGCAACTTGATTCTGGTTGACGAAAAATGGTTCATCAAAAGAGCATTTACATATCTTTATCTTGTTTTGCAAGAAGGATAATACAATATGTTCGCCTTGGTAGGCCTTCATATTGGGAGAGATCTGCGCGGTTGTAAAATTTTGCGCGGTGAATAGTAAGTTCACATCATCAGAGAAATCTGATGGGGATAGTATAATTCCTTTCTCGGCTTCGATAGGAATATTTTTACCAGGTACAATACATTCCGAGAGAAGGACGTATGTTTGCCCTTCTGCTAAAGCATCTTGGGTGGTTATATATGCAGATGGCGACCAAGAAAAGTTTCGTTCGGATATTTCCGTATAATTGACATTGGCCGCTACAGAGGTGTATTATTGTCAATATAACTTAACAACAAGTCTACATCTAAATCTTTTGCTTTCTGAGTTATATTGATACAGTCACTCCCATTGACAAAAGTAACTTTTTCCAGATGTCTGTGCTTCTTCAAAACGATGGCAACAGTTCGGATTCCTGTCCCATAAAAGATTCCGGCAGGCAGATCGATAATCATATCGAGAGCGTTTTTCTCTATGATTGACTTTCGGATCTCCAGCGTGTCCGCACCGAAGCAGGCGCTTGCAGGTAATATGATGACTGCATTCTCTAATGAAGGAGAGTATAGGAAGTTGCGCAAGATGAACTCATTAAGAGAACGATATTCCCTCCATCTGTGGTACGAAAAGGCCCGGGTTGCTTTAACTCCAAAAGGGGGTGTTGTTACCAGCATGTCAGCTTGATGGTCATTCCATCCTTGGATAGAGTCGGCCCAGGCTAGAGTGTCTGCATCTCGGCCGTGTGCATCAAGACGAACTCTCGCAAGTAAATTGATTCCAGTATCTTTTTCCTGTCCATAATATTTATATTTACTGGAAATTAGGGCGTATGAACATAAGCCAGCAAACGGATTGTATATAAATCGAGGGTTGATACGTTTTACTAATTCTCCTGCAAGGCGAGTAATTGCTTTTGGCTGACAAAATTCTGCGGAGGCCATACCAGATTGTTGGGCCAGATGAGATATGAGGCCCTCTATAAGATCACAATAATATTTCTGATATAACTTATCATCAATATTGTTCAGCATTATAACAAGAGAACGATAGGCGTAATTATCGCTAAAGCTAAGTTGGGTTACATTCTGGAATTTGCCGTATAACTCCAATAATATGTTATCACCATAGTTGGCATTTTTATCCGACCAAAATGCCAAACGCTCTAAATCCATATTTTTTAGGATTCCTACTTTCTTTGCGTACAATAGGAAAAAAATAGAAAAAGGATCCTGCTCTATTGGAAAGAGGCAACCGCGAGAAATATTTATAATTGATACCATTAGTGTCCCGTTAAAATTGGGACGAAGTTAATATTAATCAAATAGTCCCTCC
>OLWB01000796.1_pt1 | contig 31824 bp, 26 predicted proteins | sample 1673331 | NCBI WGS metagenome assembly OLWB01 (sample SAMEA3178943, study PRJEB25190) | human gut metagenome | biome: human gut; feature: human-associated habitat; material: faeces | place: Austria | collected 2013
TTTTATCCGCTCCGTCAAAGGGATGCGGCTCCGCTTCCTTGACGGAAATTACCAGCCTTCCGCTTTCTTCATCGTATCCTTTCACAATAGCGTTATAGGAATCGCCCACATGATACCGTTCTCTTAAATCAGGAATCATCGCGTAAGACAGGTCTCTCTGGGACAGTGTCATATCGAATCCGCCGCAGGTACATAGCAAATGAGTCCTTCCTACAGCTAAAATACTGGCTCTTACTTTCCGCCCTGCTTCCGGGTTAAAACGAAGAAAGGAACGGCGCCGGATATTTAACGCCTCTCTCCGGGAAGCAACGCAGCACTCGCCTTCTCTGTCAATCGCAGTAATAACATAATCGATAGTGGAACCCGCCATGGAACGCAGAACATGGGAAGGGCGTCTCGTTTTTTCATCGAACCAGATTTCCTGTTCCGGGATCAAAATCTTTACCCGATACTCAATTACAACCAGACAGTTGATTTCTTTACGTTCCAGATCTCCAGTCTCTTGATTTTTCAAAGTAACGCTGGTAATATCCATTCCCGCCACTCTCCCGGTAAGAACCGACCTTGAACGATAGGAAGCGTAAATTGCGTTCCATTCCTTTCTCTGTTCCTCCGATAAATCCTTATCCAGTTCTGTTAAATCTAATCTTTCAAAATCCATTAGCTTTTCCTCCTTAATCATTTGTAAAAGCGATATTCGCCGTTATCTTTCCAGGTAAAACAATGTTCACAAGGTACGAATAAACTTTTTTGCTGCTCCGGTTTTTCGAGAATAAAAACCATCATTCGATACTTCGTGCTTATGCCTTCCAGAGCGGCGCTGATCATCGGCTCTCCTCCCAATGGTACGGAACAAATGTCATAGCGCCAGAGCGTTTGATTCCTTTCTTTAAAAAACGTAACAGAAAATGGCGGCATCCCTTTTTGGAACAGTTCGATTTTCTTAGGGCTTAGAAGAAGCATAACGTCTATAGCATTCAGTAAACTGATTTCCGGATAGTGATCCGGAATCTTCACACAGCCGTCTGTTCTGCGTACCAGGCCGCCGTTTTCCAGTTGGCGAATCACCGGCTCCCACTTCAAACTCGGATATTCCATGATTAACAGCTTTTGAGCCTGTCCCTCTCTTACAGCACCAAATTCCCGTAACAGCCGGATTAGAGACTTTTGAGGCTTGCTTAAAAGCATTTAACCGTCCCCTTTCCAGTTATCTTCTGATGATAAATAAAAATTAGAAGTCGGCTGGTATTCCGGCGGAAGGCTGAGAATCAGACCGCTGTCTTTTTCGCAGAGCTCGTTAAAGATCATAGACATCATATAGCCTGTAGGATTGATGATTTTTGCCTGGTTTTGCTTCATCTTGTCTAGTACGGCAATCAAATCATCCGCCTCCAGCAATTCCAGGTAACTGCGGATTTTATCACCTGGCATCCGGGAGTTCCCTATCTTGACCGTCTCAGAATAGTACAGACGTTCAATGACCGCCCGAAACATCCTTTGAATATTTTCGTGGAATAAATCCAATTCGCAGCGCTCAAAAATCTTATTTAACCGCTGCGCCTCTTCGTCTGTCCGTTCTTTCGTGCTGTTTTCTTCCGGATAGACAGAAGGACTACTATCATTCTCGCTTATCTCAGTCTGAATATTTTTAATCTTACTTAAGTGCCCTTCCGGCAGTTCTTGATGTGTGAAAGCGACAGTTCTTGATCTTCCATTTCGGCAGTTTAAGACCTGCGGTTTTGGCAGTTCTTGAAGCCCGGCTTCGGCAGTTTTTACCGCATCATCTTGAAATTGTTCAATGCCGCAGCAATCACCCGCGGTTTCATTTTCTTCCCGTTTCTCCTCCTCTTCCAAAATTTTTATTGCTTCCATATCAGTTAATTCCGCTTTTAAAACATACAGCAGATTAGGGTATCCGCGCCCTTGCCGCTGTTCATATAATAATTTTTTCTCAATTAGTTCCCGGAAAGCAGAGATAGCCTTTTTATACGAAATGTTGAGAAGGGAGGCCGCTTCCTCCCGGGTGTAAATAAGGTAAACCTCGTTATCTTCGTTAATCCAGCCATTTTTTTGCGAAAGGGTTAGTCGGTTGAGAAGCAGGGCGTATACAAATTTAGCTTCAAGGGACATTTCTTTGTAGCGCGGATTTGACAGCAGTATCAGAGGAAACCGCAGAAATTCCTCATTCACCACGTCGCTGATCCGGTATGTTCGGTCTATCATCATCAATCCCTCTTTCCTACTTTTCATTTTAAACATCTTCGGGGGAAACCTCTGTCAGCGTCTCACAGTCAATCCCCTTAGATAAATTAATAGACGGATGCAGTTCCAATTCCTCTTCGTTCGGGACATACTCTGCACTTTCTATATCCGCCTCCTTTATCCTTATCTGGAATGTATTCTCTTTCTTATCCGTATCTTCTTTTGAAATGACATTCTGCCTTTCACACTCTCTTTTTCTCCAATCCGGAACATAATCAACCGCCTTGCAAAACCGCAGTTTTTTAAAGTCAGGATGTTCTTCTGGGACGATTTTATAGAGCATCAGCGGTTTTGCGCCGCGCACCAGTAAAATAGCCTTATCTTTGGGAAGCCTTCGGATTTCGTCAGGCATCATCAAAGGCCGGCCAGCGCTGTTTTTTCCTTGAGAGTACCGGGCATGATTAGAAGAAAGAGAAAACATCGGCGTCATAGGAATACTGGCGCTGTTTACCCGCACCGTGATATTACCGCATTGTGAAGAAATAAAATCCGCAGTCATGGTGTCATTGCAGCCCAAAAAAAGCTGGTAATCACAGTCGCCGACAAGCTCCTGCCATTCTGTACGCGGATACCGGTCTGCAAGCTGGCTTACTGATTGGGCCACACACTGGATATCAATATTTCGGCTTCTGGATACGCTTAAATACTTCTTACTGTTCGGTAAATCAATGTTACAGAATTCATCCATCAATACATTTACGCGGACTGGAAGACGCCGGTTTTCAGATTTTCGGGCAAAGTCGAAAAGCTTGATGAATAAAAGAGAAAAGAACATGGAGGATAAAAAACGATAGGTATCGTCCTGATCAGAAATAATACAAAAATAGGCGCATTTTCGTTTTCCTGGTTCTTCCAAATCAATCTCGTTATATTTCGTAATGCTGTCGGCCAGCTTGTTTTGGAATACATTCAGTCTGGAACCAAGTCCGATCATGATATTTCCCCAAATATTGTGAGGCGCCTGACGGAAAATGCCGTAAGGGGGAAGCGCCGGATGCCCTGGAGGAAGCGCCCGGAACCTGGCGTCCATTTCAGCAACAGAGGTTGAAGCGAGCAGACGGTATATGGTTCCCAAACTGCGTTCTTCCGGTGGAAGCAGCTTATCAGAATTTGGATAAGTCAATGACTGGACATAATGGATCAGCGCCATCAATAGATTCTTTTCGGCCTTTGACCAGAAATCTTCCCGTTCTGAATCGGCGGAAGTATTGCGAATAATAACTTCTGCGATATGCTGCACCAGATTTACATCATCAGCGGAATCCATAAGGCAGTTCCACCCATCAGAGGCCTGGAGGTCCAAAAGGTTATAGCTTCGGACAAAGTAACCTTCATTTCTCAGATATTCCGAGTACATTTCATAGAACTCAGCCTTACTGTCGCAGATTACCATACTCTCCCCGCGCTTAACCGCCTGCATGATAAACGGCATTACAAAACCGCGGGACTTTCCTGTACCCGGAGCGCCGTACACCATAATGTTTTTTGACATTCCCAGCAATTCTTTCATTCCCACATAACCGCCATTATCCAGTTTTCCGAAAAGAGTCTCTGTCATAGAGTTCAGCGACGATACATTTAGAATCTTCTCTATCTCCGATTTGTTCAGCCAACCGGAGGTGCCATGCGTTCCTTCAGATAAAATCTCAAAACCGCGTTCTTTGTCTTTTGTGATTTTAAATTTAGAAATCAGGTTATATCCCTTTTTACTGGACAGACAGTACATCAGAATCAGAAAGCCCGTCGTCCCAAGGCCGCGCACGGTAAAAATTGATCCGACATTCTCTACAGGATTCCAAGTAAATAAGTCGTTTTCTCTTTCCTGCCAAACATTATCAATACCTGTGACAATGGAGTGAACCAGGAATCCGTAAAGATAGAGCCCCGCGATAAACAGAAAAATATATGTAGGGAGCCTCTTTTGATTCCTTTTCCAAATGTCTTTTATTTTACTTTTATATTTTTGGACAAACATCAAAATCCGGGACATACAGATATTCTCCATCCTGTTTTTGAAATGGTGATAAATCCAAATCCGAAAGTTTTTTGGGAAGCCCCAGCGCCTGTTCCACAATTTCTGTATCGAGAGAATGAAGAATTGCGTTTTTCCCTTTCAAATATCCTCGTATCGCTCTCAGCTGACTGGATAAAAGAATAATGTGAACTTTCTTTCGCTCCTTTCGGATCGCACGCTCAAACCGGTTGACATCACAGTCAATCCCAATCAAAAAATTCTCCTTTGTCGAAGCGCTGCATCCATCAGCCGTACTTTGAAGCGAAGGCAGATAATCCTTCCCCAGTATTTGATGAATCAGTTTTTCTCTATAGCAGGGAACTCCCAATATCCGAAGCTGGCGCATACCGTTTTCATTCAATGGAACCACCCCCATGGGACAAGTGAACTTTTTCAGGGCTTCCCAATAGGTATCGGTAGTCGATCTTGCCTTTTTCTCCTTTGGACATAAAATGGTTTCCAAAATCTGCTCCAGTGTTCCCAGGCCGCTGTAAATTACGAACGGCTGGCGCTTGCCAATTAAGGCCTCCGACTTGAAAATCCTTTGTTCTGCCTCCGCGTATAAACCATCGTCGTCCGGCATAAGGCAGTATGGAATGAACGCCGTATTTCCCGAATAGTAAAAACCAGCCAGCCTCGTACCTCCGAGAAGGTTAGTAGAAACCTTTCGGCGCAGCGCGAAAGAAGGAAGAAATATGTCGTCCAGTCTTTCTCCCGGAGCATCACAGAAAACGTCTGCTCCGATCCTCCAAAAAAAGGAGGTAAGAGAAGCAAGACAAAGTCTCCTGATCAATGCCTGGCTTTTTCCCAGATACTGTTTGTCCGGCTCATAGAAAAATCCTGCGGCTTGCAAAACCGCGTTTCCTTTGGAAGTTATTCTGTAACTTAGACCGCATCTGCTCTTTCTGATAAGCCCTAAAATCAATAACAGACGGATCGTATTCTCAGGCAGTATTTCCGCGCCGCCAGTGGGGAGATCCTTGCACCAGGCACATAACCTTAGAACCTCAATTTCTGTACGTGTAAAAATCATAAACCGTACACCCCGACGTAAGCCTGCTTGCTCCCTTGCGTATTAGAGGCGGATTCCGGCTTCTTTTTTCCATGATACGGGCCTTTTGCCTTATCCTTGATATTCTTTTTTCCCAACCATTTCTTTCTCCCGCAGTTTTTCTGGAACAAGCATAGGGCATAATATTTCAAAACGGCTCAGCCATCTGGTAAAGAAAGTCGCCGGCCGCATCGGACGGTGTGACATAAATATGACAGCAGCTTTCTTCATCTTGGATTGTAAAAAGCCCAAGCGACAATTCAAATTGGTCATCATCCGCGAAAACTCTTCCTTTCAATGAATTGATCACTGCTTTAAATCCTTTATTGTCCTGATCGAACGCTCCGCACCCGGCAACTGGCCGATGCTCCACAATCGCCAGAAAAGCTTTTTGAAAAAATGGCAGCTCGCCGCCTGTGTCTCGGAATCGCTTCAGCAGGCGTGTAATTGTATCAGAAATATACTGCGTTCCTCCGGAAAACCGGCAGTGGGGCAGTAAGGCGTTCAGGCGAATATCCAGCCAGCCGGTATCCATCAGCGTTACTTCTCCATAGATCTCTTTCGCATAATAACTGGATTGTGCGAACAGGACCGGATTGGATGCGGGGCGGTTTATTTCACATATACGCCGCAGTTCAATGCAGCACAACTCTATTTTTTGCATGGCGGCATCCAACATGGTATTAACCTTTTCCGGCGAACGGCAGGAATTTCGCGCCAGGGCATCTATGTATGATGAGCAGGCATCTACCTGCCTTTGCATATCCTGAATTGCTTTTTCTGAGATTTCCATAAAAATCACTCCTCGTACAGTAAGAATTGAAAAAATAACAGTTAATTCGGGGTAATCGACAGTTTCCTCTTGTAATCGTTTGATTATCGTTATATAATAACGATACAAACGATTACAAACGATACATAAAAAGCAGGTGAGTTTATGACTTATGAAGAAAGCTTTACCGTAGAATTGAAACGGGAAATTAATGCGGATTTCAAAAAAGAAATCGTTGCGTTCGCTAACTCTGAAGGCGGAGAAATCTATGTCGGCGTGGATAAAAACGGTGATATCGCCGGTGTTAAAAATCCGGAACAAACGATGGAACAAATTGGAAATATGATTCGTGACGGTATCAAGCCGGATTTAACCGCGTATACCTCCATTGAAGCCATAAAAGAAGCTGAAAAAACCATCGTCAAAGTGTCTGTGCTCCGTGGAACGAAACGCCCCTATCACCTAGCTGATAAAGGTTTGAAGCCGACTGGCGTATTTGTCCGTCATGGAGTTTCTTCTGTCCCGGCTACGGAAGATCTGATCCGAGAGCTGCTGCGGGAAAGCGACGGTATAGCCTTTGACCGGTCCCGGTGCTTAAATCAGGAACTAACCTTTGAATATGCCGAACGGTATTTTTCTGATAACAATATGTCATTTAATGAAAGCAACAAACGGACTCTTCGACTGATCGATGCCGATGGATATTACACAAATGCGGCTCTTCTGCTCTCTGATCAATGTGAGCACACCATAAAATGCGCCGTTTATGAAGGCGTTGGAAAAACCGCGTTTAAGACCAGAAAAGAATTTTCCGGCTCTGTTTTGAAACAAATGGATGAAGCCTATGAGTTCATCAGCCTGAATAACAACCTCAACACAACGATTGAAGGCTTAAAGCGGGTAGATCATCCGGACTATCCTCCCTATGCGCTCCGCGAAGCCCTTTTAAACGCGATTGTGCATCGCGACTACGACTATTCCGGCAGCATCTTAATCAACATTTATGAGGATCGGATCGAATTTGTATCCATCGGCGGTTTGGTCAAAGGAATGACGATGCAGGATATCTTAGGCGGTGTTTCTCAATCCAGAAATATGGTGCTGGCAAATGTATTTTACCGGCTAAAACTGATTGAGAGCTATGGAACCGGTATCCGCAGGATCATTGAAAGCTATGAGGGCTGTTTGGAACAGCCTGTTTTTGCGCCGGCTCCCGCCTCCTTTGTCGTTACTCTTCCCAAAATCATCGAGGTTCCTTTTTCCCAAACAAAGGGAACAAACCGAGAACAGATTTTAACAATTTTAGAAACTAAAAAAGAAATCACCCGTAAAGAAGTTGAAAGCGTCTTAAACTGTTCCAAGTTCACCGCAATCAATCTCATTAACGAACTTTTAAAAGAAAACTTGATTGAAAAATCCGGCTCCGGCCCGTCAGTAACCTACAAATTAAAATAAAACTTACCCAAGAGCTGCTTCCTTTCACAGGGAAACAGCTCTTTTACAATTCCGCCGTGTCTGTCCGCGCCTCCCGCTTTTCCAGATCAGTACGATTGGTGGTGATCAGTTCATACTCTGTTTGTGAGGAACGGATTTCAATACCAATTCGATTTTTTCCAGCGCACAGGAGTCCCTGCCCCCGCCCGCATCGTACAACCTGCATAACCTCCTCATCAGAAAGTCCCAGCTTTTTCTGCAATTTAATCGCTTCCGCCTCCTCCATCTGGAGCAGGAGCTTCAAACGGCTGTTGTTTAATAAAGCGTCCCCAAATTTGCCGTCGCGCAGAGCGAAATAATCAAGGGTGTTCTGGGTAGCGGAAACAAAAATCGCACCGTACCCACGGATCAGCTTTACCATCTCAATGATAAAATCCGCCGCCTGTTCGTTGCCTTCCTCGCCGGCGATCACCCAGAGTTCATCTCCTAAAACGGCTTTTTTTCGAGTCCGGGAGCGGCTGAGCTCATCGCGAATAAAAGAAGTCGCTACAAAGGTTGAAGAGCTGATATCCTTTTTCTTAGCCCCCGAGGTATCCAATACGATAAAGGAAGAAAACAAATCCACATTTGTCTGTCCTCCCATTCCAAAATCTATGATTTCTTTGACGGCCAGCGCCACATTTTTTAAAGAAGGATATTTCAGGAGACAGGAATATAAATGGGTAAAATCAGGCATTGCCTTAAAAGAACCATCTGGATTCAAAAGTGACCGATTATCCTTAGTGATACCGAAGCTTTCATAACACTCCAATATGGCGATATTGAGCTGATATGCCTCTTCCGGTGTTATCTGCGGATACCTAAGCCGTATGTAGGTGTGCAGATCCTGTACTTTGCTTAAAAGCACAGAATCATTTCTTTGAATGTTATTGGCTAGGTTGCTGTCAATATCTAGAGTTGATCTCCGGATCTCCATCAGATTGATGCAGTCTTCAGAGCCTGGCGACAATCGCAGAAACTGCCCTCCAATCGCCTCACAGGCACAGCGGTATTCAAATCCTTTTTCAGGAGCGATGATGAATACCTGAACCCCGCACATTCTCAGCCTCATGGCCAACAAAAGCAAAGTATAGGTTTTGCCCGCACCACTCATGCCAAAAATAGCCAGATTACCGTTACTATAAATATCGGAATTGAAATTGTCCACAATTACCGCCGAATTGTTATGCAGGTTAATCCCCATCAAAACACCCTTATTATCACATAGTTCAAAAGAGGAAAACGGAAAAGCACCTGCGGCCCCGGAGGTGAGGACGTTTCTTTGCGTTCTTTTGGCGATATCCATATCCAGCTTTGCTATCGGAAGCATAGATCGAAAACACTGCTCATGGCACCAATCTGCCCGCCGCGCGGTCATGTCCATGGAAACACACAAATTTTGGACCTGCTTAATCCGCTTATTAAGGGTCGTTTCGTCAAGAGCGGTTACCTCAATTAAGGTGTGCATATAGAAAAAATCTTCCCCGTCTCGATTAAGTCGGTCCTTAATATACATGCCTGAATAAATGGCGTCATCCAGCTCTTCATAATCCGCCCGGGTATCTTCTATGTCACGGAGCCGGCTTCGATTAATCATCGTAGTTTTCACTACCTTAGATAAAATCTGTTCCTTCCGCTTTTTCTCCAAAAAGAAACTGAGGGAGATTCCGTCTCCAAGTTCGATCAATGGAGAAAGCCAGGCTAAACCTCGCTCTGTAGGATAGCTATAGCCTGTTATATATAGGTAGGCATGATAGACACCATCGATTAAGATATATTTACTATGTTCTAAATCTGCCTCTGTGGGAGCAAGAACATCTTGTATTGTGGTAATTCCCTCACTATCCTCTTCTTCCAGCTGATCTTCTGTGATCTCTGGGGTATTAAAAACCGGCCCCACCTGCTCCATGAGTGCGCTAAAATTGATATTGCGGGCAGATTGTTTATGATAAGCCGTATACACAGTTCTCAGAAGGAATTCATCGTAGTTGTCATGCCGCAGCACCTCCAGGCCGCAATAATCCAAATACTGATAAGCGGTCTCCGCCTGATCTGCAAGCTCCTTGGAAATTTCAGTAAACTCTGTTGCTTCCCCCTTATATTCGTAAATAAGATAAAACCGGCGGGTAACCGCTTCATAAGAAGCCAAATAATTGACCAGCTGTGCGTCTTCCAAAATCATTGCTTTACAGTTTTCATTTTTTTCACGGTTATAATACTTTTCCATTTGATCACAATAAGCGTCAATATCCGCTCTTTGTGTACATACAAGGATCTGGAGAGACTGAGGCGCTATTTTCAAATAACATGAAAAATAATAAATTATATTCTGCTGCTCAATCCTAGATTTCAGATAGAAATTAGTTGGAACAATCTCCAGAACCTTTATGTAACGACCATCTTCAGTGATAAGCACGCCCTTTTGGATATCTACCACTGGAACAAGATTTTGCGTACCGTTTGGAAACCTGCTGTCGGGAATTGTAATCTCCCTTGGACTTCCTAATAGCAGTGTTTTTAAGTTGCGTTTCAAACGCTTTTCTTTTTGGTTGTTTTTCTTGTGTTTATCCATTTTATCCCCCTATATACCAGTATCCGCCTGCTTTTGCGCCATCTTATATAAAGACGTATGAAAGTCAATAGGCTGTAATCATGAATACCTATCAGTGAAAATCCGCCTATTGGTATCACAAACACCATACATATGATGATCGTTGCAGTCAGGCCAAACGGTGATGACAGAAAAGTCAAAATAATGATCGGGAAGCACAGCAACACGCATTCTATTACATTGCGAATTTCAAACATCCCGAATATTCGACCTGCATCTGTGTAATTTCTTGGAATATAAACGATAGATTCCAAGCTGATCCCCCCTTCATTAATTCTTATTGCTGTTTTCTAAACGTGGGTAAGCCGGTGTACAATAGCCGTATATTTCATAATACCCAACAGGGTATTGATGGCGGGCAACTTCTCCACTCCCTCCATTAGTATTTCCTTCAATCGTGTAAACAGTTTGTCCGTCGCATTTTTCGACAATTCCTACATGGTCTTCTTTTCCATCCTGGCCATCGGATGCCCAATCGAAAAATATTAAGTCTCCGGGATTTGGAATGTAGTTTCGATCCTGAAATTGTCCTTTATCGCGGAACCAGCCAACGTCACAAGCTGCAAACTTAGGGATAATGCCTGCATCAATGTATCCGCATTGGTCTGCCGCCCAGCTTACGAAACATGCACACCATTCCACATAAGTATCAAAGCCATACCATTTCCAATATATTTCTCCTCCAATGTTTCCTATCTGCGATGCCGCCACTTCCACGATATCATTACTTCCACCCGATACACCATTGTCTTCTAAAGTGCGGTGCATCAGCTGAGCCCAGTTTCGGTCCTCATCGGAATAGTGATACTCATTCATGAACTCTTCAGGTGTAAGATAACGGATGGTAAGCTTCTTTTCCGCAGTGCTTTTATTTTCATCTGGGCTGGGGGGAGAATCATTCGTTTCCGGAGCTTCATGTGAAGTTCCTTCTGATGACGTCCCTTGATTTTCCGATTCTGATGGTTTAGAGTCAGGTTGTATATCCTCTACCGTATATAAAATACTGTCCTCCACAAACTCCGTAATACTTTCTTCTGTCATATTGTTCAAATCATTTCCGTTTCTGACTGAATGCAGGCTGATAAACCAGTTAGTTTCCATAGGCCCGCCTTTTACTTGTATACTGTATTTTTCGTTACTCTCAGGAGCTTGATGAACCGTATCATCATGGCTGCCTCCGCTCTTCACATAACTTTCTATTTTTTGTATACGCACATCGCAGTAATCTTGATATTTCCTATAATATTGCTGTACCATTTCTGCCTGCCTATTCATAGCGGATATCTCAGGGTCTACAGAGCTGCCAAAACCGAAAAGCATTGCCGGAAGACAGCAAAAAATGATAACCGGCAGAAGTAAGATAACTACCGCAGCCATTAAGATTTGAGGGCCATAATGTTTAATAACTTCAATGGCCGCAGCGTGCCAGCCGCCACGCATAGCAGCTTTAATAATATCTTTCAGCGCCTGAGCGTTGCGGGCAAAATCATAAGCATAATCCATACCGCTTTTATTTGCCATGGCTATCCTCTTCTCTTGGCTGTGACTCATCGATATAAACTTCTCCGAATCTGCTTTGAAAATCGGAAGGTTCTGCTGTCATATGAAAATGTCCTATCGAGCGATCCGGTGATCGCTTGAAAGGATTCTCATTCTGCCGGAATCCGCCGCCGGCAGGTTTTCCGGCAGATGTATTCCTGCTCTGCCGTTTTGGAGATACTCCTACTCCGGGAATCTCTTTCTTGGGGATTCCCGGCTTTGCTTCTGCCTTTTTATTAGTAAACAGCGTATTGCGTGTTTGCTTTGTTGACTGAGTTGGACTTGGTGATGAGCCAAAGCGATTTTTATTGACTTTTGTGGAACCCGTACTGCTAAAATGGACATTTCCCTCTGAAACGCTTCCTGTGCTTTTTGCATTCTCATAACTGTTTGAACCAAAATGTGAAGAAGCCGCCGTGCGAGAATTTACCGTATTCCCAGCCGCTCCAAAATGACTGTTTTGACTATTTCGAACATTCTTCCCATTTTGTGAATTAGCATTTGTTTTGACATCGTTATGTTCCACGCTGTTGGAATTTGATCCGCCGATATTGGTTCCTCCCACAGAACTATGCACAGTATTTTTACCCAGTGGAACCGCTCCTGAATTTCCGGCATCTTTTCCTCCTCCGGATTTGCCTTTGCCAGCTCTTGAAATCGTGTGTATAATACTCCTGATTGCCATCAAAGCAATCATTCCACCTCTTCCATGTCCCAAAGGATCTCCGGTAATCGCCGGATTCAATCCTATTTTTGAAATAAGATTATCCGCCTTTCTCGCTACTTTAGCGATTCCTACGATCAGTAGGCACCACGGAAGAACCATATCTCCCGTAGGCATCGTTGACATGCCGGATAAAATCAATTTAAGGAACAGAACATTCATGACCATCATTACAATCATGGAAGCATAGGTGCGCAGGAAACCCGCACAGATATCTTTTGTAGATTTACTGCCGCCCATAGCAAGTCCTACGGGCGCCAAAAGAGTCAAAATCGCAACTACGACATATCTTTCCGCAATTTCAAAAAACAGCTTAATGATCTGAATTCCCAGAATAAATCCGATTATAATTACCAATAACCAGCTTGCGCCAATGGAAGCAAAAAATCCTTCATCTGGGAATGTGATGGTCACGCTTGTTGGAATACCTAAGAGGTTAATTACGTTTTTCCCTATGGAAAGCCCAATTTCGCAAATATCCTTTGAAAAAATCAAAAGCGTCCCAAATAAAGCGGTTCGGAGAAGTAATACAACAGGTGATTCCGTTTCAAACCCAAATCCCGCAAACATCGCTTTCACGGCTTGGAAAGCGCAGTTTCCCAGCAATAACCCCCAGCCTACGGCAACGAAAATTTGATATAGTGTTACTGCGACTGGCACACTGGTTTCCCAGAACTGTAAATCCGTTGTCATTACTCTGAGCAGGGCGTTCGCGCAATAGGCAATCAAATCAAGGAACATACCGTATATCCATTGGAACAGTCCTTGTAAAATACCTTCTAACATAACTCACTACCTCCTATTTATTAAGGTAGCTGTGCATATCCATTGAAAAGCGGTGTGATGTACGATATAAACGCGCCTATTCCATTAATGACCGCCCAGGCCATCCAAACTCGTTTGAGCCAATCCCAAGACTGATCAACACGATGCTGGTTGTTAGACATTTTTGCTCCGATTACCGCGATTGCCGACATTAATCCTGCCAATACCGTCGAAATGCCTGCGATGTGCATATACACATCTCGAATAATATCGTCCGCAACTGTAAATAAATCTCCTCCTGCCGCAAATACATTTGTCGCTGAAAAAAGCACGGCAAATAATGTAAACAAAAACAGAAGGATAGTTTTCTTATAATGTTTTCGCATCAAAATCCCCTCCGGATATAAAATCTAATTTTGTTATGCCGGCGGTTCCGGAAGCAAGGGCGAGTTTCCTCGCCCTTGCCGTTTCCAACGCCTGCTCTGTTGCCCGTTCATGCCTTTTAACAAAGCCATGAAGTAAAACAATGTCTCCTTCTGTATTTATGTAGAATATAATCCTTACCATTTGCCGCAGTCTGATACGTAGTTCATAAAAGCCCTTATATCTATCCAAACGAAACGCTTTAACAAGCGGCGGCTGAAAACTACACTGAGGGGCTGTTAAAACCTTTATCTGTGTGCGGATTTTCTGTTGCATCTTGGGCTCCAATCGGCTAATAAATATTCCAATTGGATCAGAGCCGCTATCCACAAATCTATATATCCGCCTCTCCAGTCCCATTTTCCTCAGCTTCCTCACTTTCTGAAGAATTATTTTCCATATAATGATCAAAAGCCGACATGAAATCTCCTACGAAGGCCTTTATCGCTTCTGGGACAGCCGGCAGTACCGCTACTCTTTCCGGAACCTGCCACTCCAAAAAACCATATAGAATGGACAAATATAGATAAAAGCCAAGGTATTCCTTTCTATTATTCAATTTTTGGAAGGTATCATGAACTTGCTGAAATCCTCCCGAACGCCTAGACAGCCTCTTTCTCAATTTGTCGAAAAAGGGGCTCGACACAGAAAGCACTATACTGTTGATTTGTGATAGACTAGGATTTCCTTTTTCCGTAAGCAGCCCTAATTCCGCCATACGGTCTCTGGACTTTTTCAATTGCTCTTCATCAGCTGTTACGTTGCTGATTTCAGAAAAATCCACAAAGGACATATAATATTTCTTCATTTCTCATTCCTTCCTTTCTCTATTGCTTAGATTGTTTTTTCTCCGCCGGAGCCCTAAGTAAGTAAATACAGCACCAGAAATGCTAAGTATTGATAAAGCGGCCCAAAATCCAGGCGAACCCTTATCACCAGTTTGGGGATATATCGGTATTTTTTCATTTGTCATCTGCGCTTTGATAATTTCTCCATCTTTGGTGATAGAAAATTTGTGCGGCGTCGTATCAATCTGATATCCGTCCGGCGCATCAAACTCTTCATAAGAATACGATCCATATCCCAGCGTAAAAGTAGCGACTCCTTCATCATTGGTATATCCCTCCGCTACAATTTCGCCGGCATCATTCCGGATTCTAAAACCGGCATTGGGAAGAGGCTTTCCATCGGCAATATCTGTTTTGATTAACTCAAGTTTCCCGGTAATAGGTCGATTCACAACTTTACCAATGTTTATAATTTCTCCGTCCTCTTGAATCGTTACTTCAAAAATCTTGTCTGTGACAGCATATCCTTCCGCTGATTCAATTTCGCGAATTAAGTATTTTCCATAGGGGACCTTTGTGAATCGGAAACTCCCATCTTCCCGAGAATCTGCGGTCATTACAGCATTTTCTTTCACAAATTCCACACAATCCGTATGAAACAATCCAAAAACAGCGCCAGTCAAAGGCTTATCGCTTTGGTCAACTTTCAACCCGACAATTTCACCATAGATCAGCCGATTTTCAATCGGATCCCCATTATTAACCGCAATCGTAACATCTGCTACTTCTTGTCCCTGATATTCAAATATCACAGGATATCTATCATCACTCAAAATATAATGAAAATCCGTACTGTACTCTTTCACATACAGCTTAGAGCCCATGGGAATATCCGTGTTAAACGTTGCTTTTCCGTTTTCATCGCATTGAATGATCTCGATGAGTCCGTCTTTAGGAATCATCGAGCCGTCTGAAGCTACCAGGTTCTCATCTGCGTATAAACCAAACGATACCGCTAGGATTTCTCCATTGGAGCCAACTCCAAAACCGCTGTCCTGCTGCAAGATTTTGTCAAGTGAGATTTGTGCTTTCTGGCGCTCATTTTCCATAGAAATGACGCTTGTGGTAATCGATTCATGCTGGCCCGCATAAACAAGCTTTACCGTTATCGGTTCAGAAGTTATCACCATTCCATCCGGCGCCTTACGTTCAAAAATTTGATATGTTCCTAAATACAGCGGATCGCTGGTAGCCGATCCCTTTTCATCGGTTGTTAGGGTGGATACAACCTCGCCTTTTGCATACCGCAAAATTCCTCCGGATACGATATCTTCTGCGGCAATCACCTCAAAGGTGGCCCCCTCAAGCCCAGCCAAAGAATATTCGGGTTGATACAGCAGCGGGGAATCGCCGCCGCCTGAAGTAATCACTGAAGAAAAGACCTCACCCGCTTTGTTGACCGTAATGATTCCTTTCTGAGGCATATTTGCCTTTTCTACTGTAACCACAGTAATATGGTCCTGATCTTCTGCTGAATCAGGCGTGATATCAAAATATACAGGTGTGGGGTCTAAGACATAAGGTTCCACAGTTTCTACTTCCACTATGTAATAGCCTTCACCATACGGCAGCGGTTCGGGCGTAATCAAATATCCATTAGAATCTGTGTAGAAGGTATCAATCTCAATAACCTCCGGATATGTCATTTCCATAACGATTTTCTCACCGTCCGGCGAATAGATTTCATACCCATGGCCGGCCTGAGGAACGATGTTCCCGCTTTCAGCATCTTTTTTAACGATTTTAACTCTGCTTTCGAAATTGGCATTATTCAGAAGATAGCGATAAACATTTCCGTTCTCTGATATGAAAACATCGAAATCCTCAATGAACTCTCGGCCATCCCAGCCTTTGATCTGATGCACGGTATACCAGCCATATGGAAGGTCTTTACTCTCTGCATATCCTGATTCATCACAGATCAAAAGATCACGCTCTGATTCCTTAGATTCTTCGTAAGAACCTGAGTCACGATAATATATCTGAAATTCTGCTCCGGCTTCCGGTGTTTCAATTCCCGTTGAGCCGTAGGGTAGGAACCGGACGCCTTATCATATTTCTATGACAGGATTTCCGAGAACCTCCCTCAGAACCGTACGTACACCTTTCGATGTATACGGCTCCCCAGCCATTCCTAAAGCATTTTACAAAGTTCCATTATGAAGATTGACGTGGCAGTCATGGCATAAGACGAGCGTTTTGCGCTTCATATAGCTCATCAGCCATGCCCAGTTAGGCATAGGCGTTCCACGTTTTCGGTATTTCTTCACAATGTCCTTAAGCTTCCTTACATGATGAATCTCCAAGGCACAATGTTCTGCTCCACATAATTCACATACATCACTGTTGAGCCTTTTCATTAACTGACCACCCTTTAATACCTGTCCGAATTGGTCGGAGATTTCTCCGGCAGGTCGGCTAACCTTTTTTAGACTGTCATTGAAGTAGGTCATCGTTTTAGGGCCTTCTTTCGTATTGTATCTGATACCAACAATACGCATGGTGCCAGTTCCATTTTTTCTGGGAACATCAATTCCATATTTCTGAATAACCTTTTTGACCGATGATTTTTCCTTTCGGGCGATTGTCTTAATCATGCTGAAATAGTGATAATACTGAAATGTGGATATTTTCGTGCTGACATCCGTTGCTAAGCAATAGTAATTGTAAAGCCCTCTGATTTCTGCGTTGTACTGACTGATAATTTCAATCACGGGCAGATTAACTCGTGCCCCCACCTGATAGGGTTTTCCCTTTTTAATGAACGGCTTGAGCTTTTCCCGAATAACATCTCCCGGCACAACTAACTGAATTGTACCGTTTACAGAGCGTTTCTTTCGACCGATTGAATCAACCACTTGCTTTGTGTTCTCTTGAGATTTTGTAATTTCGTATCCCAGAAAACGCACTCGTTTATCCGACAGATTGGTGATTTTCGTTTTTTCCCGGCTCAATTCAAGATGAAGTTCCTTTTGCATGAAACCTGCAATTCTTTCCTTGATTTCATTCGCTGTTGCCTTGCTGCCGATGATACAGACCACAAAATCGTCCGCATAGCGCACATATTTTACACGCTGATAGTTTTTATCCATAGGGTCTAAGGCAGGGATATTCTGCATTTGCCGCAGGTACTCATCCGCTTGTTCCTGATTGCCTTTCTTTTTTGCACGGTTTCGTTTGTATTGGAGAATCTGATATTCACGATATGGTCTCCGCTGTTTCCCTTTGGTGTATTCAGCAGATATTCCTTCCATGAACTTATCAAACTCGTGCAGATAAATGTTGGCCAAAATGGGGCTGATGATGCCGCCCTGCGGTGTTCCCGACAGCGAATTGTACTTCTGGTTGAATTCCAAATATCCGGCTTTCAGGAATTTCCGAATAAGCTCAAGAAATCTACCGTCATCAATCTTCTTCGAGAGTATCTTTAACAATATTTCATGGTCGATATGGTCGAAGCACCCGGTGATATCGCCTTCAATTACCCAGTTGGTTCCCCTACAGGTGCTTTTAATTTGATACAGTGCGGTGTGACAGCTTCTATTAGGCCGAAAACCGTGCGAATTATCGCTGAAAATTGGCTCGTAGATTGCCTCTAAAATCTGCCGTACTACTTCCTGTACCAGCTTGTCAGCAAAGGCAGGGATACCCAAAGGTCGCATTTTACCGTTCTTCTTGGGGATATATGTCCTTCGGACAGGTTTTGGTTGATAGCGTTCCCATTTGAGCAGTTCTATCAGTTGAGAAATTTGCTTCCTGCTAAAACCGTCAATGGTTATCCCGTCTGTTCCGGGCGTCATATTGCCTTGCTTAGCATGGATTTTTTGATATGCCCGCAAAAAGAAGTCCTCATTGAAAAGATTTCTGTAGATACGGTCATACCGGTGTGATTCATCTTGTTTGGATTTTTGCTTTAGTATTGATAATACCGTTTCAGCTTTTTGCATTTCGCATACCTCCATTCGATTATCAATAGAATGACCTGCCGCCCTTCGCCATGTATGCGGCTTTCCCGCACTCGGACTACTATGGCGGCTCCGTTGCCATGCCGAATATTCAGTGTCATCTCCCTCGCTTTTCACACTTGGGATTTATCGCCATAGGGCATTACACATAGCATTTCTGCGTTCCGGTTTAGGCAATCTCCGTTTAGTCGTATTGATACATTGGGTGTGGTTTAGGTTTCCGTTCATTCCTTTTACATACTTCCTGTATGCCGGGACATTTTCAGAGAGTATCAGTGACGACAACGGTTTCACTGATAGAAATTGTCCATGTGCGCAATCAGTCTTCGCACATCTCCACACTTAGAGCAAAGAAACTGGATTTAAAGCAGTTTAGCCTTAACCATGCCACGCCTTTGGTCTCGCATATCCCGCTTATACACTGATTTCAAACGTATATGCTTTTCCGCCATGCTCTTGTCCCCTTTATCTTTCGATTCCGGGTTAGGCGGCTAACCAACTGGATTTCTCTCCAATCCAGTACCTCTTTAGGCATTATCAATACGCCCTTACGGACGCACATCGTCTGTATGTTTAATGAGAGCAAGCTTTCCTTTAATCGCCTGCTCAGTCACTCCTAAATTGATATGGTTATACTCTACTTCATATTTTTGAGGCTCCGCTCCTACCTGGTAAACAGTCTCATCAAGCAGATAGCCTTCACTTGGCGCTATTTCTCGAATCGTCCAATCGCTGGCACAGATATAATAGTCAGTAGTAAAACCTCCGTTTTTATCTGTGACATAGGTATCGACTAGTTTCTCTCCCTTAAATAATCCGTATTGCGCTCCTTCCAGCGAGCCTTGCCCTTGAGGAGTTTCCCCAGTTTCGGAGTCCTGCTTTTTCACAGTCACATTAAATTTTTTGAGGCTGTTATTAAAAGTGACTGTCGATACCTGGCCGCTCTTCACTTCCACCGTTTGCGATTTTTGAGGAACATATTTATCGTAGTTTGCTTCCGTTACGATATAGCTGCCGGGGAGGAGGTTATCAATCTGGATTTCTCCCCGGCTATTGGTCTTCACTGTCTGATCAACACCGTTTCCAGTAATATGAAAAGAAATATTCGCTATGTTGCCATCTTCGCTGGTTTTAACAATCTTGGCTGAACCATAGCTCACCTTGGTTTTTATAAATCCCTGAACCGGATCGCTGACAGTTTGTGCATAGGTGATCATATCTTGAATTCCGCCGTTGGGGCCATATACCGTATCGGTCCAAGTAACGACACCCTTCCTCTGCGCACTTTTCACCGCGGAAATCGTTAAAGTGCTGGTTGGCGCTTTTTTTGCCGTAACAGTAAGTTTATTTCCGGTCACTGAAAAGCTAACGTTAGGATCGCTGCAAGTAAATTTATAATTAGAAAGAACCTGATTCGTATCGGTCAAAACCGCCGTATAATTCGTTCCATCCCAAATCAGCTCAATAGTTTGCGCTTTTTGCGGACTTCCAGATAAAAAGCTTGGCAGCTTTGAATGGTTCTGGACACTGCTTTCAATTCTCTTATAGTGAGCCATCATCTGATTGTATAGCGGATGTGTTTTGCTATGCACCTCCAAAACCGCGTGCTTGCTGCCGGTTCCTACTTTATTAAAGGATTCATCACGCTCTCCAACTATCACTTCCCAAATCAGCATCTGCGTTGCCATGACGTTAGCCAGATCATCACCGTTTACGGAGCTCCAGCTCGCAGAAACTTGCCCAGTGTACCCATATTGTAGGATTCTTCCGATTAGTTGTTTTATTTTATCTGGAGTTATTGTTTTGTTGCAGGCGGACGGGTAATTATCCCAATAGTTTTCATCTCGTTTTGTATAAGTATCTCCGATTGATTGGGGAACGCCTGGTTCAATGCAATAACACACATCACCCTCATAGGAGTACATGGATCTAACCTCTGTAAATCTGGTTTTCGACCCAGAATTCCATCCGTTCATGAATTCTAGACTTTGATAGCCCCAATCTCCTCCGGGATTTGGATCACCTGACCGCGGAAAATCAATCATATATACTTCAGCTTCCTCAGCAGCCGCGTTGGCAGTAAAACTTCCCATTCCCGTAAATACGGAAAAGACCATGACCACTGCCAGAAATACCGAAATGCCTTTGTGAGCGCGATTTAGGTATCGCTTCGCTTTCATAGAAAATCCTCCTTTTTCAGATAAACAAAAAAGCACATTGCTTTTTGCAATGTGCTTTCAATTTTTCTTTTCTTCTAACGAATCACGCATAGCCTATAAAAAGGTTATAGCTTCCATCTTCCAAGGGTTCCGCCCAAATCCAGACATCTGTTATACTCGGGTCCTTTCCATATTGATCGAGCCGATCAGAAATATCCCGTTCCAGATAAACGCAGTGTGAACCAGCTACTATCGGCGTATCCCAGCAATAAATTGCCGACGGTTCCAGGTTAAGTTTCGCTGTATTCACCGCATAGTTTTGAGCGTATACTATCCAGCTTTCAATATCAAAGGGTTCTTCTGGTGATTCAGAAGCAGACGTTTCCTCTCGTTTTTCTATTATCTTCTGATTTTTCGCTCCGCAGCGACTGCACACCTGTTCTTCTAATCCTGTTTCAGAAACAGTTGCATCCTTCACTACTTTCCATTCGCCATATGAATGCCCCAATGCTGGAACTCTATCATCGGTATACATATTCCCGCATGAGCAAGAATAGCTGGTATATCCCTCAGAGGTACAAGTAGGGGATATTACCTTCCTTGAATAACTGTGCTCATGTCTTCCTTTATTTTCAGAACCGTTTTTCACCGATCCTGGAGAAAAAGATGACTGAACAGCTTGGGAGGAACTTTGCTGTGCATTGCTTTCGTCTTCTCTCTCTAATTCTGGATCACTCCTTTCGTCTGGCGTCAGGGAGATTCCCGCTGTCGATGATTCATCTTGTGATGATGGTTTCGTTGAACGTTTGGATTCCACCTTACCTACAGAGGAATTTGCTGGCTTTGATGATTCTAATGGCGTAGTCTCGTTATTCTGACAAGACACTAGAACCAAAATCAATATCAGCAGAAAAACAATATATACTTTCTTTTTCATTATCTATCACCACATTTCGGTATCTATTATCCCGGTCAGGGAAAATAACTTTGTGCACCGGTTGCACAAAGCTAAGCGCTTCTTTGTTGATAACGGTATGCCTTTAGAAATTCCAGGAATAGCCTCTCGATTTCCTCTTTGTTCTTAAAAAGATCTGCATATTCCTGAAACTTTGTACCGCTTATCGTAAGGGAAGGGGATATAGAATTCTGCCTCTGAAACACACGCTGTATAATTTCTTCACTTAACGTTTCATATTTTTCAATTTTACGCAAGTCCGAAATCTGTCCAGCTTTGATTTTACCTCCGCTTGGAATAATTGTGTTAAGAATATATTCCTGTGTTTCCTGAGCCAAATAGGACATTTCAACCCCTACTTTAAAAGCGATTTTACCATCATCAACTAACTTCAGCAATTCCGGAAGAAGGTGGGTAAGCCTGATAAGGTAAGCTACTGTACGTCTGCTCTCCTTATGTTCTTTTCCTACCTCTGCCAAACTATCTGTTTTTTCTGAACCAGATAAGTCGTTCCGTTTTCCTTGCTGCCCTATTAGTTCCAATCGCATACGGTATGCATATGCTTTTTCACTGTAAGTTAAACTCTGCCGCTGTTCTATATTCGTGTCTATCATGATTAGCGCAGCCTGCACATCATCAATGTCTTTACGAACGATCCCCGGAATCTCTGTTAATCCGCAGATTTTTGATGCCTTTGTCCGATTTCTTCCTGCTAAAATCTGATATTGATCAATTCCAAATGGACGAACAACAATAGGAGTTATGATGCCATGTTTGAGAATACTATCGGCTAGTGATTCTAAGTCTTCCTGAGAATACTCCCGAAACGGCTGCGGGCGGCCAGCGATTTTCTCAAAGTTTTCATCCTTATACTCGACGAGCTTTTCCAAAGGCAGCATAGTAATTTTATTTTTTGCTGAAGAAGTTACCTTTTCCGGTGTAGTGTCAATGATATCATCAAAATCTTCTGTATCTGCGTCCCGGTATTCAATCGACTGAATCTGTTCTTTTAAGCTCTTTTTAGGCACTCTGCATCACCTCCGTGGCGATCTGTGCGTAAGCCTTTGCCGGCGCAATTCTAGGAGCATACTCATGCAAAGAAATACCAAATGCTGAGGCCTCAGCTACCTTGATAGCATATTTCACAAAGCTATCGAAGATGTGAATATGATCGCCAAATTCATTTTCTACAACTTCATAAATTTCCTGGCAGTATTTTGTGTTACCTTGAAACTTAGTGATTATGATCCCCTCGATTTTCAATTTGGGATTCAAACGACGCCGTACAGAATTAATCATATTTTCTACAGGATTAATTCCATCACTGCTTAAAACATGAGCCTCAACCGGAATAATTACAGAGTCGGATGCTGTTAACGCATTGATGGAAAACATATCCCATCCAGAATGCACATCGAGAAATATATAATCATACTCATTCTTAATAAATGATAAAATATAATCCAATAAGTGCTCGCAGCTGGTAATGGACGGGATAACCTTCTCCAGCGAGGAAAGCCTTACAGTAGAAGGAATAACATCTACTGTAGTAGAATGACAAATACAATCCTTAATAAGTTGCTCTATTTTTCGGTCTTCCTGTTCCTGAATTGCCGCATTGATAACATCGTATATGGTAGGACGATTTTTTAAGTGACCAGGCAGGATTCCAAAGTGCCTAGAAAGGTTATGCTGAGGATCTAAATCTACAGTGCAAACACGCTTTCCCTGCATCTGCAAATAAGAACTAATATTAACAGCAGAAGTTGTTTTTCCAACTCCGCCTTTATATGAAATAGCGGATATCACTTTACACACGTTACACTACCTCCATTCAAACTTACTGTTGAAGTTCAAAACAATCGATAGGAAACCTGCAAAAATAGATATCCGCAGCTTCAATATTCTATTTAATTGACCGTTATCTTGACCGCTATTGGTCTATAAATTATGTGAAGAAGATGAATAAACAAATGGCATATACTACAATATAAAGGACTAATGTAAGGGATATTACGCTATATAATGTATATACATCTGAATTTACTAGCTCATAACCCGAAGGTCGTTGGTTCAAATCCAGCCTCCGCAACCATGTTGCGGAGGATTCTATTGCAGGATCCTCCGTTTTTGTTTTCATATTCTTCCCATATCGCGGGGTGGAGCAGCTGGTAGCTCGTTGGGCTCATAACCCAAAGGCCGTAGGTTCAAATCCTACCCCCGCAACCACTCGGCCCGCATAGCTGCTTGCTTTGCGGGTTTCCTTATTTTATTTGCGTCCTACAATTCTCCGTGAATCCTCCTCCTTTCATAATTTATGCATTTTGCAAGCCGTGTTGGATGATAATTCATTCTGACACGGCTTGCTTTTTTATTCCCAGCCGTCATTTTCAAGAATTTGACCGCTATTCTGACCGCTATTGTCAAGATTCACTCATATTCTGTCTCCTCCTTACTATGCCCAATATTCCTTACCCGGCGCTACGATTGAAGCGAGCCATAGCACTTTTCTTTGTGTCATCCAACGAATGGCCGTACATATTTTCCGTAGTCGTCGTGTATGATGACGACGGCTATTTTGGCGTACAAACACGAGATGCAGTTATTACCCTACAATACGAAGCGGGGCTGGATGACAAAACAGTATATTTTGCAAGCCCTCTTGTCGAACAGGCCATATTTTCGCCTGAATACTACGTGAAAGTCGCAAGAGGTGATAGCAGAATCCGCAGTATTCAACAAAGTCTAAACTATAACTATTTAGACTATATCGGAATTGGACCTTGCGATGGAATTTTCTCAAGATTTACCGCAGAAGCATTAATATATGCCCTTCAGGCAGAAGAACAGCTACCTACCGATGTCGCTAATGGTAATTTCGGTCCAACCACCACAAACTGCCTGCCGATTATTCCATACGACAATGAAGCAACCTCATACTATGGCGACTATTATTCTGCCACAACTATCTCTAATTGCATTAAGATCATTCAATACGCACTTTATTGCTATGGACATGGAGAATACGATGCCCTATCCCCCGACTACAGCAAATACGATCCCGGTGATTTCAATGGTGAATTTAATGAAGAAACCAAAGCCGCGCTTCACGTCTTTCAACAGGATGTTGGTCTGCCGGAGCGCGACCTAATCGGCAAAAACGAATGGATGTCTCTCCTTGTAAGCACTGGAAACCCCGACAGAGACGGTCTCGCCTGTGACTGTGCCGAAAAAATTGACACTCCAGCAAAAGCACAGGCCATTATCAATGATGAGTATAGTATTGTAGGCCGTTATTTGACCGGAACTATTTACGATGCAAATTATGTTCCCGTCTCAAAAGCCCTCGACGAGCAAGAACTTAACACTCTAAAAGAGGCAGGCTTGAAAGTCTTTGCCATTTATCAGGATGCTAAAGAATGGTATTTGGCCAATCCTGAGCAAGAGGATCTTTATTACTATTATAGTTATGAGCAAGGTGTAATTGATGCACGAAAGGCTACTGCCGCTGCTCTCAATCTAAAAATTCCGATAGGAGAGTACATTTATTTTGCCGTTGATTATGACTTCTATGAATTTGAAGTTAAAGAGATGATCATTCCCTATTTTCAGGGGATCAATGACTATGCAGCCGCCAATTTTATGCCATATTCAATCGGCATTTACGGTGCTCGAAACACCTGTACTCTTGTCCGCAATGCTGGTTTATCCTCCAGCAACTTTGTCAGTGATCTTTCCACCGGATATAGTGGTAATCTTGGATTCTCTCTCCCAGAAGACTGGCCTTTGATCAAGTTAAAGAATACCGCTTATATTATTCGGGCGGAGATTTTGGCATTGATAAAAATGTAACCTCTGGCAGATATATAGGATTTACACCATTGCAGGATTCTCCCTTTCAATACGGAGCAGTCAGAAATCCCGTCACTGGCGAAATTTATCCAATTTATGTGGAGGAAAATTCTGAGACGGTTATCCAGCCTCCTTATGAGTACGAAGAAAATTCCGACGAAATGAAACCAACTGACCTCGGCCAAATAAACTTTGATGGAGTAAAATTTTTGGCAGGATTATCTCTTATGAACGATTGGAAAGATAATCCCTTCCCTGGCGCCGGACGTATTAATATTCCTCTTGGGTCCATACTTGGTCTTCTTATCGGCGGTGTATTAAGTCTTGTTGATAGCTTCAGTGGTACTCAAATCCGTATCTCATATTATAGAGTTCCCGGTCAACCTAACAAAAAAGTAATTATTCATTGTGGAAATACAGAGTATCGATCTTTGTTCAGCAGCTGGAACTATAATCATCCGCAGCTATTTAAATCAATCAGATATAATGATTTAACCTGGCTTAACACGATGAACACTTTTGCAAAAGAGCAATATGAGCTGTTTAAAGGGGTTACAGCCAGCGATGACTATGACTATGATATAGCCGTTACTCTCAATCCGAATCGGAGGAACAGCGCCTATGTCACGGAGCTTTTCTTTGGAAAAGACGGCCGTATGTATGAATACTTTACTTTGTATCCCGGTGAAAAATTTGAAATCGTGGTGACAAAAAAATCCAGTTGGGATGTTGTAGAAAGATTTGACTTTACGGAACTCATTTCTTATGTAATTGAAGTTTCTGAAGAAGTAAGAGCTTTATTTAACATTCAGACCTACTCTTAATTTTGCCAATTTTGACAGTTTCCCTCGAATGAAAAATCCTCTAAGAAACTACCTCTTTATTATCTCTTCATATCCTATTCGTTTATTTCAAAGGAGTCTATCACCCAAGGAACATACTGACCGGAAGAAAGCGGATTTTCGTCATTAATTTCGCCATAGGCCAAAAAGGGAATATCCTCACGATAGCAATATACAGAAGTGTATTGTTTTCCAGAAGAAATATAAGAGAATTTTACCTGTGCCATACGGCCATGGCTGCCCTGCAACAATTCATAGCTGAAGTCAAAAGCAGGAGTTCCCCTTCGAGCGTAGTCCTCTTTAAAAGCGTCTAAATATTCCTCATATTCTGACGAAAATAAAACTTTTGTATCCACTGGGTACAGGCCGTAAATGCTGTAATCGATCACCTGAAGCAGATTAGTAAAAGCATCGCTATCATCCACATAATCAGGTGATTTAGCATGAAGGGTATGACTTCCAATACACCCGGCAGTGTACTCTTTGGGCACTGTAACTGTATAGGTAGTACTGTCCACGAAAGGATCTTGAATGGTTAGGGGGCCTTTCATCTCATATGGACATTCTTCTAACGCAGGAAGGTTATGATGATTATTACAGGCAACAAAGGAAAACATCAGAAATAAACTGGATAGGAAAATTAACATCTTTTTCATCTACGAGGACTCCTTTCAAATATCTCCTTTATCATCAGTTGATAATCCCTAATAGATACGAGGAGGCAGCCTTGAAGGATTTTTCTTCATATATTAAACACTTAATAAAGACAGGAGAGGATTCCAATGAACTAAAGAAGCAGAGCAAATTATTATTTAAACTCATATTTTATAAAAATTAAAGGGAGGATTTTTATGTCAGAATTGTGTATTAATAAAAGCGGTTCTGTTTATCCAGTCTATGATATGTTCAAAAATTATGCTCACGTAGGCGACATCATGAATCGTGAAGCATTTGTCCGCCGTAGCGGTGACAGCGGCCTCATCAGTATCGATTTTTTAGGACCTACCGGCTCCTATATTAATGCTTCCATCAACACAAATAAGTATCCATGCGGCCCCAAATTTGAGTCTCGTTGTACATCATATCCTTATGGTACGGCAGTCATTAAAGGAGTAACTTATAAGACCTTTTATATGAGGCAGACTAAAAACGCCTATACAGCCAATGCAAGTTTTTGGACAACAATTCCCGCTGGTAGTCTGGTTGCAACTAATGAGGCCACAGTTGGGGACACCCACTCCGATTGGAAATTAATTAACTATGTGAGACAGTCAAATGGAAATTGGATTGATGTGCCTGGCGGTTATGTATTCGTCGATACCGGAATCTCCGTTGGTTCTGGCTACAACAGCATCGCTTTTTATGGTTCTTGGTAAAGCATATCAGAGCCTTGCTATTGAAAGCAGCACGTTTCTATAGCATTTATTAACAACAGTTAGCAGAGCTTGTCCAAAGTGCGTTTTGTAACTTTGGACAAGCTCATTAAACCTCATTAAAAAAACTTTTACACACATGCGTGAAATTTATTCACATATTCCATATTTAAGATAACACTTTACAAGGAAAAAAGCAATTGGTTGAATGATACAAATTGGGGTGAGTACGTTATGAGTAAACATGATATTTTTCAGATCATGAACGATTATCACTCTGATAATGAGATTTTGAAATCCGAAGCTAAAAAAGCTGTTATTGAAGATTATAGCAAATTTGTCTCTTATATTATAAAGGAAAAGTTTTATAGTTACAGAAAACATTGGGAAGACTTATTTCAATGCGGGATATGTGGTTTGTTAAAAGCATTAGAAAATTATGACCCTCACTTTAGTAAACCCACTACATATTTCTATTACTTCATTGTACAAGAAATCAACGATTTTATATCGAAATATATAGAGGGAACAAATCGTTACTATTCCCGGAAAGTTAAAAGTCTCGATGAATCAATCTTAAAATTGAAAAGGTCCGGAATACCAGAACCTTCTGCACGAGAACTCGCAAAAGTAATGAATTTAAAAGAAACTTCTGCACGCAATTTAATAAGAATCAAACATATTTCACAACCAATATCGTTAGACTATTTAATTGAAAGTAACTTACTTAAAGATAACCAAACTTACGTAGAGGTTCTGGTAGAAAAACGGATGCTAAAAGAAATTCTGGAAAAGGCAGTTTTTAGTTTGCCTAAGAATGAAAAAAAAGTTATAGAACGAAAATTTGGTCTGTTCGGCCATACAAAAATGACGAACCAAGAAATCTCTGTGGATACAGGAATCCCTTCTAATATGATTAACTACTATTTTAAAAAAGGAGTGAGGTGTATTAGCAAAAATGCTAGTTTATTGAGCTGGCGGAAAAGTTAATTGCGTACAAAAAAGCGCCTTTAGTCAGATTGAGGTTTTTCTGAAGGCGCTTTTTCAATATTCTCATAAAGTATTAATTACATGGAGAATTCGTTTTTCTATAGAATTACACTTTTCGTTCGGTTTAATCCCTAAAAGAAATTCACATGAAACCAGATATAACTCACTCAAGGCCACCAAAACCTCCACTGAAGGACTTGTTTTTCCCAATTCGTAGCAAGCATAAGTAGAACGGTCTATTCCCAAGTATTCTGCTATCTCTCTTTGTGAATAATTGTTATTTTCGCGTAAAATTCTTATTCTTTGTTTAACACTCGTGGCAATTTGTGCGTGTAGCTTATCAATATTTCTAGATTTCAAATAATACCCCCTTATCTTTTTAAAGGATTTTGTTTTATAAAAAGCTTTTTAAAACGTCCTTTCGAGACATACCTATATCATATACTGAAATAAAGGGGGAGTTGTTGTTGTACGATTTTAAAAATTACGAAAATTTCATTGCTAATCGGATTTATCAGCTCCGAAATCAAAAGAACGTTACCGCACGTGAAATGAGTCTCGCAATCGGGCAGCACAAGGGCTACATTACTCAAATTGAAAACAGGCAGAATCTTCCGTCGATCCAAGGTCTGCTGTATATTTGCGAATATTTCAATATCACCCCTGAAGAATTCTTTGCGGATAGTACCAATCCGATTAAATCAAAAGAGATATACGCCGATTTAAAAGACTTATCTAGCGACCAGCTTGATACAATTCTAAAAATTGCCAAGGCATTCAAAGCGCTTAATCAGAATAGTATACAATGAAACTACTCTTTTTATAAAACCATAATAGACTTTTTAAACGTCCATATCAATTAATTTCATGTTTTTAAACGCATATTTTTCGAACAGTCATCCCTTATAATAGACTATAGTGAGGTGATGGTGTTTGACAGCCTTCAATAATTATGAAGACTTTATTGCTGCCAGAGTACAGCAGCTCCGCTCACAGAAGAATATCTCGGCCCGGAAGATGAGCTTATCGATAGGACAAAATGAAGGATATATCACGCAGATCGAAAATAAGCAAAATCTTCCTTCTATGGAAGGCTTTCTATATATTTGCAGATACTTGGAAATTACACCGGAGGAGTTCTTCGCCTCAGATAACCAAAATCCAGAGATGCTCCGTAAAATGGTTGAGGATATTAAAACTTTAACTCCGGGACAAATTGATTCTTTAAACAAAACCATCAGTGAATTTAAAATTGCTAATAAATTTAAAAAGCCGTAATAAATATTAAAAAACTCAATCGTAAGATAAAACCAGCCCTCAATCCAATAGGATAGGGGCTGGTTTCTCTTTTGTGTCTTTTTCTTCCTCCTTAACGCAGGAAAAATCATATTAGCGGATTGAATTAATGAAAAATCTATAAGAAAATAAGGTATATAAAGCTTACCTTGAGCATCACACCATGCGTCATAAGCATAGGATGTCATTTAGCCTAAACGTAGTCAGAGAGAAAAAGTCGGAAATCCTAACAAAGTCGAAAGATACCACTAAAACAAAGCATCGTATTGAAGAAAAGTTTTGCAGTTAAAGTTTAATGGTTTTCTCGTTGATTGTTAATTGATAGTCTGAAGTATCTGTATCTATCACGGTATAATAGATGATTGTTTCAGATGTATTTAAGTCTGGTGGGATATACAGTTTTGAAAACGTAGAATTTATATTATCAGAAATATTTTTTACGATTAGGTCATGAAGAAAGGCAGAATCTTCGATTGCGATAAATTTCTTTGTATTATCTTGGCTTAATATTTGATTTAGAAACAATCCCCCTTCTTCAGTATGAACAATAGCGTTTTGAGCTTTTGGTAAATAAACAGGACACTGCACACGCCATTTCCCATTATCTTTTTTTATGCTGGCATATTGAATGCTGTTTGTCTTAAAAACTACAAAAGCTGCATTTTCGTCTTCAATAGTTTCCAATATTTCACAATTCCCATAAGTATATTCTATAACTTCTTCAGGGGAATCCAAAGGTAAAAGATAATATTCCAAAGGAATCAGAAAAACTAGCATATATATGATGTAGGAACTAACTGCTATAATAATTCCTGAAAGTAAAAACTGTTTTGGTAAATTCTCCTTTCTTTTTCGTAGGATCACCGCGAGAGAAACTATAATAGCAACAACAGGAAAAATGATTCCTATAATGTTACGAAGCGTTGTAAACACTATGTCATCTCCTTAAATAAATCAATTTCCGAACGCTTTCTTTAAGCCGTAATCAATTATTGGAAGTGCCGCAGGACCTAAAGCGTAATAACTCCCGACAGCGGCAATCGAAAGAAGCAAAGGTTTTTCATCAATAGTAACTTTTTGATATGTCATATCAAATATATAATTATTGGGAGAAGACTTTACAAAAACAATTTGCTCAACCTGAAAATCACTATTAACAACATAAGTAAAACCTTCAATGGTTTTTTCATCGATTTGATGAGTAATAGTAAATCCATTTGATTGAAAAGAGCTATCGATGAAAACGTCTAAAGCCATCGAATTAAACTTATGACTAGAACCTATTGTTATTTTTAGCGGCTTGATTGAACTTTCTGTAGTTTTTATAAAATTAGGGCTAGAGGAGTTTCCAAGTGTCATACTAATTCCTTGGACATTACCAGCAGTATAGGATACAGGGCCAACAGTAACAGGAGGTAATTCTTGATAATTAGCCGTTTCATTTACATAGCGTAATTTAGAACTACTATTATTCGTATGTACTTTTCCATTATCATCAACCCAAATTTTACCCGAGGCGGCCATAACTAATAAACGCTCGGCGGGTGTCAAAGCACAGCCCGTTGGATCACAATAATTAATGGGATTATAGCTACAATAAATGAATAAATTGAAACTTAAAATATCTTGATTTTCGCCGATAATTTTATCTGCATTGAGGAACCTTCTAGTAGTCGGATCGTAATATCTTGACTGTAGATAATAGAAGCCGGTTTCGGTATCATAATAGTAGCCGCGGTAGCGGATAGGATTGATCTGGCCGATGGTGGAAGCTTCGGAACCGTCTACGGACAAGACTTTTCCCCACGGATCGTAAGTATAGGAAACTATCTTCTGTCCCGCCTGGTTTAAAATACCAATGACATCGCCCTGTACATTAAAGATATAGTAATACTTTGTCCCGTTATAGT
>OLWB01000819.1_pt1 | contig 31210 bp, 33 predicted proteins | sample 1673331 | NCBI WGS metagenome assembly OLWB01 (sample SAMEA3178943, study PRJEB25190) | human gut metagenome | biome: human gut; feature: human-associated habitat; material: faeces | place: Austria | collected 2013
GTTACTGTGAATGTCGGGAAGAAGACCCTGACCGCTGGAACCGATTACACGGTGATCTATAAGGACAACACCAATGTGGGTACGGCCAAAGTGATCGTGACCGGTAAAGGCAACTACACGGGGTCTGTTGAGGCAAAGTTCAACATCACCGCCAAGGCTCTGACCGCCAGCATGGTACGGGATATCGCTGCCCAGACTTATACCGGCAGCCCCATTGTTCCGGAACTGACAGTGAAAGATGGCGAGACTGCGCTGTCCAAAGACACGGACTATACAGTGAAGTACCAGAATAACCTTAATGCTGGCACAGCCACCGTGACCTTGACCGGTAAGGGAAACTACTCCGACTCCGTGAGCAAGACCTTTACCATTAAGCAGAAAGATGTGACTGCCCAACGCGATGCGACCGACATTCAGGTCGTGGTGGACAAGGGCACCTTTGATGCACCTACCTTCGGTGATGTGACGGGAACGCTGGCTTACAGCTATGATGGCGCGACCAGTTATGACGCTATCGTGAAAAAGCTGGAGACGCTGCAGCTGGGTGCCACGGGTGACATCGAATACACCTATACCGCAAACGGCAACTACACCGGTACCATCACCGGTAAGCTGCATTTTACGGTTGTAAATCTGCCTGCCGCAACGATCACAACTGCACCCGCCGCCAAGACCGGCCTGACCTTCAATGGCACGGAGCAGGTGCTGGTCAATGCCGGCAGCGGCATCACCACCGGCTGCACGCTGCAGTATAGGCTGGATGGCGGTTCTTACAATGCGGAACTGCCCAAGGCCACCAACGCCGGCAGCTACACCGTATACTACAAGGTCAAGGGCAACAACACCACCCACAGCGACTCCTCCGAGCAGAGCTTTACTGTGACCATTGCACCCAAGACGGTTACCGCCGCTGTGAGCGTTGAACCGACTTCCTACACTTACACGGGCGAGGCTATTGTGCCGACGACTGTGACAGTGAAGGATGGTACGACTGTCATTCCTGCCAGTGAGTACACTGTGACGTATGGCAACAATACTAATGCAGGTAAGGCAACTGTGACGGTGAAGGATCAGGATGGCGGCAACTACGTTGTCAGCGGCACCGCCACCTTCACCATCACCAAGGCGGCACTTTCCAGTGTGACCGTGTCTCTGAAAGGCTGGACGTACGGCGATACCGCCAAGACACCCACCGTCTCCGGCAATCTGGGCGGCGGCAATGTCACATACCAGTACAAAGCCGATAACGCCAGCACCTACACCAGCACGGTTCCCACCAATGCGGGTACCTATACAGTGAAGGCGACCGTGGCGGAGAGCGCGAACTACAAGGCGGCAACAGCAACCGGATCCTTCACTATTGAACCCAAGACCGTCACCAACGCAGCAGTCACGCTTTCCCAGACCAGCTATGCCTATACTGGCAGAGCGTTCCAGCCCTCTGTGACAGTGAAGGACGGTACGACTGTCATTCCTGCCAGTGAGTATACCGTGGCGTACACCGACAACACCAATGTGGGCACGGCCACCGTGACCGTGAGTGACAGAGCCGGTGGTAACTACGTTGTCAGCGGCACCGCGACCTTCACCATCACCAAGGCGGCACTTTCTGGTGTGTCCGTGTCTTTGGGCGGCTGGACGTACGGCGATACAGCCAAGACACCCACTGTCTCCGGCAATCTGGGCAATGCCAATGTGACCTATCAGTATAAGGCTGTCGATGCAGCTGATGAGACCTATACTAACGTCGTTCCCACCAATGCGGGCACCTACACAGTGAAGGCGACCGTGGCGGAGAGCGCGAACTATGCTGCTGCAACGGCAACTCGCAACTTCACCATCGTGCCCAAGGCCATCAGCAAGGCGACCGTGGAGAATATCGGCGAGCAAGAATTTACTGGTCGCACCATCACGCCGACCGTCACCGTAAAGGACGGTACAGTTGTGCTGACGGATGCGGATTATAGCGTGGCATACGCCAACAACATTGATGCCGGTACCGCAAACGTGACCATCACCGGCAAGGGCAACTATACCGGCAGCACGAGTGTGAAATTCACTATCGCCCAGGCTGCTGCGCCTGTGGTGGTGGATGACAGCGGCGCGACAGTGACTGCTCCTGATACAACGAAGGAAAATGTGGCAGGAAAGCTGGACGAAACCGGCAAGACCAAGTACAACAAGGACAGCAAGGGCGAAGTAACCACTGATGAGGAGATTATTCTCGGTAATGTGAAAAAGGCTATGGGTGTCACTGGTACCAATAGCACGATGATCACGGCTCAAGTGACCACCAGCGGCAGTGCGACCAAGGCGATGACAGTGTTGCCCTATGCTCAGGGTGCTGACAGCCGTAAGAATTTTACAGTAAAGAAGCTGAATGCCGACGGTACGATCGAAACGATCGACAGTAGAAACGTTGTAAAGATGGCAGCCGGCCTGAAGCTGGAACTGGAGGATGGTGCCATATATGCCATCAGCTGGACAACGCCCAGCAGCTCCGGCTCCGGCAGCTCCTACACCTCCGGGCAGTCCTTCACCACCGATCTGCCCGCCGACAGCATCAACAGGGTGACTGTTAATGGCAAGAAGCTGGACAGCAAGTACTACACCGTCAGCAGCAATGGCAGCGGCAGCATCGTGACGCTGACCGATGCGTATCTGGCTACCCTGAAGGCCGGCAAGTACACGGTGAAGATCGAGAACAAGACCCATGTGAGCACGGGTACATTCACCATCAAGGCGGATGGCACCCTGTCCTCCCCCAAGACGGCGGACGCCGGTATCGCGCTGTACGCGATGTTGGCCGTCAGCTCCCTGATGGGTACTGCTGTGGTCAGCAAAAAGCGCCGCAAGGCATAAAGCAATAACGCGCAATACCAAACCTTGAGCAGAGGGACGGTTCGGGTCAGTCCCGAACCGTCCCTTTTTTGACAATTTCCAGATTCTGCCTGATTTTCGCCCCGTGGGGCGCTGAACGGCAGAGCGACTGACTTCACACGGGCAATCGAAAATACCCATAACACAAGTAAAAAAGAGCAAAGAACGGCATAGCCGTTAAGCTACACCGTTCCTTGCTTCCATGTTTTCCTAAGTCACCGCCGTTTCCTAAGCGGTGATTTTTTCAGCCTCCCCCCGCCGCGAAGTCCCCTCACTCCTGCGGCGTCAGCTCTCCGGTCTCCGTGTTGATGACGTAGCCGCGGATGGTCACGTCGGCGGGCATAAGCGGGTGGTTCCGCAGCAGCTCCACCGTCTCCGCCACGGACTTCTCCACGCAGTCGAACCCCCGCAGCCACGCCTCGAAATCGACGCCGCAGTAGCGCATCATGTCAATGTGGTCTTGGGAGATCCCCCGCTGGATGAGGTGGCGGATCATCATATCAGCGTTGATATGCGCCACGCCGCAGTCGTTGTGCCCGATGACCATGACCTCCTCCACGCCCAGCTCCACGATACCCACCAGCAGGCTCCGCACCGCGCTGTCAAAGGGTCCGGTGATCATGCCGCCGGCGTTCTTGATGAGCTTCACATCGCTGTTGCGTATGCCCAACGCCGCCGGCAGCAGCTCCACCAGCCGCGTGTCCATGCAGGTGAGAATGGCGATCTTCTTGTCGGGGTACTTGCTGGTCTGGAACTTTTCATAACCCTTGGAGCGGACAAACTCGCGGTTATATGCCAGCATTTCTTCGATCATGGCGGTTCTCCTTTTCGCGTTTTCTCTATCATACCGGATTTCCCTCCCCCACGCAACCGGAATCTTCCGCCATAGTCTCCCTCCACCCAAAAATCCCGTGTGACGCCGTCACACGGGATTTTTCTTTCACACCAGCTCCCGCGGCAGCCACCGTTTGCGCCACAGGAAGAATAAAAACAGTGAACCGCGGAAGCACAGCTCGATGCACATGGCGATCCACGCTCCCCGCAGCCCCCAGTGGGGCACCAACAGCAGCGTCAGCGTGATACGCACGCCCCACATACTGACAAAGTTCAGCACGGAGCTGAGCAGTGAGCTGCCCGCCCCCTGAAAAACACCGGCCGTCACAATAGACGCGCCGAACAGCGGCTCGGAAAACACAACGATCCGCAGCACCTGCGTGCCCAGCAGCACCACCTGCCGGTCGGGACTCAGCATCCCGATGATCCACGGGGCCAGCGCGTACATCAGCGCGGAGGCCACCAGCATCACGCCCATGCCCAGCAGCACCGTCACCCAGCCCAGCCGCGTCACCAGATCCTTCCGCTTGGCACCGACGCTCTGTCCGATCAGCGTAACGGCGGCACTCTGCACGCCGTATCCGGGCATATAGCACAACGCCTCCGCCGTCACCGCAAAGGAGTTGGCGGCGATGGCGACGGTGCCCAGCGGCGCGATGATCCGCGTCGTCACCACCTGCGCGCTGGACATGACCGCCTGCTCAATGGCGACCGGTGCGCCCAGCCGGACGGCACGCCGCAGCTGCACCGGCACGAACCGCAGCCTCTCCCCCTTCCGCAGCCCCAGCATGGGGGAGCGCAGCAGGCAGATGCACAAAATGATCGCTACCACCGTCTCCGACAACGCCGTGCCCAACGCCGCGCCGGTCACGCCCAGATCCGCCCCCGGCAGCGTAAACGCGCCCAGCTGCCGCGTGGGGAAGATCAGCAGGGAGTTGAACACCACGTCCAGCCCGCACATGAGCACCAGCAGTATGCTGGGCGTCCGCATATTTCCGCCCGCCTGCAGCAGACCCACCGCCAGCCGGTTCAGCTGCACAAAGGGCAGCGACAGTGCGAAGATCAGGAAATACGAGGACGCGCCCGGACAGATAGAGCTGTCCGCGTGGAGCCAGTGGGGAAGCCCACTGGCGATGGCACCGCCCACGGCGGCAATAAGCAGCCCGAAGGCGAACCCGGCGCACAGCCCCTGCTTCACCAGATTCCGCGCGTCCTTTTCCTCGCCTGCGCCGATGCGCTGCGCCACCATGACGGAAAACCCCACCACCAACGCTCTGCACAGTCCGCCGAACAGCCACGTGCTGGAGGCCACCAGTCCAATGGCAGCGGAGGCGTCCCGCCCCAGCTGTCCCACCATGGCGGCGTCGATGTACTGCATGACGATCGACGAAATTTGCGCCAAGATCGCGGGGAAGCTCAGTTGTAATGTCAGCGCGGTCTGCTGCCGCAGAGCCAGCGGACGCCCCTCGCGCAATTCAAGAAGAAGATCCTGCTTCGCCATGTGCTTTCTCCCTTTACCATGTGTTTGCTCCCCCTATTATACAGACCCCGCCCCACAGGGTCAAGCGGGATGTTTCCCGGGCTATCCAAAGTCTTGTGTGGGATTTTTATTTTCAAGCCCAATTTCGACCGGTCCCGTCAAGATTTATGTGCAAAATTGTTTGCAGGCTCCGGCTGAGTGAAGTCAGCCGGCAATAGAGGCGTCGCCCATGGCCGCCTCTAAATGCTTCATGTTCATGTATTTCTTGTTGTCCCACTGGGTTCCCGCCACGTGGCGTAGCCTCGCGCAGACCAGCATCAGGGCGGAATTTCCGTCAGGGAACGTCCCTACCACCCGCGTCCGTCGGCGGATCTCGCGGTTCAGCCGCTCGATCGCGCTGTTGGTGCGGATGCGGGGCCAGTGTTCGCTGGGAAAATCGCAGTAGGTTAGCGTTTCCTCAATGCCGTCCTCGACCTTCTTGGCGGCCTCCTTCAGCTTCATGGCGCGCAACTCGGCGACCACGGCCTTCGCCTTCTCGCGGGACGCCTTTTTGCTCTCCTGGGCGTGGATCGCCTTGAGCATTTTTGCCACAATTTTGACCTTGGATTTGGGCACAACAGAGAAAACGTTGCGGTAGAAATGCACCGTGCGGCGCTGGTATCCATAATGCGCTGGCGGCTCTCCTTCGGCGCCCAGGAGATGTGCGGCGTGATGATGCAGTTCTTCGCTTTCAGCAGCGGATTATCCGCGCGGATCGGCTCGGTGTAGACCACGTCCAGTCCCGCCGCAGCCATCTTTCCGCAATTGAGCGCGTCGGCAACGTCCTGCTCGTCAATGAGTTGTTATTGATGAGGATGACGCCGTCCTTCATCTTGGCGATGCTGTCCTTGTTGATCATGCCGGTGTTTTCCAGCGTAAGGTTGCAGTGCAGCGTAATGACGTCCGCGCGGGTGTAAAGCTCGTCCAGAGTAACATATTCCACGATCGCGCGACCGGGGTCATTCAGATAGAGATCGTAAGCCAGCACGTTCATGCCGAGCGCCTTGGCGATACGCGCCTCGGCTTGACCGATGCGTCCGAAGCCGATGATGCCGATGGCCTTGCCCTTCAGCTCGATGAGCGGATAGTCCCAATAGCACCAGTCGGCGTTATTCGCCCAGTTACCTGCGTGTACACCATAGACAGCAGCTGCGATTCCTCCAAAGGCTGGGTTTCAAAGCCAGCGCGGTGCAGGCAAGCGCAGATCTCCTCGTTCCAAGTATAGAAAAGTACAGCGAATAAGTTCCTATCCATCGAGAAGTATATAAGCAGGACTCCGCTTTTCGAAAAAAAGTTCGAAAAGCGGAGCCCGTTCATGTGCTTACTCCACCGTCATCAGGATCTGCCGCAGCATTTCATACAGCGGCTTCACGGAGTCGATCTCCATCCGCTCCCGCGGGGTATGGACATCGTAATTCATGACGCCCAGATTCACCATATCCAGCCTGCGCCCGATCTCACGGGCCTTGGTGTCGAAAACGCCGCCCTCCACACCGGCATGGATCTGCGCAATCTCCGGCTCGCGTCCGGTGACCTCCCGGAAGATGGGAATGACCTGCGGCAGCAACTGAGACGCCGCGTTGTACTCCCAAGCGCCTGCGCGGCTCTCCAGCTCAGCCTTCCAGCCGCACAGGGCAGCCAGTTCCGACTGATGGGCAATAATCTGATCGTGCAGATATTCGGAATTGCTGCGGGCAGAAAGGGTAAATTTTGCCTCGGTCTGTTCCAGACGCAGTATCGCCGGATTGGCAGAACACTCCGCTCGGGAGTAGGTATCGTCCGCCATGCGCCATGCGCCCACATAGCACAGCCGGACAAAGCGCAGCAGCTTCTCCGCACACGCCGGTGTCAGCACCGTCATGCCGTCCCCGGCGGAGCGCTGACTCACTGTGATAGTAAGCTGCGGCTCAGTGTGACGGTATACCTCTTTCAAAAGGGCAATACGCGCATCCAGCGCTGTCCGGACGGTATCCGCGTGCTCCGGCGGGCACACCACGACCGCCTCCGCGTGCGCCGGGATGATATTGATCAGCGTGCCTGCCGAGATGTCAGCAAGACTTGCCAGTCCGGCAGGCAATCCCGCCAGAATTTCCTCCATGACTTTGACGGCGTTGCCGCGATCCATGTGGATGGTATTCCCGCTGTGTCCGCCCTGCATGCCGCTGACAGTCACGTCAAATGCCGTCCAGCCCACAGGCACCGGTGCCCGCTCCAGCGTCAGCGTACACTGTAACACACTGACACCCGCGGCGGAGACCAGGATCTTCTTGTTGTTAGAGTAATCCAGTCCGATGTAATAGTCGCCGTCCAGCCAATGGGCATCCATCGCCTCTGCACCCACGAACAGGATCTCCTCACCGGTGGTGAAAATCGCCTGCACCGGCGGATGTGGAAGTGTCCTGTCGTCCAGCAGCGCCAAAATCATGGCCACACCGGCGCCGTCATCCGCACCCAGCGTGGTGCCGTGAGCCTTTACGAAGCCATCCTCCACATAGATGTCGATGGGCTGCGTCTTGAAGTCAAACGCCACATCCGGATCCTTGGCGCACACCATATCCAGATGCGCCTGTAGTACGATGCTCTTGCGATTTTCATAGCCAGACGTTGCCGGGGCGTACAGCTTTACGTTGTTGGCTTCGTCACGCTCCCAACGGTAGCCATGCTGCTCCGCGTAGGCAATGATGTAATCGCTGACCGCTTTTTCATTGCCGCTGCCCCGCGGAATGCGGGTCAACTGCTCAAAATAGGAAAATACGCTTTGCGGCTCCAGTCCACACAATACATTCGTGCTCATAAGTACCTCCTGTTACCCGCGATCACCCCAGCAGGGGAACAATGATGCCGGCAAGGATCACGGAACCGATGGTCACGGTGATGAAACCGGCCACCGTCATCTGCGGCAGCAAATAGTTGCGCAGTGCGGACTTTTCCTCATCCGTCGTACCCACGCCATTGGCGATCTCCTCAGACAGCATCACTGTGGTGGGAAAGCCGAAAGTGCAGGTGATGCCCAACGCGATGTTCAGCCAGGCGCTCTGCTTCAGCACCTTGGACAGCAGGAACGCGAACACCACCACGCCGGCGGCACCCAGCAGCAGGACTACCAGCACGGGGATGAAGGACTGCACCAGTGTCTGGGGCGTGACCTTGGCCAGGGAAGAGAAAATGGTCATCAGGATGGAGAACAGCAGCAGGAAATAGGAATCGAGCTTGGACAGCGCGTTGCGGGGCAGGAAGCCCAGTTCGGTGAACAGCACGCCCATCACCAGACAGATGATGTACACGTTGACCTTGTCTTGCGTCAGCGTGGACAGCGCCGTACTGAGACTGGCCACCAGCGCCACCTTGGTGAAGTTGTAAACGGGCTTATTGGTCTTGCTGAAGAAGGACAGCGGACGCTTTTTCTCGCTGGCGGCATCTTCCGTCGTAACAGCCAGATACTTCTGCATCTTTTCCCGATCCTTTAGGAAAGCTCGGGCCTCACGGTTCAGGCAGAAGGAGCACAGGGGCACACCGATGAACTTCTGCAACGCGAAAATCAGGATCACCACTACACCCAGTGTATCAGTCAGCCCGACGTTTTCCAGTGCCTCGTTGACGATCATCAGCGCTACGGACGCACCGGCGAAGATAGGAGCGCCGGCAATGGCGGCATCCGTGCCGATGATGAACCGTCCCACAAATACGATGAGCAGCACACCCGCGGTGCAGCAGCAGAAGCTGGCGATGACCGTTTTCCACTGGCGCATCAGTTCCTTCGTGTTCATAGTGGTGCCGACACCGACGACCAGCAGACTGGCACTGACCTTGCCCAGGGGCGCGATGCCGGCGGTGGTCACGATATCCGTGGGCAGACCGCACCAGAAGCCAATGAGCATCACGACGCACAGAACGAATACCAAAGAAAGAAGTCCTTTTGTCTTGACGGAGACGATATCGCCGATAGCATACAGCACAAGGCAGATCGTCAATGCATAAATCGCTGCCATAGTTTTCTCCTCCTAATATTTTTTGATGTCATAAGGATACCTCTCATTGAGGGGCAAAAAGGGATTACAGTTCGATTTCCAGCAGCAGGCCGCACAGGGACTTACCGTGCTTGTCCAGCGCCAGAGAGCGGGTCACGCCGCCGCCGAGACTGCCGAAGATCACAAAATTCAGCGCGTACAGGGTCGGAATCTCATACCGGTCAACATGGGTCACGCCCAGCGGAGCGAACTGCTCCATGACCTTCTCCGCCGTCAGTTTCTCTGCCAGAACGGCATAGTCCTCCTGACGGTAAGCACAGGCGGAAATAGTGGAGATGTTGCCCTTGTCTCCCGTGCGGGAGTGCGCGATGTCGTATACACGCATATTCACTCACCCCTTTCCCAGCAGACCGTGGGATGAACGTCTTCCTCCGGGATAAGCACCGAGGCGATGGAGAGCACCGACTCCACGCTGCTGCGGACGCCGCCGCCTCCGGCCGGGCCGTTGACATACAGCGCCTCGATCTCCCGGCCAATGACCTCCGCGTCCTCTTTCTTTTCCGCACGCACGGCTACCCGCAGCCGCACCTCGCTGAGCTGCGGAGCGGGGAACACCTTCTCCTGCTCCGCACCGTACAGACTGTTGACGCCGATCAGGTCGGTGCGCGTTTCGCTGTAATGCTTGTTCAGCAGGACAAGACGCTTTTGGATGACCTCCGCTGCCAGCTTCGCGCGCGCCACACAATTCCGCCCACCATAGCTGATTTGGCCCTCACCGATGTAGCCGTCCTGATAGCCCACGCTGACCTTCAACGTGCCGGTGCGCTTTTTTCCCGCGGCACCCTTGACCTCGACCCGCCCGTCGGATAGCTCCTCCACGGAGAGCTGGGAGAAATCCGCGATCACATCGGGAGTGAAGTAATTGGCGGGATCCTGGATCTCATACAGCAGTTGTTCCGTCACCGTCTGGCGATCCAGTCTGCCGCCGGTCTGGGGCAGCTTCTCCAGCAGGATACGCTCATCCTCCGTAAATGTCAGGATGGGGAACCCCAAATTCCACAGCTCCGGCACATCCTTGACACCGGGATCCGCGAAATAACCGCCTGTGACCTGCGCACCGCACTCCAGCAGATGCCCTGCCACTGTGGCTTTGCCGAGAAAATCCACGTCGGCATCGTAATCTTTGCCGAATTCGTACATCAGCGGGCCGACGGCCAGCGCCGGGTCAGCCACCCGTCCGGTAATGACGATATCCGCGCCGTCTGCCAATGCCTGCGAGATCTGCCGTCCGCCGATGTAGGCGTTGGCGGAAACGATCTTATCCGCCAGCGTGTGCAGCGGCTCACCCGTCTCCATAATCGCGAGATCGCCGTATGCCGGTATCCGTTCCGTTACCTCGTCGCCGATAACAGCCGCGATCTTCAGATCAGTCAGGTCGTACTGCGCCGCCATTTTCCGCACCTTTTCGGCCGCGGCGACGGGATTGGCCGCCCCCATGTTGGTGATGATCTTCACTGGATGCTCCCGCAGCAGCGGCAGCACCCGCTCCATGCGATACTCCAGAAGTCGATTGTATCCCTTCTGCGGGTCCGCCGCACGATCTTTCTGCGCCAACGCGATGGTCCGTTCCGCCAAGCATTCAAACATGATGTAATCGACGTTGCCTCTGCGGATGTTTTCCAGTGCCGGCTCAATGCGGTCACCGGCATAACCGGCACCCGCAGAGATCCTGACCGCTTTCATCTCCTCCACCTCATTTGTCCAAAATTTCTGAAAATGCACTTTCGATGATTGCATTATATGGCCGAAACTGATATAATTCAAATCACTTATATTTATATATTTCATCAGTCAAAAGCATATCACAAAGGAGTGGCCCATGGAATCCTTCAATCTGGAATATTACCGCGCCTTTTATACGGTGGCACAGACCGGCAATGTCACAAAGGCCGCCGAGCTGCTGTGCCTGTCCCAGCCCGCCGTAACCCGCTCCATCCACCGGCTGGAGGAGTCTCTTGGCTGCAAGTTGTTTACCCGCGTTTCCCGCGGCGTGCGGCTCACCGTGGAAGGTACGGCACTTTTTTCCCATGTGGACAGCGCTTTCAAATCTTTGTCCAACGGCGAACGCGAACTAAAGCGGCTGGCCGCCTTTGAAGCAGGTACGCTAATCATCGGCGCTACGGAGACGCCGCTGTACCATTTCCTGCTGCCGAAGCTGGGACAGTTCCGGGAGATGCATCCCAATGTGACGCTTCAGGTGCAGGGCAGCTCCACACATGAGACGATCCAGATGCTCCGCGCAGAGCAGGCGGACGTAGTGCTGGCAGTTTCTCCGCTGACAGATGTGGAGGACTTGACCGTGACTAATCTTGCCTCTTTTCGTGACGTGTTTGTAGCCGGCCCCAGATTCAAATCGCTGGCTGGACGGCGTTTGTCTTACGATGAGATATTCCGGTTCCCCATCGTGGCGGTGGAGTCCGGCACCAGTGCCCGGGGCAATCTGGACGCATGGTTTGCCGAACAAGGGATGACGTTTTTGCCCAACTACTCTGTGCGTACCTCCTCCACCGTTATCCCGTTTGTGGAGCAGGGGCTGGCCATCGGCATTCTGCCATCTCTGTTCGCACAGAGCCTTCTGGCGCAGGAGGGCTTTTTCACACTCGATACAGAACCCATCCCTGCCCGCCAGATTCTGTTGGTGCATCGCGGCGAGGGTCGAGCCTCTCTGCTGTGCCAGGAATTCATACGGCTGCTGCAAAGCTGACAGGTTCTGGAATGACAGAGAATTGTAAAAAAGAACACACCCGCCCAAAATATAAAAACGCCTTCTAAAGAAAGAGCTGCCATGAAGAACATTAGCACCTACAATTGTCGCTTCTCTCGGCCTACGGTGGTCACAGTCGCTTTCCAAATGGCCGCTGCGCTCACACCGCCGCGTAAGTCCATTACAGCCGACCACCGTTTCACCCTCATTCGCTCTAAACTCTGTGAAATTTTTTCATGAAAAAAGCCCCCTTTTGCGAGGGACTTCCTCGTACAAAAGGGGGCTGCATCCGATTTTATCGCCAGAAAACAGAAAAAGAGGGGTTCAAATCACGTTGAACCCCCCTCAGACGGCTCTGACATCCATGCTTGAAACCGTTAAAATCGGGGTATGGGAAACCCCGGAAAGGCTAGATGCCATGCGGTTTTCACCGCATGGCATCTAAACCTGTTTGTTCACTTGGTGCCTCGTCGGGGATTTACCCCGCAAGGGGGTATAAACTTCGACTCCCCGGAGGCAAGATAACAAAAGAGGAAGATGCCAAAAGGTATCTTCCTCTTTTGTGGCTACCCACTACTTTTGTTGTCTGTGAATCACCGCTTTTTGTCTTGTTTCTCCGGCGGCGTAGTCGTTCCTTCCAGCAGATCTGTCACGACCTGATTGAGCTGTGCAGCATTCTTAGCGGTGATTACGGGAACACCGGTTTGGCTTTCAATGGCTTTCCGTGCATCACCGGCCACTTTTCCTCCGGCACGCGCCACATCAATGTTTTCCGAAAATGTCTTCGGTGTTTTCTGTTTGGAGATTTCCGTGGTGGTCGCCTCTGCCAGCATATTCAACACCAGCTCCAGGGTAGTCATGTTGTCACGGAGATTCTCTTTCTTCAAGCCCTTGAGATTTTTATATTGCCGCGTAGACATTCCTGACCATGCATGGGAGATCTCATCGGTAAGTATTGCGTACTCCACGCCCTTCTGGACACCGCGGGCATCCCATTCATCCGTCAGTTCCTTACGGACTTGGATAGCTTGCAAGCGCTGGTTGATCCACTCGCGGGTGTAGCCCTTCTTGAGGTATGTCTCCAGCGCCCGTTCAATGGTCGACTCTGGATCGATGGTTTCCTCAATGCGCTCTCTGCCGACCTGTGCCAGCCACAGCTTGAACGGTTCCGCTTTGGGCGAGGGAATAGACTGGATGATTCGGAGAATCTGCTCGGTGTCGGCTACGTCGGTCAGGCGCTTTTTGCCATCGGGAGCAGTCATTTTCAAACCGTGACAGTTTGTCACGGTTTCATTGCCCTCAGCTTTCAAACGCTGCTTGAGCTTGCGCCAATATGCCGCAGGGTCAACGCTGTCCGTCAGCACACCTACAACATCGACGATAGAAAAGTACCATTCTTCTTTTTCTTCGTCCCATGCGGTACGAATGCGTTTGTCCTCGAATAGTTGGATCTTGTCATTCTGAGCCACTTATTTTCACCTCAATCTCATCGCCCTAATGTGTCTCCAGGAATCATTTTCGGTATAACATCTCATGCATTCAAGTCAGTCGTTGCCTTCTGCACTATTATTGAAATGAAGCCGAACACTAAATATGCCATACTTCACTCCGTGATCCTTTTTTAGATATGTACTATCGAATGCAATTCCGATATTATGATCTATGACAATACAAATCATCTTGATTCTTGTATGTTTCACCGCGAACCCTCCTCACTGTGTCAGCACATAATATACGATTGTGCTCATCCATATCGTACCTCAAAAAACGTTGATTAGCATGATTATTTTACCATAACGCAAAAGCACTCGCAACCGAATTTTCAGGCAGAGATGTCTGCATATTAGAAGAAAAAGGCACTGCTCAAGGAACGTTGCTCACCTGACCTCAGGAAACAGCAAATGAGCCGCTTGGCCAAGCGGCCGTCCAGTGTTTCATCAACACGCAGAGCGTAGTTACAAGTCATGGAAACAAAACTGTGAATACAGCATAACACCAGCTGAGCCAGATGCCTGTGAAAGCCCTACAGGAGCGTACTATCAGCATACATTTCGGCACCATGCCGGACCGGGCACTTCGCTGTGGGAAGCCGCCCGCAGTAAACCTCGCAGAAGTGTTCTGGATCAATTTCTGAGAGCCATCGTGTGGATGGAACCATATACCGCGCGCCTTCCTGCCGGCTATGTATGTCCAGACAATCCGGGTAGAGGATCAGGTCCCCCTGCTCCACATAAAACCGGCACAGCTCTGGACACAGAATGCTCTCTGCCACCCGGCGGGCTGCTGGTTCCGGTACGGAGGTGCGGGCGCAGAAGTATGATGGCACCAGCACAGGCCCCTCCTGCGGGATCCGAAGAAAAGTCTCCCGCCCATCCGCCCGGAGGGCGTAGATAGATGGCACCAGCGCCGTCTGGCTCTGGCTCATACGAACCGCCTGAAACGCGCCAATCGGCATATCCGCAATATTACTTCTTTCCAGCAGGCCACAGGCAGCCTCCTCCCCCCATCGATTCCAGACTGCTTTAACCACCGTTTTGGCGGCGGAGTTGTTGATGCCGCCAAAGGCCAGGCCGTCCCAATCCTTGAGGGCGGTGCGCTCACATATGTCCGGCTGCCGGGTGTAGTAGACCAGCGGGATGGACACGAAGGGCAGGAGCCGATTGTCCCGCCTAACCGCATCCAGCGCACCGCCGTCCCGGAGCGGGAACCATTTGGTAACGGGATAGAGGTCCTTCTCCAGCTTCCGATAAATGCGGGAATCTTCAAAGACCTCCAGATCAGCGGAGACGATCAGATCCGGGAGAATGGCGTCCGGTCTGGCCATGTATTCCGACATATGTTCCGGGTATCCAAGCCCGAAATAGCGGACTCGCAGGTCGATGTCCTCGTTTGACAGGCGCTCAGCCAGTCGATCGAGGAATTGCTTTTCTCCCTTATGCAGAACACAGATATGGTTCCAGTAGAGTAAAACAGTCGTCATAGTAGGTGTGCTCCTTTCCTGAGCAGGGATTGATAGGTTTGATGCTGCTGGTAGGCAAGACTTAGTTCTCCATACAGTTCTGCTTCTTGGGGAGAACGCTCCACCACTGCGGTGACTGCGCCGCCGTGCAGCACGATTCGCTTATGGGCCATCAAGGCGGTGTGGGGATCGTGTGTGACCACCAGCACCAGTTTATCTTGGTTTTTGAGGTGCAGGAACGCCTTCTCCTTATCCACACCGGCATTTTCAATCTCGTCGATTAGGACCACAGGACTGTCGCAGACCAGCGCGATATCCGCGATCATCAACGCCCTGGCCTGGCCGCCGCTGAGCTGATTGAGGTTATGCGAGGCAAACACCGGCTCCGGCGTGATGTCGTTTGCCAGTTCCAATACCGCAGCGGGAGAGATGGCCGTTTCCCGGCACTGGGCATGGAGCGTCAGGAAATCCTCCACCGTGGTATCCAGCACGAACCGCATATTCTGCCCCAAATGCGCCACCAGCCGTGTAGATTCTCGCTGGCGGCAGTCTATAGGGACGGCGGCACCGTCCAACAGCACATGGCGTCCGGTCACCGAATCCCCGTCCGATAGCTGTTCAATGTCTTTGATCAGACGGCTTTTCCCGGAACCGGTATTTCCTACAATTGTCCATAACTCTCCCCGCGAGAGCACAATAGATTGGAAGGGTTCTGGCACTCCGCCTTTTCCGTGACCTCGCAAAATGGTTAGATTCTTCATGGCACCGCCTCCTCAAAGTCGATCTTCCCGACAACCCCCTGCTGATAGGCGCTGCCAATTCGCTGTTCGCCCACGCAGTAGGAGCAGACACCGCTGGGCATACTGTGGCGTAGGATGTCTCCCTCATAGTCCTCTGTACCGGGACAGTCCATGATCCATTGTGCCAACAGCTCAGTCCCGTAGCCGGCCAGTCCGTCCACCGGGAAAAGGGCTGCGGATGGATTGAGCCGTTTCACCTGCCAGGACACGATTTCCAGTTCGGCCTGGGAGACCATATCAATTTTCGTTAGCACAACAAAGTCCGCCTGCGTCAACATGGGGCCCAGCTTTTCCGGAGCGCGGCAGCTGGAGGTGCAGTCCAGCACACAGCCGGCCACCGTCCGCCGGGTGGCGGGGGAGCACCGGTGGCACAGCCCTGCCGTCTCCAGAAACAGCAGATCGCACTTGACACGCTCTGTCCAGTTCCAAAGCTCCGGCAGGTTGGACACCAGAAAATGATCCGGGCAGATGTCCCCGCTCAGCCCCACCACACACGGCAAGCCTATAGCACGATAGGCCCTGTGGTCATCCGTCCCCAAGCAGTCGATCTTACATATAGCGGGTCGTCCGCCTCGCTGTCGGATCATCGGCAGGAGCGATTTCAAAACCGTTGTCTTCCCTACGGCGGAAGAGCCGGAAAACAGGATCATGTTCCGCATATTGCTTTACCCACTTTCTACACACAGGTTAGTCATATCGTACCACAAGGCGCCGTTTACTGTCAGTCTCATTTGAGACTTTCGCATAACTCAGCCTGTATTGACTTTCCTTTGCGGAAAAGATATAATAAACGAGTGGTTAGCTTGGGCTAACCAAAGTAAATGCCCACGAGTTAGACTTGACTAACTCGCACATGGAGGTGATCTGTTGGCTGACTGTATCGTGGCCAAAATGCTGGCGGCATCGCCGCTTTTTCAGGGCTGCTCGGTTCCGGAGGGAGCGTTTACCGTCTCGCGGTATCGGGCTGGGCAGGTCGTCCATGACACGCCCAAGGGGGTTCCGTCCGTCGGCGCCGTGGCGGCCGGGCGGATTGATGTCTACTCTGTAGCGGTGGATGGCCGGGATGTCTGGCTAAATTCCCTATATACCGGTGAGTGCTTTGGAATCTACAATCTGGTCGCGGCCAGTGATCTGGAAACCGTGCTCTGCTGCGGGGAGGATACTGTGATTTGTTATATCGGCAAAGTCACGCTTCGGAGGTGGATGGAAACCGATCAGAAGCTGGCGTTTCAGTATGCCGCGCTCTGTAATGCGAAGCTGCAGTTTTTGATCAAGCGCATCGAACAGCTCACCACACAGACCTGCTGCGGCAAGATCGCCGCCTATCTCCTGGCACACAGGTCGGCTGACGGTCAGGTCAAAAGTTCCTGCTCCCGGGATGGTTTGGCCCGACAGCTTGGGGTCAGTCGGGCCACTCTGTTCCGGGAACTGTCCTCTCTGCAAGTGGCCGGAGTAATCGCCGCCCAGAGCGAGGGCTTTGTGATTACAGACTCTGACGGTCTGGAGCAGATTCTCTATTCGTCAGCTAAATAAATCAATTCTAAGATAAGAAAGGATCCTTCAAATGAAAAAATTGCTTTCTCTTTTTTGCGTATTGACGCTCTGCACCGCGCTTTTCGCAGGCTGTGCTTCCTCTAACCAGGGCAGCGGCTCCGGTGATGTTCCAGCCGCTGATCCTGTTAACGTCCGCGTTGCGGCGTTGAAGGGGCCCACGGCCATGGGCATGGTTCAGTTCATGGATCAAGTAGACTCTGGCGTGCTGACCGATAACAACTATATCTTCAGCATCGCCGCCGCCATTGACGAGGTTACACCCATGCTGGCCAAGGGGGAACTGGATATCGCCGCCATACCGGCCAATGTGTCCTCCGTCCTGTATAATAACAACAGCGCGGGCTTTCAGGTGCTGGCCATCAATACTCTGGGCGTTCTCTACATCGTAGAGAGCGGGAATACTGTCCAGAGCATGGAAGACTTGCGAGGTAAGACCATCTATGCCAGCGGCAAGGGTGCCACGCCGGAGTATGCGTTGAATTACATCCTGAGTGCCAACGGAATTGATCCCACCGCCGATGTCACCATTGAGTGGAAATCCGAGCACGCCGAGTGCCTGTCCGCACTGATGGCTCAGGAGAACGCCATTGCCATGCTGCCCCAGCCTTTTGTGACTACGGCCCAGACAAAGAGCGATCAGATCCGTGTCGCCCTCGATCTAACTCAGGAGTGGGACGCTCTGCAGGAGGGCAATGAGACCCCGTCCGCACTAATCACCGGCGTAGTAGTTGCCCGCCGCGAGTTTGTGGAGCAGAATCCGGATGCGGTGTCTGCGTTCTTGGATCACTACAAAACCTCTGTAGAGTATGTCAACAGCAATACGGATGAGGCTGCCCAGCTGGTTGACCAATATGAGATCGTGACCGCTGAGGTGGCGGAGAAGGCGCTGCCCGCCTGCAACATCACCTTTATTGAGGGCAAGGAGATGCAGGAGAAGCTGTCGGGGTATCTGGCCGTCCTGTTTGAGCAGAATCCCCGGTCTATCGGCGGCGCTCTGCCCGGCGATGACTTCTACTTCAGCCGCTGATGAAAAATCCGCGGACGATCCGGGCCTGGGCGGTGGCGTTCTGGTTGGCGATCTGGCAACTGGGCAGTGTAATCCTAAACCGGGACAGCCTGCTACCCCTGCTGGTGTCCCCTGTGCAGGTACTGGTGCGCGTTGCTCAGTTGTCTGTCACAACAGACTTCTGGGCGTCCATCTGCTTTTCCCTGCTTTGGATCGCTGCAGGCTTTTTTCTCGCAGCCGGGCTTGGTATTTTGCTGGCCATGCTCTCAGCCCGCTTTCATCAGGTAAAGGATATGCTGGCTCCCGTCGTGCTGGCTGTTAAGACTATCCCAGTTGCATCTTTCATCATTCTGGTGCTGATTCTGTTTTCCTCCCGCAGTCTGGCGGCACTTATCTCGTTTCTGATGGTGTTGCCCATCATCTATACCAATGTACTCGCCGGGATCGAGGCGGCAGACCGGCAGCTGCTGGAGATGGCGGAGGTGTTCCTGATTCCGGTGGGGCGAAGAATTCGGTATATCTATCTCCCGCAGGTGATACCCTTTTTCCGGTCGGGATGTATGGTCGCTCTGGGCCTGTGTTGGAAGTCAGGCATCGCTGCGGAGGTCATCGGGACCCCCAGCGGCTCCATCGGCGAGCATCTGCAGCAGGCGAAAATCTATCTGGATATGCCGGACCTTTTCGCCTGGACATTGGTGATCGTTCTGGTCAGTCTGGCCTTTGAGAAAACTGTTCTTGCCCTTCTGTCGTGGACGGCAAAACGCCTGGAGAGGATGTGAGCGATGGACGCCATTGTGTTGGACAAGATCAGCAAATCCTTTCACGGCAAGGAAGTGCTGAAGAATTTCTCTGCTGTGTTCCCGGTGGGCAAAACCACCTGTATCATGGCACCCTCCGGAGCCGGTAAGACTACGCTACTGCGCATCCTGATGGGGTTGGAGCGGCAGGACAGCGGACAGATCCACGGGCTGCACACTCTGCGGAAAAGCGCGGTATTTCAGGAGGACAGGCTGTGTGATGCGCTCACGCCGGTATCCAATATTCGGCTGGTTACTCCATCCCTCGATGAGGAGCAGGTGCTCTCTGCCATGCAAGCCGTTGGTCTGCGCGGCTGTGAAAAACAGCCCTGCCGGGAACTCTCCGGCGGAATGCGACGGCGGGTGGCGCTCCTGCGGGCACTGATGGCCAACTATGATATCCTTTTTCTTGACGAGCCGTTCAAAGGGCTGGACGAGGAGACAAAGACGGCCGCGATCTACGAGACACGCAGAAGGTGCCAAGGGTGCACAGTGCTGCTAGTCACCCACGACCCCACAGAGATCAACGCTATGGGTGTCGATCAGGTGATATGTTTGTAGAAAATGATAGCGATGGCTGCCCTTTAAGCAATCCTCGCTACCCGGATGTATAGCGGTACTGCATCGCCCGCGGGTCAGGGACGATCTCCCCGCCGGTCAGCAGGTAGCTGTCCGGCTGCTTTGTCTCTGGCTTCAGCATCCGCAGCATCTCTTTCGGAATGGGTATCCAGCGTTCGGAATTTTCCGTTTTCGGCGGCTGCACCGTCAGGCACGTCCCGCCGCCTATCTGCGCGATGCGCTCCACCGTCCGCTGGATGTGCAGCAGTCCCGCGCCGACGTCCACGTCCTGCCATTGCAGGCCGCACAGCTCTCCCAGCCGCAACCCGGTGTAGGCTGTCAGCAGCACGCCAACTCCCGTCCTGTCCGGACGGCGCAGAATGACCTGCCCCATCTGCTTCAGTTCCGGCTCGGTGAACACCTCCACAGCCTTCTGCCGCACCTTCGGCAGCGTCACATCCTCGCCGTAGCCCACACCGGCCATGCCCACGATCCGCAGCAGAAGGCCACCGATTTCTCGCACCAGCTTGGGCGAGTAGTCCTCCTGTAACTGCTGGATGAAGTCATTGACCTCCGCCGCCGCCAGCTCCGCCGCCACGCGCTCGCCCAGCGCCGGCAGGATGTGGCATTGGATGTTGCGGCGGTAGCACGCCAGCGTGGAGGGCTTTACGTTCCCAACCATATCCTCTAAAAAGATAGCGGATAGCCGTTCCACCGTGGCGTCCCTGCGGACGTATTTCCTGCGTTCTCCCATTTTTTCAAGCACCTTTCCGTCCCCCATAGGTGCCCTGACTTCATGCAAAAAGCGCCGGCAAAATGCCGACGCTTCTCTCGTGTAAACGGGCGCGAAGCCCCCGTTCATGCAGCTCGGTTTCAGGCGTGTGCATTGTGACGCTTACCGGCGCGACCTGACTTATCTCCTGCCTCAGAGGAGCCTCACAGTGACCTGTTCGCGGGGACTTTGACCCACATTCCAACTTTCACCGAAACGCCGCAGCGTTTCAGACCGGTAAGCCTATTCACTTTTCGGGGACTACGGGTGCTATTATGATGAACACCCCGCCGTTTTGCAAGAGGGTATTTGTTTCGCGGAACGACACATTTCCGAGGGATATTTTGTGTGTTCCTGCGAAGCCTTATGAGGACTGCGTTCTTGTCTGCGTTGCATTACGAGTTCTCATGCTTTCGCCGTGAAAGTTGAACGTTTATGTATTCCCGTTTTCCGTCACCCACGTCCGCACATAGTCCACGAACAGACGGGTGGAGTTGGAAAGTGCCTTCTTGTCCTTGACACCGATGCCGATGGTACGGTAGAAATGCAGGGGCGCATGGCAGACCTTGATGGGCGTGGGGCTGTGCCGCACCATCAGCTCCGGCAGCAGGCTGATGCCCAAGCCCTCCGACACCATGGCGAGGATGGTCCTGTCCTCCCGAGCGATATATTTCACGTTGGGGCGGATGCCCATCTCGTCAAAGGCCGCCATGATCTCGTAGTCGTCGCCCTCCTCCAGCTGGATGAACGGCTCCTCCGCCAGCGCGGACACGGGGAACGGGTCACGGTCGGCGTAGGGGTGGTCGCAGGGGACGATGACCTGCAATTCATCACGGTGCAGAGCGTAGGTCTGCAAGCGCTTCACCGACGGCAGCCGCAGGAAACCGCAGTCCACCGTGCCGTTGACGATCCATCCCTCGATCTGATCGTAGAAGTCACCAGTGACTACCTCAAACTCGATGTTGGGGTACACCTTGCCGAAGCTCTTGAGGATGCGGGGCAGCCACTGGGCGGACACGCTGGAGAACGTGGCGATCTTCACCAAGCCGCTGTCCATGTCCTTCAGCCCCTCCACCGTCTGCATGAGGGAATGGTGGGCGGCGCACAGCTTCTCAATTTTGGGCAGCACCGCCCGTCCGTCCGCCGTCAGCACCACGCCGCCGCGGTTGCGGCTCAACAGCTTCACGCCCAGCTCGTTTTCCAGCGAGTTGATGGCGTGACTGATGCCGGACTGGGTGAAGTTCATAGCCTCCGCCGCCTTGGAGAAGCTGCCGCAGGAGACCGTTTTCAGAAATACCTGATATTTGGAAATACTCATAGCGCACCTCGTTTCGAGGAGTATTATACTATACAAGTCCTCATGTTTTCAATAACAAAGATGCGCTTCACAAACACTATTCGACCTGCTATGATGAAGTCACGGTTCAGCCAACCATACTTTTACTTTTCCATGAGGATCTACCTCAAAATAACACCGGCAGCGTGTGGGTAACGCCGCCGGTGTTGTTTTATTCACCGAATTTCTGTTCCTCGTCGTGGACGAACATAATGAGAAAACTGACGGTCAGCAGCCCGCAGGACAGCCAGATCGTCCCCGCGCCCCAGTGGAGCGTGGCTATGCTGCCGACACCCGCGCCCAGCGCGAACAGCAGCACCACGCCGAAATACGTCAGCGCCTGGTGGAGTATTTCCTTATCCCTCGTATGGAAGTAGGCGCACAGCGCCTCCGTTCCGCTGCGCATATTACCAATGCACATGGTGCTGGCGTAGGCGTGGCCCCGCACCTTGCGGAAGGTCTGCACCTGCATGGCGCACACGAAGGACACCACGGCGTTGGCAGTGGTGTTCAGCGTTTCCGGCAGGAAGCCCACCGCCGCCAGCAGCACGATCTCCGCCAGAATGATGAGCTGCCGCCAGTGTACCTTCTCCATCCGCTTGAAGTGCCGGTGGACGCACTCCGCGATGTAGATACCCAGCAGGAACGCCAGCACGGGGACTAAGTAGCGCAGCGCCTGTCCCCAGTCTCCCTCGAATAGATGCGTACTCAGCAGCACGATGTTGCCAGTCTGGGCGTTGGCGAACACCTTGCCCCGGCAGCAGTAGGTATAGGCGTCCTGCAGGCCGCCGGATAGGATGATGAAAAAGGCCGTCAGCATGGAATCGGACATTTGCCCGTGATGCTTTTGCAGGAAAGTCATGTGCGATGCCGCCTCACTTTGCCACCGGTGCGTCCGGCCAGTAGATGACGTAGCACTCCTGCATCTCACCCATATAGAAGAAGATGTTTTCGCCCATCTCGATGTGCTCGCCGAAGGTCAGATCAGGCACGAACAGCCGTCCGCTGGTGCGCTTGGGCCCCTTGATGGTAAAGCCCTCCGCTGTGGGGTGCTGCCGCAGCTCGTTGGCCGCTTCCTCCAGTCCGGGGAAGTGCAGCGTCCGTTCCAGCTCTGCCAGCTGTGTCGCGCCGTTGATATAGACCAGGTGATTTTCGTCCTTGAACCAGTTGATACGCATGATACGTCCTCCTTGGTGGTGATGTGGGTAGTATAGCACAGCGTATGAAATTTGTCACGCGATTGAAAAGCGGCAGGTGCCCGGATTGCACATCTGCCGTTTTTTGGGTATTCTGTTGCGCGGACGGCACAGCTTTTTTCGTAAATCATCATCATTTAGGAAACCTGCGCCGCTGCGCCTTGCCGCACAGCGGCTTTTTCTTTGCCTGACGGAATTTCTGACGGCGCAAGGTCTGCGTTTCCGCAGATGGGCAGGAAGCAGATGCTCTGCACCGCCTGCTGCTTATGCCGCAGGGAGACATGGACATAGGTTTGCAGCGTGATCCGCACGTCGCTGTGGCCCAGCATCTCGCTGACGCTCTTGACATCCACATACTGCTCGATGCAGCGTGTGGCGTAGGTGTGTCGCAGGGCATGGAAATTTCGATACGGGACGCCCGCTCGTTTCAACAGCGACCTATATCGGTTCTGCATAGTACGCGGTTCCAGCAGATCGCCGGAGCTTGTCAGCAGGCAGAAACTGCCCGCGTTCTCGGGTTTGTACGCTGCCAACAGGGACAGCATATCTGCTGGAAGCGGTATCCTGCGGCAGGAAGACTCGCTCTTGGGCGGCTGTACGACAAGCCTCGTATGGCCTTTTTCATAGAGCCGCTGCACCTCGCGTTCTACACGTAGAAAGCCTGCATGGAGGTCGATGTCCGACCAACGCAGCGCACACAACTCTCCCAGACGAAGGCCGCTGTTCAGCGTCAGTAGAACGCCAAGACCGGTCAAGTCAGGCTCGTTTACGATATGATGCGCCAGCCGCAGGATCTCCGGCTCGGTGAATATCTCCACCTGCCGCTTCCTGTACGCCGGAAGTTCGGCGTTCAGGCCCGTGCAGAAGCACCCCCGCTTGGCCGCCATCCGCAGAATGGCTCGCAGCAGTACGCCAACATCCCGTGTGCTTTTGGCCGATAGACCCTGTTCCTGGAGCTTCCGGTAAAAATCCGCTACCCGCTGCTCCGTCAGTGTGTATAGCGGCGCTGCTCCCAACTGCGGCTGGATATACTGCCGCACCACATACCGATACCGGCTGACAGTGGACTTCTTCAGCTTCCGTTTCTGTTCCCGTTCCACGAAAAATAGCTCCACAGCCTCCGGCAATGTCATGTTATTGCTTGGCGTGATCTCACGGGGCAGCTCCCGCAGACGCTGCCGCCGTTTTTCCCGACAGGCGCTGTAGGTGGCGGCGTAGACGTAGCCGTACTGCGCCCGTCCCTCCGGCGTCCGACCTCGGATATAGCGGCCCTCCCAGCGGCCATCTCCGCGCTTATAGATGTTCTCCCCTCTGCGTGCCATTTCGTACTCCTCCTGACGCGATTTTTGACGGCGAACACCCTTTTTATCATCCATCATCGCGGAAAGGCTCGGCGGATATACCTCCCGTTTCGGTCTCCAGCGACTGTTTTCGCCCTGACACCGATGCCATACTTGACTTCCCGCCCCGCAGATGCTATCGTTTTACCATAGCCGGTGGCGAAAAATGCTTTCCTGAATGATGATGATTTACGAAGGATGCCGCTCCATCTGGCTGAGTCTATTATGCCCAGGAGGGACACAAAAATGCCACAGGTCAACGGTGATAACCTGCTGCATCAGCAGATCGTCAAGCGCACCATCGAGGCCCTGCAAGCGCAGGACGAGGCTTTTGCGATAGAATACGAAACCGCCAGCGACGCCGACCTCATCGCCTATGTGCGGCAATGTGTCGATGCGTCCTATACGCCGGCGCCCTGTGAGATCGTGGGTGGTGCGTACATTGCCCAACGCTTCGGCAACTGGTCTGCGGCGCTGAAGGCCGCAGAGCTGCCTTCACAGTACAAGCCGCCGCGGGAGCATCACTATCCCCGCTACGAGCAGGAGTACCAGCGGCAGGAAGAACAGCTCATGCAGGAACGAAAAGCGAAACGGCAGGCCAAGGCCGATCTCGTCGCTCAACGCAAGAACCGTGACAAGGCCCGCGCCGCTGCCAACGCCGCGAAAAAGAACAATGAAAAATGACGGGTGTATCGACTGATACACCCGTCATTTTTCGTTGTCACTTAGTGAGCAGACCGCCCACCAACACAAAGTAGTCCGGCGCTTTGCCATCCCTGCCCCACAGCATGGGCAGGTGAAAGTAGTGCTGCAAACAGCCCTCCACATCGCCGCCCAGCGCCTCGATGGAGTAGCGCAGCAACTCCGGTCTGCCGCAGGGATGTCCCTGTACCTTTTCGCACGTCTCGCACTGGTCGCAGGTGCCCGCCAGCAGCATCTGACTCTCCGGCGTTTCCTGCTCCCACCGCTGGAGCAATTCACGATACAGACGCTTTTCCTGCTTCAGCGCCGCCACTGCCACGTCCAGAGGCTGCTCCGGCGTATCCGCCTGCAAGATGCGGGCATACAGCCGCAGTCCCGTGTAGCTCCGCCAGATGGTCATGGGATCAAAGTCAAAGGGCGGACACGTCCAGCGGGTATTGTAGCTGCTGCACTGCTGGCAGAAGGGCAGGAACTTCTCCACATGGACAAAGTGCGTCACGAAATCCTCTGCACTTGTTTCCACCGTCATTTCACGGATATGGTATTGGAACAGCACCTCAGGCACCTCCTTGGCTCGATGCCGACAGTATAGCACACGGCAGGGGTTTATCGCGTCATAGGATCAATTTCATTGCACCCGTCTTGCCAGTGTCTGCGTATGCAGAAGGGCATCCATCAGCATCCGCCCGTCCTCGCGGTCATTCCACCAATATGGGCGGAGGAATAACAGGGCGTTCTCCAGCCAAACGTAGTCGTCCCTGGTCAGCACACGGCTTTGGAGTCCCTCGCTGATCCTGGTATATGATTCTCTGACCTTTTCACTGGCGTGTTCCCGCACCAAATAGGCGTTGAGCAGACCAGTAATTACAGACACTTCTTCGTCGGTATAGAACATGACTTTCCTCCCTGTAGACAAACACACAGGTCAGAGTATAGCACATTTACTCTGCGTCTACAAGAAGTCTTGTCTCATTCTTTCCTCTGTCTTAGTACCTCCGATAGAGTGAGTCCTTCCGGGTGCGCCATGGTGACGCTACCCTTATGACAGTTCAAGAGCGCACCTCCCTCTTGGCGGGAGGTGCGCTCTTTTCCTGCTCACTTGACGCGGTACAGGTTGCTGGTCAGACTGCCGTTGGGACGGCGGCGATGGGTGCGCTCCAGGAAACCGTGACGTTCCAAATCTGTCAACGCCCTCTGCACCGTGCGGCGGGACAGCTTCAAGTCCTCCGCTATTCTGCGGACGCTGGGCCAGCAGGTATTCCCTGCGTCAGACCGATCCTTGAGGTACATATAGACTGTCCTTGCTCGGTGAGACAAGTCCTGGTCTGCATAGATGCTTCCAAAGTAGCTCATGGTCTTGTGTCCTCGCTGTAGAGTCCCATGGCCGAGCGAGGCGCTCTCCTCTGTGTGGCCGATGCCTGCTGCGCCTGTGCGGGCTGGTCGCTGCTCTTGCCATATCTTTTGCTGATACTTAGGAACAGTTCCTGACGGCTGGCGTAGGCCATAGGCCGCGCCGCGTGTTCCGGGGTTGCATACGGCTCACCAAAGGTAATGCCCCAATCGAGGAACAGCCGCAGCTTTGTCTGCATGGGATGTGTTCCCGTTTTCATCACCACAAAGCTGCCCTTGGGAATGGATTTCAACTCGTCCGGCGTCATCAGCGGACGCTCTATCATCTGCAAGCTCTGGCTGGGATCGTTCTTCCCCTTACTGACAGAGCCGCTGAGTACCGTGCGGCTGCCCAGCGATTTGGAGAGCTGCTCCGCCGTCTGACTATTAGGTGCAAAGCCGCCGAAGATGGTGTCCTGGCAGTTGTCAGTCAATATTTCTGCGCCTTCTCTGCCGTAATTCTTCTCCAACTGCGCCAACGATTGGATGATGGGTACCAGTGTGATACCACGGGAGCGACCCGCGCTGAACAGCGCCTCCACATCAAAGGCAGGCATAGTTCCGAACTCATCACAGAAGAAAACAACGCGGTTGGGCAAGCGCCCCTTTCCTTTTTCGGCCAACTCAAACAGTTCTTTGGATAAATTTTGTATCATAAGACCTGCCATAAAATTCTTAGTCCTATCTTCCTCTGGCAAAACCAGGAATATGGCCGTCTTTTCTTTTGCGAATTTTTCCGCATCTATATTGCTGTCAAAACAGATCACCTGCTCCAGTGCGATATCCATAAATGTATTCATTTGTGCCAACGCGGTGGACATAGCGGAAGCCGTTGCCTGATCAGATGATTCCAAGGCGGACGATGCCAGATTCCGCGCTCTGTGGTGAGCGGGCAGCATATCCATCAGTTGTTTGAAATAGCTTTGTCCACGCATACCGGAGGGTGCCAAAAGCTGCTGGATCAGGATAAACACAGACACCAGATGCCGACGCTCTGTGGGATGATCCTTGTCCGGCGGCAGGAACTCCGCCAACAACAGGAGCACCGAGGCCACCACGCCCTCGGCGGCTTTATAAAAATATTCATTCTGACCGCGGCTCTCCTCGTCTTTCGGCGAGATGATGCTGTGTGCCAGAATGTTGATCAGATTCTCCGCCTTGCCATACGCCTCAATGCTGTGCTCACGGAGCGCTTTGTCCATATAGCGGTTGATAAGCGTCATCAGGTTGTAGCCATCCGAGCGTGTCGGGTTTCGCAGGTCTACCACAGAGACGCGATAGCCATAGTATTTCTTCGCCACCGCACCGTAGTTGCGGGCGAGATCTCCCTTTGTGTCAGTAGCAAAGAAGCTCATGCCGCAGGCGCAGGCGTACTCCAGATTCGGGTACAGGAAGTAGGCGGTCTTGCCCACGCCGGACGCGCCGATCATAAGACAATGCACATCGTCCTTATCCACCAGTGCGGTGATGCCATGCTTGCCGCTGGTGCTGCCCAGCACCAGTCCCTGCGTCTCAGGCAGATTTTTGCCTGCCCGCCAGTCCGGCACTCGGAAGGGGACGAGGGCATAGGTCTTGCGGATCTCCGTATCGGTAGCCCACCGCGCCGTGCCATGCTGCCCGTCGCCCACGGTCTTGGACTTGATGTTGTTCAGTGTGTAGTGGTCGCCCAGCAGCGACAGTCCGCCGATGACGGATACCATGACACCCGCCGCTGCAAAAAGCATCCAGAGGTTATCTGTCACAGGATTTCTCCTTTCTTTTTTTATCGATCTATGTTACTATTGCCGTGTAAAAATAGGGGAGGGACACTACATGAGCCATCTCGTTGCCACCGAATATAAATGCTTTGAGGACATTCGCAGAACGCGCTCTGACGGTTCCGAGTATTGGTATGCCAGAGAGCTGGCTTCGGTCCTGGATTATGCAAAATGGGAAAACTTTGCCAAGGTCATCAAGCGCGCTATGATCGCCTGTGAAAACAGCGGACATGATGCATCTGCCGATTTTCCTGAGGTCAGGAAAATCGTTGAAGCCGGTGCAGCAACGAAAGGCATTGTTGACTATGAGTTGTCCCGCTACGCCTGCTATCTGATCGTGCAGAACGGTGATCCGCGCAAAGAGGTCATCGCGTTGGGGCAAACCTATTTTGCCATCCAAACCTACCGGCAGGAAGTGGCAGACCGTTTCAACCAGTTGGACGAGGACAGCCGCCGGCTGGTTGTGCGCGGCGATATCAAACAATGGAATCAGCTGCTTGCTGAAGCTGCACGGAACGCCGGTGTGATCACGGCAGATGAGTTTGCCGTATTCCAAAACGCCGGGTACATGGGATTGTACGGCGGCATGACCGTGGATGACATTCACCGCAAGAAGAACCTGGAGGTCGGTCAAAAGATCCTCGACTACATGGGCAGTACAGAGCTGATCGCAAACCTGTTCCGTATTTCTCAGACCGAGGAGAAGCTGCGGAAGGATAGCGTGAACAGCGCGGATACCGCCACCGCCGTTCATTACAAGGTCGGCAGCGAAGTACGAGAAGCCATCGAAAAAATCGGCGGCACAATGCCGGAAGATCTGCCCACTCCCGAAAAGAGCATTGCCCAGCTGGAAAAGGAACAGCTTCAGCGGTTAAAGCAGCAGGCGTTGGATGGACAGTTGATGTTGGATGAATGAATTTACCCCGACAGCCTTATGCTGTCGGGGCTTTCGCTTTGCCTCGCTTCGCGCACAGGTCGTCGTTCCAGTCTTTTCCCTGCGGACGCAGGCGCTCCACGTCCACATCCATGTCCACCAGTAGCATGGGAAGAACCGACCGTCGTAGACCTGCTCCAGCTTCATGCCGTTGTTGTAGACCACGCCGTAGGGGGTGATCGTGCCGCTGCCGCTTTCAATGAGCTGCCGTGCCGTTTCCTCGCCGTCCAGCGCGTTCAGCTCATCCACGCTTGCGCTGCCGCCATGCAGATTCATGTAACGGTTACGGCCAACAGCGGCGAGGTCGGAAAAGTCGGTGATGACCGTGGCCTGCTGGCAGCAGAAGGTCAGGTTGATGAGATCCTTCAGCTCGAAGAGTTCCAGCTTGTGGGCCATCGCCTGAAACTGCGCGGCCTCGCAGGTGTCGAAGCTGTCCAACCGTTTGGCGAGGTAGTTCGGTTCCTCCACATTGACCGTGAGCATTTCCGTGCGCTTGAGAACAGAGAAAAAGCTATCAACTTCCTCCATCTTACAGTCCACCTTGACCGCGTCGCCGATCTCCAACGCCTCCAACAGCTCCATGCAGTGCGCATACTGGTCGTGGGGGATAGGGAAGGGAATGGTCGCCACGCCGTATTCCGAGTGGTTGGGATTACCGAGAACCGCTTGAATCATATTTGCTTCTCCTTTCTATTTCTTCCACATCCGTGCGCAGACAGCCTCCACCCCGGTGCCAGCAGACAATACCGTGGCGTGGGTAGGGACAGCCCTGACACCGCTCGTGCTCATTGCAGAATACCGGCTCCGGCGAGATCTGCTGGTAGGGCGCTGGCTGTCGCTCATCGATCCGCCGCGCCAGTGGCCTTGTTGGTTTTCGCATATACTGCTCCTCTCTGGGCTGCCGCCCTTGATCTGTCCTGAAACGCAAAAAGAGCGCCGGTTCGATGGTTCTACGAAACCAACAAGCCGACGCCCAAAACTTTGTGAAACTTTTTCATGAACCTATGTGTTTAATATTAAGAAGCACAATTAAAAAAGATAAGAAATATGTTACAAAGTAAATAAAAAATAATCAGAACAATATTATGGGATTGTATTTTGCGAAAACAGATTTTTTTTGAGCCCCTTTGAAATAGCTGAATGTTTCGAAGACGTTTAGGAGAATGTAGAAATTTCAGATTGTAGTAGTTAGTATGAGTAGATTTTCGATGCATTTTCGTAATACAAAGTAGTAGTATAAGTAGTAAACAAGAATTACAAAATCATCAAAATTTTCAATTATGAACTCTCTAAAATTTCAAGATAGATTGTTAGGTCTCCAAGACAATTTGCTAAACTTCGCTTATATGCTTACCGCAAACCGGGAAGAAGCGAAAGATTTGCTTCAAGATACGACTCTTAAAGCTCTCGACAACGAAGATAAATATATCGACAATGTCAATTTCAAAGGTTGGGTGTTTACCATCATGCGAAATATTTTTATCAATAATTATCGCAGGGTTGTACGGAACCAGACTATTATAGACCAGACAGAAGATCTGTATCACTTGAATTTGCCCCAAGACTCGGGATTCGCGTCGCCGGAAGGTTCTTTTACGGTGAAGGAGATTACAACGGCTATCAATAGTTTCAGCGAGGAGTATCGGATACCGTTTTCTATGCATGTGGCAGGGTATAAATATCACGAGATTGCCGAAAAAATGGATTTGCCTTTGGGCACGGTAAAAAGCCGAATCTTTTTTGCCCGTCAACGTTTGCAGGAGATGCTGAAAGATTATAAATAAAGTATAGCCGAATTGTTTTTAGGCTCATTCGAAGTGTTCCTCATAGAAAGCCCTCATAAATCATATAGGATTTATGAGGGCTTTGGATTTCCCGGTAAAGGTAGAATAGCCATACTTTTTTGTCTTTTTCTTTAACCCCTCCGTTCTTCGGACACCTCCCCTATATTTTGCTGTGCACAACACAGGGGAGGAGGATTGCAACGCAGTCTTTTTCCCTATATTGTTTTGTAGCGCCCCGCAATGCTGCGGGACACGGCAGGGGGAGAGATTGCGATTTGATTTTGTTGCTGTTACTGTCGCTGTTTTTTAACCCCTCCGTCACTACGTGCCACCTCCCCTATATTTTGCTGCGCAAAACACA
>OLWB01000827.1_pt1 | contig 31122 bp, 30 predicted proteins | sample 1673331 | NCBI WGS metagenome assembly OLWB01 (sample SAMEA3178943, study PRJEB25190) | human gut metagenome | biome: human gut; feature: human-associated habitat; material: faeces | place: Austria | collected 2013
GCACCCTTAATGAGTAATAAGTTCTTGTCTGCGTCAGCTCTTACAACTTCAAGGTTCTGGATTGTAACCTTAACTGAACCCATGTGACCTGCCATCTTCTTACCCTTCTTAACCTTACCAGGAGTAGTGGCAGAACTTAATGAACCAACAGCTCTGTGGAACTTAGAACCGTGACCCATAGGTCCTCTTGACTGTCCGTGTCTCTTAATAGGACCCTGGTAACCATGACCCTTAGAAACGCCAGTTACGTCAACCTTGTCGCCTGCTGCAAATACGTCAGCCTTGATTTCAGCACCTACTTCATAGTTTGAAGTATCATCTAATCTGAATTCCTTTAAAACCTTCTTAGGTTCTACGCCAGCCTTATCAAAGTGACCCTTCATAGGCTTAATAACCTTATTAACCTTTACTTCGCCGAAACCAACCTGGATAGCTTCGTATCCGTCGTTTTCAACTGTCTTCTTCTGAGTAACAACACAAGGACCTGCTTCGAGAACTGTTACTGGAATAAGTAAACCATTCTCTGCAAAAATCTGTGTCATACCGATTTTCTTTGCAATAATAGCTTTTTGCATAAATCTTAACCTCCATTATAAACTCTACAGCGGATTGTCCCGATTGGGATAATCATTCTAGGTCTACATAAGGCAACTTATATAAACCAAATTTTGTGTAAAACTTTTTTTAATATCAAGTCTTAAATCATCTTTAAAGTGATATCAACACCAGCTGGTAAATCAAGTCTGCTTAAAGCATCTGCAGTCTTGCTAGTTGGCTGTAAAATATCAATCAATCTCTTATGAGTTCTAAGTTCGAACTGTTCTCTTGAATCCTTGTACTTGTGTACAGCTCTAAGGATTGTTACAACTTCCTTCTTAGTAGGAAGTGGAATAGGTCCGCTAACCTTAGCACCTGTTTTCTTAGCAGTCTCAATAATCTGAGAAGCTGACTGGTCGATCAATTTGTGATCGAAAGACTTAAGACTGATTCTAATCTTCTGATTAGCCATAAAAAAAGTCCCCTCCTTTTCGCACTTTTTAGATTTTCTAGTACGACAAGTGGTGACTGCACAACTCATCTGCGTGTTTCATCGCAACGTGGGCATAATATCCCATATGAAACTCACAATTCATTATTTAGCACTCTGACCTTGTCGCCCGGTTTCTTGAACTGGACATCGCTCCGCAGAAAACCCTATCTCTAGGCAACCTCTGCATCATCGCTCCTATGTCACAACAATATGTATTATACAATAGTTTAAGCCAGAGTGCAAGCATTTTTTTATTTTTTTTACAAAATAAATCTACAATTTTTCACAAAAACACAACCTAGCTTTTGTGCATCTTTACCTGTACCCTATTTTAATAATAAAATGTCAGTTCTTCTTCTATAAATTAAAGATTAACATACATTATATCATTACCATGCTCTTCTATTACCTTTTTAATATCATCAAAGCTAATCCACACAGTAGCTGTATTTAAGTTAGGGTGAAAACCTAAACACTTTTCACCTACAAGACCTTTATCAAACACAACCTCTACATCGCAGTTTTCATCATTTAATATTCCAAAAGGAGAAACTGAACCTGCTTCTACATTTAAGTACTTGTGTAATCTCTCTTGAGATGCAAATGAAAGTCTGCTAGAACCTATTTGATGCTGAACATCTTTTATATTTACCTGTTTATGTTCTTCAGCTATTAAAAGGAAATGTCTTTTGCCACTTCCATCTCTGAGAAATAAATTCTTGCAACCTACTCCCTTATTAAATACACCCATCTTATCAACTTCTTCTATTGTATAAACAGCTTCGTGTTCATCAACTGTATATTCAATTCCCATTTCATTAAGATAATCATACACCTTTTGTCTTACGTCCATATTAATCCTCCAACGTTAAATTCATCTTATTAAATCCTTAATACAAATATTGCCAAACAATCTTTTTATAACTTGTTTCAATTCATCATAAGAAATCAAATACTTCATCTTTCTGTTTATCAATTCTATAATAATTATATCAAGTAAAACTACTCCTAAAAATTCAAGGCATATATTAACCCCTATATAATAGGAAGAAACTCCTACTCTTGATACAATATATTGGCTCAAATCCGTTAAATTAAAGGTCCTGTGAGTGCACATTATAAGTAAACTCATTTTTCCAAAATACTCCAGTATTTTATTCTTCTCCAGTACCTTACAAATTATAAGTATCGAAACTGAAATTATTATGGCACATACCCAAAATACTTTCGGACTATGTATTACACAGTAATTTATATCTGTTTTCTTGTGATAAACTCTTATAATATAGTAACTTACACTTACACCTATTAAAGCAAATAATACCCAAATTTTTTTTATTATTTTAAAATATTCCTTTATTGTATACCCTAAAGATATAAAAGATAGAGCAAAACAGACTTTAGGAATTATTAATACATATTTTTTGTATGTTTTCATTGGATTTTCTTTAAACAGTTCAGTTTTTGAAAGGAATACAGCTATTAATGTTGCTATAACAGCAAATATTATCCCCCATAACACCATATTTTTTCTGTGTTTAATTAAATATATAAAAACTATTTCAGCAACAAACAATACAGGCAAAAACCATAAGCAATTCATACCCCTAAAATACACAGAATTTTTAACCACTAATTTAAATTGGCTTTTTGACACCAAATTCAAATTTAAACCTATATAATTATAAGCTATTATGATTAAACTAAATATGATATAGGGATACATAATAGATTTTGCTTTCTTTTTTATTACTTCTAACATAGGAATATCGTCATAATTTTTTCCATATAGCAACATTCCAGATATTATCCAAAATATAGGCATATGAAAAGCATATACTAATAAGTAAATACTATTTTTAGAATTTAAAGATGATAAATGTCCAAAGATAACAGACAATATGGCTATACCTTTCCCCATATCAATCCATTTTTCTCTCTCCAAGTTATCATCTCCTATATTAAATACAATTTCAAAATATATTATATATCTACTCTAAAGTAAATACAACACTTCAATTCACTTTTAAAACAAATTAACTCGGTTAATTTTTCTTTTATATTCACAAAAAGGTGCATAGAAAACTCTACGCACCTTTTTAACAATTTAATCAATTCTGACTTTAGAAGATATATCTACAATTTTTATCGCATCAGTAAGGTCAACATTTGTATCACTATTAACATCAGCTGCTGCCATCTGTCGACTATTCAACTTCAAAGAACCACTTAAATATTTAAGTAACAATGCAGCATCTGTTTTATTTATATCATCATTACCATCAATATCCCCTGCTTTATATACCTTTCCGTCATAGAAGGCTATAATCATACTATCAGGAGTATCAATACTGTCGCCTCCTACTCTGACAATATACACCTTATTTGTATCTACCCACCAAGAGGGCATAAAATTAAATGTAAATTTATTATCAGAAGAAATATCTGCCGTAAATTGGTCAATATTTATAATTTCCTTTGAATATGTTTTATCTCCCATTTCACAAGATAAAACTGTAATATTTTGTGTTGAATTAGGATTAGTTATGCTACATTCAATATTAACTTCCCCTGTAGAAGATTGCTGTGCCTTTTCTATATTAACTGATGTATTAGCGTATATATTGGTTGACATAATGGCAAATGTAGATATTATAATCAGAACAGAAATAAGTTTTTTCATTGGAATTCCTCCTCATATAAATAAAATATCACACAAAGCTTATGAATTTAGCTTTATACTTACAGTTTCACTTAAAGGTGCCATATTATTTTCCCAAAGATATGCTGAAATGCTAATTGCACCTGTTGTATCAAGACCTATATCAGCAAAAGTACCTTTAACATCGCCATTTACCGGAACAGCCTTTGCACTAATAAGCTCCTTTTCCCCATAACTAGCAATATAAAGAGTGCCAGAACATGTTACACCTGATACAGCATACCCCTCTTTTGTAAGCTCTACTGGTGCAGAATCACTCTTTATCCATTCTGCTGTTAAAATAATATCTTCATTTACAACTTTGCTAAAATCATAACGCACTCCGTCTTTGTACCAACCAATGAAACGGTAATTGTCATACATCGGTTCATATTCAGGTTTAGAGAATACTGTACCCTTTTGAATATAACATTCTACCGGTCCTTCATATTCATTTTTAGGGTCTAATGTTATACAAACAGCCTGTGCCAAACCATAAGTTTTGCTTGTAGCATCATATACTACAACATATGCCTTATCATCTGATACTATACGGTCACTTAAATCCTCATTAAATACGCCTGTAAAAGCATTTTCTTTATCTATTACAGTTACATAAATATAAGAATCGTTACTTAATTCGCCCGAGTTATTTGTGATAGTTTTACCAGAAGTCAAATACACATTGTTATTTGATGCTGTTTCACCATCACTTGTCATACATTTATTTCCATATATCTGTACAATTTCTGAAACATCTAAATTTCCATTGTGGTAAATACCACCACCATTGCCCCTTACTCTATTGCCTCCAATAAAACAATTAGAAAGATTAACGTTAGTGTTTGTATTATCCATATAAACACCACCACCATTTAAAGCTTCATTATCCCTTACCATTCCATCGCTTAAATTGATAGTCACATAATCTTTAGTTCCAATACCACCACCGTTGCCAGTTGCAATATTATTCATAATTTCGGTATTGCCTGATATGGTCACTATAACCCTATTATACTCATTATTGCAATAGGCATATACACCTGCACCCTCAGTAGCAGTATTATTCATAAAGTTTCCGTCAGTAATGTTTAATTTTCCACCATTACGCACATGACATCCACCACCTTCAGTAGCAACATTGCTATCTATATAGCCACCTGTAATATTAACTGTAGCTTTTTCTAAACTAATAGCACCACCATAGATAGCAGTATTTTCATTAATGTTACCACCTGTCATTGTGAATGTTGTTTCTCTTGATTCACAAGCATATACACCACCACCATATCCTGTAGCTGTATTTCCAGTTATTACACCATCACTAAATGTTGCATTTGATACATCACCTATAAAAATTCCTGCACCATGGCTAGACTTATTATTTTTTACTGTACCACCAGATATATCAACTACGCTACCTCTAGCTTCACAAATACCACCACCATTACCGGTTGCAGTATTTCCTTCAATGTTGCCACCTGTCATTGTAAGTGTAGGCTTTACAATTCCAACACCTGATACATTTGCACTCTGATTTAAGAATACGCCACCACCATTTGAATTAGCAGTATTTTCAGAAATCACAGCTGAATCAGACATTGTCATCTGAGCTGCATTAAATAAATATATACCTCCACCCCACATAGCTGTATTTTTAGTTATTGTACCACCAGTTATAATAACCTTAGCATTGTAGTCTGTTGCAAAGATACCACCACCGTTTGATGTGCAAACATTTTCATAAATACTACCACCTGAAATGTAGGCATTCATATTGCCCAATATAGATATACCTGCACCACTTTCAGTAGAACTATTATTTTTAATTTCTCCACCACTCATATTAAAGTTGTATCCATTGTCAAAATAGATACCACCACCATTTACAGCAGAGTTATCACTAATCTCTCCGTTGTATAAATAAACCCCACCGGAGCTACTAGGTTGAACGCTTATACCTCCACCGTTTTGAGTAGTTTTATTGTTCTTAACACTGCCACCGTACATATAAAAACTAGCACTATCGCCCAATAGCACACCTGCACCATTAGAATTTGTTATGTTGTTAGCTATACTACCACCGTACACATAAACATTACAATCATTTGCAATATTTATTGCCTGTACAGCCGGTGAGTCATCAGTCCCTCTGTTTCCAATTTCGCCAGTACCAACACAGTCACAAATAACTAAATTCTTTAAATTGTTAATAATAGGTGCTTCTAAATTAGAAGAACTTAACTTATGTCCATTTAAGCAGATGTACAATGTAGCTCCTTCTTTGCCTAAACTATTAGAAAGTGTTACATCTCTTGGTAAAGCAATATAGGCACAATTATTAGCATCATACTCAATCTCATCTGTACCATCAAAAGCTTTATAAACAACACCCTTTTTCTCTAAAATACTATGACCAACTGATGTATCATCACAATCAGTTTTGCCACAAATACAATGTGTATGCTGTGTTAATGAATGTGTTTTACTTGTTTTATCATATGCAACAAAATAATTCTTATCGTCTGATATTATTTGGCTACTACAATCTTCATTGAACGCACCTGTAATAGCACTACTTTTATTATCCAAAGTTACATAAATCATTGAATTTGAACTAAGTCCACCTGCACCACATGTAATAGGTTTACTTAAAATCAACTGTACATTATTATTTGATGTTGTTTTGCCATCACTTGATACGTATTTATTCCCGTATATCAGAACTTTATTTGAAACATCTAAACTTCCGTTCTGATAGATAGCTCCACCTTTTCCTGTTGTAGTATTTCCTATAATAGAACAATTAGAAAGAGTGAAGTAGCACCATTTACTGTATACCAGTATACCGCCACCATTTGCACCCTTATTTTCCTTTATAGTACCACCACTTACGTTAACAGTTGCATAGTCCTTAGTTCCAATACCTCCGCCATTTCCACCTGAGGCATTACCAATAATTTCTGTATTTCCTGATATATTAGCAGTAACACGATTACTGCTGGTAGAACCATAGGCATATATACCGCCACCAAAGCCAGATGCCACATTATTAGAAACACTGCCACCACTTATATTTATTTTGCCCTTTTTAGCTACACTCAAGCCACCACCATTAGATGCAATATTGCTATCAATAGTACCACCTAATACATTGATTGTACCGGTTTCTGTTGCAATACCACCACCATCTTGTGTTGACTTATTATTTGCAACAGTACCACCATACATATATAAATTAGCACTTTTAGCTACAAATATGCCAGCACCACTACAATTTGTTATATTGTTAGCTATTTTACCACTATACAAATAGGCATTACAATTGGTTGCAACATTTATCGCCTGTATTGCTGGTGATTCGCTTGTACCTCTGTTTCCAATTTCGCCAGTACCAACACAATCACAAATAACTAAATTTTTCAAGTTATTGATAATAGGCGAACTTAAATTTGAAGAACTTAACTTATGTCCATTTAAACAGATGTACAATGTAGCATTTGTTGCCCCTATGCTACCAGAAAGAGTTACATCTTTTGTCAAATAGATATATGCACATCTATTGCTGTCATACGCTATTTGTGTAGTACCGTCAAATGGAGTATAAGTTATTTCTTTACTTGCTAAGATACTATGCTGTTTCCCATTATTACAATCTGTTTTGCCACAAAAACAATGCGTGTGCTGTTCAGATGTTATATCAGCATATACCACCTGAATAAACATCATAGCAACTACAAAAGTAAACATTAAAAAACCTAATTTCTTAATCCTCATAAGATACCTCCTTTATTTAATTTTCCCCAAGTTCAAAATCAAAGTGCATAGCCAATGATTTAAAAAGTTTTTGCATAATTTGGTTTGCCTCTTTACGTATATCAATACTAAGCACAAATGCAATAATCTTTTCTCTTTCATCTTTTGGAACATTATAAACATTTAAACTCATATCAAGAAAACGTGCTATTTTCTTTTCAAGAGTAAAATATAAATCGCATTTCTTCTTCATATAATTACGCATTATACCGGCTGTTCCTATTTCCATTTCATAAAAATCACTTTCAGAATAGCTAGGATTATATTGTTTAAATATCTTATAAAGTTCCACAGATGTTCGCTCAAATACATACTCCATAGTACGCCCATTTGAATAAGTCTCAACGTAAATATCCCTCAAATTTTCGTTAAGCTCTACAAGCGTCATCTGTATGCACGTTTCTACTGCATATATATAAACCAATGGTAGGCTGTCACTAACATTTCTTGCCGATGCAAACTGGTTGTCAAACATAAATTCTGTCAATTCCAGTATAACTCCGTCTTTTGTACGAAAAATATTTTGAAATGTTGAGCTTGTCGTACCTGATTCCCTTAAAATTTCTGCCATAGTTGTGTTATGAAATCCTTTTTCAATAAACAACTTTACACAAGCAGAAAGTATACGCCTCTTTGATTCTTCCTTGTTTCCAGACCTTGCCAAAGAAAACCTCCTTTATTATTTAATTGGTTTACAAACCAATAATACCACATACACTATAAATGGTCAATAAATTATTCCATTTTTTAACATTATTCTTAAATTTTTTTCAATTTTACATTCTTTAACATTAAACAAATTTTCATAAAACTAGCTTACGATTTAATGTTAAAAGTTATGAAAATATGTTTTTCATTCAAAGTATCATAGCTATCCTATTTATTACAAAAAATGCACAGGATAAAACCTGTGCATTAATCAAAATAAATTATTCTTCTGTCTTGTTACCAGTTTCAATAGGCTTCATTGTTGGGAATAAAAGAATATCTCTGATTGTGCTTGCATTTGTAAATAACATTACAAGTCTATCAATACCCATACCCATACCACCTGTAGGTGCCATACCGTATTCAAGAGCCATCATGAAGTCTTCATCAATCATATTAGCTTCTTCATCGCCACTAGCTCTAAGCTCATCCTGACGCTTAAATCTTTCTCTCTGGTCGATTGGGTCATTTAATTCGCTATAAGCATTTGCATATTCGTGACCACAGATGAAAAGCTCAAATCTTTCTGTATAATCTGGCTTATCTGGCTTTCTCTTTGTAAGTGGAGAAATTTCAACAGGGTGGTCCATAAGGAATGTAGGCTGAATAAGCTTATCTTCAACAAATTCTTCGAAGAATAAGTTAAGAATATCGCCTTTTTCGTGAACTTCTTCAAATTCAACATTATGTTCCTTAGCAACCTTCTTAGCTGTTTCAGTATCAGGAATTTCATCAAAGTCAACGCCTGTGTACTTCTTAACAGCATCAAGCATTGTAATTCTTTCAAAAGGCTTTGAGAAATCAAGTTCTACGCCCTGATATACAATCTTGTCGCTACCTGCAACCTTTTCAGCAACTTCCTTAATAATACCTTCAGTAATATCCATCATACCGTGGTAATCTGTATATGCCTGATATAATTCAAGTAATGTAAATTCTGGGTTATGACTTGCGTCCATACCTTCATTTCTGAATACTCTACCAATTTCGTATACTCTTTCAAGACCACCAACAATAAGTCTCTTTAATGGAAGTTCAAGAGCAATTCTCATATACATATCAATATCAAGTGTATTGTGATGTGTAATGAAAGGTCTTGCAGATGCACCACCTGGAATAGTCTGTAAAATTGGAGTTTCAACTTCAAGGAAGTCTAAGTTATCAAGGTAATTTCTAACAGTCTTAATAACCTTACCTCTTGTAATGAAGTTCTTCTTTGTTTCCGGATTTACAATAAGGTCAACATATCTCTGTCTGTATCTTAAATCCTGGTCCTTTAAACCGTGGAACTTTTCAGGAAGAACCTGAAGTGACTTAGAAAGTAAAGTAACTTCTTCTGCGTGAACAGAAATTTCTTCCTTCTGAGTCTTAAATACATAACCCTTTACGCAAACAATATCACCAATATCGTATTTCTTGAAAAGCTTGTAGCTATCTTCGCCAAGACTATCTCTTGTAACGTAGCACTGAATTCTGCCATCTCTATCCTGAACATCGCAGAAACTAGCCTTACCCATAACTCTCTTGCTCATAACTCTACCAGCAACAGATACAGTCTTGCCTTCAAATTCTTCAAAGTTTTCTTTAATTTCTACACTATGGTTTGTAACATCGCACTTTACAATCTTGAATGGGTCCATATCCATTTCCTGTAAATTAGCAAGTTTTTCACGTCTTAATCTTAAAATTTCATTTAAAGCCTTACCTTCAGCAGCCTGCTTCTTGTTTGGCTTATTCTGATTGTTTTCCATTTGTATTTCTCCTATTTAATATCTAAAATCTTAAATTCGATTACTCCGTCTGGAGCCTGATTTTCAATAATATCGCCTACTGAATGACCTAACATAGCCATACCAAGAGGAGATTCGTTAGAAAGTTTACCCTGCATAGGGTCTGCTTCTGCTGGACCTACAAGAGTGTAAGTAATTTCTTCTTCAAATTCATTATCCCAAAGAACTACTGTATTACCAAGGTTTACTTTACCTGTGTTAAGCTCATCTTCGTCAATAACTTCTGCATTTCTGAGCATTTTTTCAATCTGAGTAATTCTTGTTTCGATTTCCGCCTGTTCTTCCTTAGCAGCGTCATATTCAGCATTTTCGGAAAGGTCGCCCTGCATTCTAGCTTCCTTAATCTTAGCAGCAACCTCTTTACGTCTTACTACTTTGAGGTTTTCTAATTCTTCTTCAAGCTTTTTTAAACCATCATTTGTTAAAATTATCTTCTTTTCTTCAGCCATAATAATATCGCTCCTTATTTAATATACATTATTTTATTATATATCAACAGTTAAAAAATGTCAACATTCTTACCTTAATTAATTGTTGTTAGAGGCTATTAACTCCCTCATATAATTAAGAACATCTCTCATATTTTCTCTGCCTGAAGTGGCATTTATTTTTACTCTCATTTCAGCACTGTGTGGCAATCCTTTTATATACCAGCCTAAATGCTTTCTCATTTCTCTTATGCCTATAACTTCACCTTTGTAATCAGCAAGCATATCCATATGCTTTTCTGCTATATCAAGTCTGTCTTCCCAAGTTGGTTCCGGAAGTAGTATGCCATTTTCAAGGTATTCAACAGTTCTTTTGAAAATAAAAGGATTCCCCTGAGAACCTCTGCCAATCATAACAGCATCACAACCGGTATATTCAAGCATATTTTTTGCATCTTCCGGTGTAAAAATATCCCCATTGCCTATAACCGGAATTGTCTTTATTTCTTCTTTTAGTGCCTTAATAATATCCCAATCAGCCTTGCCTGCATAATACTGTTCTCTGGTTCTTCCGTGTATAGTAACAGCCTTTGCACCACTTTCTTCAGCTATTTTACCAATTTCAAGAGCATTTAAATGTTGGTCATCAAAACCTTTTCTAAACTTTACTGTAACAGGTTTTTCTGATGCCTTTGAAACAGCAGATATAATCTCTCCAACTAATTTAGGATTTAAAGTCAAGGCAGAACCTTCTCCATTTTTAACTATCTTTGGAGCAGGACAGCCCATATTGATGTCAAGTATGTCTATATCCTCATACTCATTTAATTTCCTTGCCATTTCAGCCATTATTTCAGGGTCAGAGCCAAACATCTGCATAGCAACAGGTCTTTCTCTTTCGTCAACTTTTAAAAGCTCTTTTGTGTTTTTGTTATTATGCTGTACTCCCTTTGCACTAACCATTTCAGAGTACACCATACCACAATCCATTTCTTTGCAAATAACTCTAAATACAAGGTCTGTTACCCCTGCCATAGGAGCAAGAAAAACATTATTCTTTGTCTCTATATTGCCTATTTTCATTCTGTCACCTTGCCCATTACAAAAGTTCTGTACCAAAGTGTAAGAGAATTAAAAAGCTCTGCATGTTCTTTTTCCACTCTTGCAACTTCAAGTTTTGCATTTATTTCATCATAAGAAAAATCATCTTCCTGATTTCTGACTTCCACAAATAAATCCCCTGTATCCTTGTAAAAACCTATTGTAGCAATACCTCTTATTTTTTCAGCCAAAAGAACATTAGCAATTTTCAATTCCTGCTTTACTGATTCCGGTAATATTGGCATTTTATCATTGTAAAAATAGCCCTGCTTATAAAATGACGCAGAACTTAATATATCCTTTATATCTTCCATAATTCCTCCTAAATGTAACTATTATCTTTTTTTCTCAAAGATACTTCTCCTGTAAATATATCGTGTATCTTTCCTGTACTATCTTTTATCATTAAACAGCCTTCTGCATTTATCCCAAGGGCTGTTCCTTCTATTTCTTCTCTGCCTATAGTTTTTACCTCTTGACCTATATTAAGACAAAGTGAATTATATTTTTCCGTAAAAGGAGTAAAACCCTCTGCACAAAATTGTTTATAATATTCCATAAGTCTGTCAGCAATAGGCTTTATAAAATCTTTTCTATAAAACTTTTTGCCTGTTTCAATATACATTGATGTAGCTTTATTTTTCAATTCTTCGCTAAAACTGCTGTTATTTACATTAATACCTATACCAACAACAACATATTTTATGCAATCTATTTCAGCACTTAATTCTGTAAGTATTCCTACAACCTTTTTGCCATTTACTAAGATGTCATTTGGCCACTTTATACCTGCGTTTAAGCCTGTTACTTCCTTTATTGCCTCACAAACAGCCATACCTGTTAAAAGTGTAAGCTGAGGAGCTTTCATCGGACTTATATCCGGATAAAGCAAAAAACTCATACAGAGATTATCGTGGCTTTCAGCTACCCAAGTTCTGCCTAATCTACCCTTTCCGGCACTTTGATAATCGCATACTACAAGCAAGCCATCATTTTTTCCTTTAACGGCCTGTCTTTTACACTCCTCATTTGTAGAGTCTATAGTTTCCAAAAAAAGAGTATTATCATATTCAATTTCACTTATGTTGAGAATATCATTTGTTTCTTCAAGAAAATATCCCTTATTACTTACTGACTTAATATTATAACCTTCGTTTTTAAGTTTAGTAATATTCTTCCATACAGCAGTACGAGAAACACCAAAATGTTTTGCCATTTCTTCCCCTGATATATAGTCTCTTTTTTCCTTTAGTAATTTTAAAATTTCATACTTCATACTAATCACCTTGTTATATAATACCCTAAAAAATATAATTTTGCAATTATTGAATAGATTTTTCTACTAAAATAGTTTATACTTATGTTAAGAGGTGGTGTTTTATGATTATAGGAATTGGAACTGATATTATTGAAATATCAAGAATACAAAAAGCTGTTGAAAATAAGTCTTTTTTAAGCAAAATATATACTAAATCTGAACAACAACTTTTTCATAATTGTAATTATGAAACTCTTGCTGGTAATTTTGCAGCAAAGGAAGCTGTTGTAAAGGCTATAGGTACAGGATTTAAAGGTTGTTCACCTAAAGAAATAGAAATTTTAAGACACGAAAGTGGCAAGCCTTATGTTGTATTACACAACAAAACAAAGGAAATTTTTGACTCAATGAATGGTGGAAATATTTCAATTTCTATATCCCATAGTAAAGAAAATGCTGTTGCTTTTGCTGTAATTGAAGCAAAGGAGTGATTTTATGGATATAGTAACAACTGCACAAATGAAAGCCATTGAGGCTGATGCCATAGAGAAAAAAGGAGTTCCCTCACTTTTACTTATGGAAAATGCAGCCTATGGTGTAAAAAAAGAAGTTTTAAAATTCAATCCTAAATCTGTTATAGTTTTTGCAGGTAAATGTAATAATGGCGGAGATGGTTTGGCTGTAAGCCGTCAACTTATGGCTATGGGTATTAATGTTAAAATATATTTTGTTGGAGATTTTAACAAAGCTACTCCAGATTGCAATAAAAATCTCCATTACCTTAAAGCCTATAAAGCAAATATCCACTATATCACAGATAATATTAACCTAATAGATGTTTCAGATGCTGATTTAATTATAGACGCCCTTATTGGCACTGGTTTAAGCCGTCAATTAAGTCCATTATATACTGAAATAGTAAACATTATTAACACATCAGGTAAAACAGTTATTTCCGTAGATTGTCCTACTGGTGTTAATTCTGATACAGGAGAGGACTATGGTATCGCTGTTAATTCTGATGTTACTGTAACTTTCCATTTACCTAAAGTAGGTATTTTACTTTATCCTGCAAATAGTCATATAAAAAAATTGGTTGTTTCAGATATAGGCATACCTTATATTTCAAAGAATAGCATTTTTACATTAGATAAAAAATCAGCCAAAGACCTTTTGCCACAGCGTGTGGAAAATTCCAACAAGGGTACTTATGGCAAGGCACTTTTTATTTCTGGCTGTGATACAATGGCCGGAGCAGCTATTATAAATGCCAAAAGTGCTTATAAATGTGGCTGTGGTCTTGTAAATATATGTTCAACTCGTCATGTAATAAGTGTCGCCCACTGTACAATACCCGAGGCAGTGACAACATTAAATTCTGATATACCAACAGCCTTAGATGGCAAAAATGCTATTGCCATAGGTTCTGGTTTAGGAATAAGTGACAATAGCCGAAAAATACTTGAATATGTAATCGAAAATTCAAAAGCACCTTTAGTTATAGATGCTGACGGACTTAATATGCTTTCCGAAAACACAGATTTACTTAAAAAGTTAAAAGTGAATTGTGTTATAACTCCTCATTTAAAAGAAATGAGCCGACTTACAAAACTATCTGTAAAGGAAATCGCTAACAATATGCAACAGGTAGCATTGGATTTTGCTAAAAAGTACAATATCGTAGTTGTACTTAAATCTGCCCACACAGTAATTGCAAGTCCTAATGGAAAAATATGTATAAATACCACTGGTACAAGTGCTATGAGTAAAGGTGGCTCCGGAGATAGTCTTACAGGTGTTATAACCGGACTTATTGCACAAGGTTTAAAACCTTTTGATTCAGCTTGTCTGGGTACTTACTTAAACGGTAAATCCGGTGAAATTGCAGAAAAGAAACTTTCATCTTATTCTGTAATGGCAACTGATATTTCGGATTGCATTTGTGATGCAATAAATGATATTTTAGCCTAAAACTAAAGCACAAGGTATAATGAAACATAATTCATTACAACCTTGTGCCTTTTTAATTAAATTTATTTCCACACTTAGGACAATATTCAAAATTTTCTTCTGTTACATATCCACAATAATTACACTTTTTAATCACCGGTGTTTGACCTTCGTATTCCAAATCATTCTGAGATATAACTACAGGTTCGCCCTTTTCTATAGCTCTGCCTACTTCATTATCAAGTTTATAGGTTTTACCACAGCAAGAAGTCTGTACGTAATACTTTCTACCCCATTTAAAAATAGGTATAAAAAATAACGAAAGCACAGTGTAGGCTACAAAAACTTGATACTCTCCTACAATGCCACAATCAGGACAAACAAAATTTTGAATAAAATTCAATTTTTTATAGTCGCTATTTATTCCCATTATAAAAAACATTATAATTTCTCCTTAAAAAGGCACACCAAAAATGATGTGCCCTTTAGTAATATTAAAATATTAATAATTAATCAATATGAACTGGCTTTAAATCCCAAATATCATCAGCATATTCCTGAATAGTTCTGTCTGATGAGAACTTACCACTATTGGCAGTATTTAAAATAGCCATTTTAGCCCAATGTTTCTTATCTTTGTAAGCCTTGTCAATTCTGTCCTGTGCTTCTGCATAAGCTGCAAAATCCTTAAGAACAAAGTATTCGTCTGGTCTGTTACCATTAATACCATTGAGAAGTGAGTTGTAAATATCTCTGAAAAGTTCTCTGTCTTCATCAAGAGTACCGTTAATAAGCATATTCATAACATTTCTTACATCAGAATTCATATTGTAAATATCCCAAGGATTATAGTCATTCTTAGCATATTCAGCAATAACTTCATCAGCTTTCATACCGAAAATAAATATATTTTCGTCGCCAACTTCTTCTCTAATTTCAACATTAGCACCATCAAGTGTACCAAGGGTTAAAGCACCATTTAACATAAACTTCATATTACCGGTACCAGATGCTTCCTTACTAGCTGTAGAAATCTGTTCTGAAACATCAGCTGCCGGAATAAGTTTTTCAGCAAGAGTTACTCTGTAGTTTTCAGCAAATATAACCTTAATCTTACCTTCAATAGTTTCATCATTGTTTACTAAATCAGCTACTGAATTAATAAGTTTAATAATAAGTTTTGCCATTCTGTAACCGGCTGCAGATTTTGCACCAAATATAAATGTTCTAGGTGCAATATCAAGACCAGGATTTACCTTTAACTTATTATAAAGGCTTAAAACGTGAAGAACATTTAAAAGCTGTCTCTTATATTCGTGAAGACGTTTTACCTGAATATCAAAAATAGAATCCGGATTAATTTCTACACCTGTTGTCTTCTTTAAGTAATCAGCTAAAGCAATCTTATTTTCCTTCTTAATATCCATAAACTGTGCCTGGAAAATTGGGTCATCAGCAAGTTTTTCAAGACCCTTTAACTTAGTAAGGTCTTTTTCCCAACCTTCGCCAACTTTATTTGTAATAAGGCTAGCAAGTTTTGGATTTGCGTGTCCAAGCCATCTTCTCTGTGTAATACCGTTAGTCTTGTTATTGAACTTTTCAGGATAAATTTCATAGAAATCTCTTAATTCCTGATTTTTAAGTATTTCAGTGTGAAGTGCTGCAACACCATTTACAGAATGTGAACCAACAATAGCAAGCCATGCCATTCTTATCTGACCGTCTGCAACAATAGCCATCTTTCTAATCTTTTCTGGGTTGTTACCAAACTTAGAAATAAGCATATCACAGAAACGTCTGTTAATTTCTTCAACAATCATATAAATTCTTGGAAGAAGTCTTGAGAAAAGTTCGATTGGCCATTTTTCAAGGGCTTCTGACATTATAGTATGGTTAGTATATGCACAGCACTTAGTTGTAATTTCCCACGCTTCATCCCAAGGAAGGTCATTTTCATCAACTAAAATACGCATTAATTCAGCTACAGCAATACTTGGATGTGTATCATTTAACTGGAAAGCATACTTTTCTGGAAGTTTAGAAAAATCATTGCCAAAAAGTTCTTTAAACTTAGCAATTACTCTCTGAAGTGTAGCAGAAACAAAGAAGTACTGCTGTCTTAATCTAAGTTCCTTACCTGCATAGTGTTCATCAGCTGGATAAAGTACTTCTGTAATAGTTCTTGCCATATTTTCCTGTTCAACAGCCTTTGAATAATCACCGGCATTAAAGCTCTTTAAGTCAAAGCCTGCCTTTGGCTGAGCGTCCCATAATCTGAGAGTATTAACTGTCTTGTTACCATAACCAACAACAGGATAGTCATAAGGAATAGCTACAATAGTCTGGCAGTTTTCCTGTATAAACTTATATTCGCCATTTTCCTTTTTAACAGCCTTTACATCACCAAAGAAATTAACATCAACAGCATATTCCTGACGTTCTACACCCCAAACATCACCGTTTTTAAGCCAATTATCTGGCTTTTCAACCTGATAACCGTTTTCTATCTTCTGTTCAAAAATACCATAGTGGTATCTAATACCACAGCCATAAGCCGGTAATTCAAGTGTAGAAAGTGAGTCTAAGAAACAAGCTGCAAGTCTACCAAGACCACCATTACCAAGACCTGGGTCACGTTCTACATCTTCAAGAGCATTGTAATCAATTCCCAATTCCTCTAAAGCTTCTGAAACTGTGTTATTTGCACACATATTAAGAACGGCATTTCCTAAGAAACGACCCATTAAAAACTCCATAGATAAATAACAAACAACCTTACAGCCCTTGCTGTCATAAGCATCGTGAGTTTTAACCCAATTATCAGAAATATAACTTCTGATAGTGAAAACAAGAGCCTTATAAAGCTCAACATTACTAGCAGTCTTTACAGTCTTTCTGAAAAGGCTTTTCACGTTGTTAGCAAGCTGTTCCTTAAATTCTTCTTTGTTAATTGTCATATTGTTCATCCTACCATCTCCTTCAAAAAATCCCTTAATATAACCCTTTTATTACATTGCCTCATCGCCGGCTTTTAACTTTTCAGCCTGTTCTGTTGTAATGAGTGCATCCATAATTTCGTCCAAATCACCATCAATAATTGAGTCCAATCTGTGTAAAGTTAAGCCAATTCTATGGTCTGTAACTCTACCCTGTGGGTAATTATATGTTCTGATTCTTTCGTTTCTGTTACCTCTACCAATCTGGCTCTTTCTTTCACTAGCAATTTCATCATGCTGTTTCTGCTGTTCCAAATCGTAAAGACGGCTCATAAGTACCTTTAAAGCCTTTTCCTTATTTTTTAACTGACTCTTTTCATCCTGACATGAAATAACAATACCTGTAGGATAGTGAGTAAGTCTTACGGCTGAATCAGTTGTATTTACACACTGACCACCATTACCACTGGCTCTGAAAACGTCAAATCTACAATCATTCATATTTAACTTTACATCAACAGCCTCAACTTCTGGAAGTACGGCAACAGATGCAGTCGAAGTATGAATTCTACCACTAGATTCTGTAGCCGGTATTCTCTGTACTCTGTGAACACCACTTTCATACTTTAATCTTGAATAAGCACCCTGACCTGAAATCATAAATGAAATTTCTCTAAAGCCACCGGCTTCACTTTCATTTACAGACATAATTTCAGTTTTCCAACGTCTTCTTTCAGCATAGCGAGAGTACATTCTATAAAGGTCACCGGCAAAAATATTTGCTTCGTCACCACCTGCACCACCTCTAATTTCAACAATAACATTCTTGTCATCATTAGGGTCTTTAGGAAGCATAAGAATTTTTAATTCTTCTTCTGTATCAACTATTTTCTTTTTATTTTCAGAAAATTCCTCTTTTACAAGAGACTTAAAGTCATCGTCAATAGAACTGTCATTAAGCATTTCTTCTGCTTCTGCAAGTTCTTCCTTTATCTTTTTGTATTCTCTATACTTTTCAACAATAGGAGTAATATCGCTGTGTTCCTTCATCAGCTTTCTCCATCTTTCATTATCGGCAATGATTTCTGGGTCATTTATAAGGTCCGATAATTCTTCATATCTTCTTTCTATATCTGCAAGTCTTTCAAGCATTTTTTTCCTCCTGTTCGTATATGGTCAGTATATCATAATTTAAATCCAATTACAAGCCTGTCGAGTCCTGCTAAATCCTGTTTAACATTAATATTAACAAATCCTGCATTTTCTAACAGACTTTTTACCTGTCCCCCCTGATTGTACCCTATTTCAAAGACTATGCAACCATTCGGATTAATATAATTCTTAGCCTGATTTATAATATTTCTGTAAAAATCCAAGCCATCTTTTCCACCGTCTAAGGCAAGCATAGGTTCATAATCTTTCACCTGTTCCATAAGTGTGGGTATAACTTCACTTTCTATATAAGGTGGGTTTGAAACAATAACATCAAACTTTTCATTGATGTTTTCAAATAAGTCACTTTCTATAAAGTTTACGTCTGCATTTAAATTTTGAGCATTTTCCCTAGCCACTTCTAAAGCCTTTTTAGATATATCTGAGGCAGTCACCTTAGCCTTTGTATAGTGGGCAACACTAATAGCTATAGCCCCTGTGCCGGTACACATATCCAATACAGTATTATAGCCACTATTTTCTATAGTGGCTATAACCTCCTCAACTATATTCTCAGTATCCCCTCTTGGGATAAGAGTATTCTCTGTTACTTTAAAATCAAGTCCCATAAACTCACAATGACCTAAAATATACTGCATAGGCTTATTTTTCAATCTTTCTTCTACAAGATTTTCAAGCCTGTCAAGCTGTTCTTCAGTAACTTCATCTCTGTCGTGAGTTACAAGCTGTATTTTAGTAAGTCCGGTAACTTCACTTACCAAAAGGCTACTGTCAAGGGAAAAAGTATCAATGCCCTGTTCTTTCAGACGTTTTTTTGTATCATTTAAAACTTCCTTAACTGTTGGCATTTTCTTCCGGTTCCTCCTCAAGTACAGCATTTAAAGATGCAATAGCAACCTCAATCATAGAGTCATCTGGCTCGCTTGTTGTAATAATCTGCATAGCAATACCAGGAGCACTAATAATATTTACAAGCCAGTTATCGTGCTTACCTGCATAACGTATAAATTCATATGAAATACCTGCAATAGCTGGTACTAATATTATTCTTGAAAGAACTCTGAGCCAAAGCACATCTGTTCTGATGAAGAAGAAAAGTATAATACTTACAAGCATAACTATAACTAAAAAACTAGTACCACATCTCTTATGGAAACGTGTATTATGTCTTACATTTTCTACTGTTAATTCTTCTCCACTTTCAAAGCAATTAATTGTTTTATGCTCCGCTCCATGGTACATAAACACTCTTTTAATATCTTTCATCTGGGATACTAAAAACATATATCCGACAAAAATAATAATTTTTATAACACCCTCTATAACACTTCTGAGGGTTGCATCACCGTGTAAAAGGTTTGTAACTGCCCCACCTAAAAATGTAGGTAATACCATAAAAATACCAATACATAAAATAATAGATATTGCAACACTAAAGTAAATAAGATAGTCAGCTAATTTATCTCCAAACTTACTTTCAAGCCACTTTTCAAATTTACTCTCTTGGTCATATTCAATATCGTCAAGACCTGCAAGAGTAGCAGACTTTGTTGTAACTTTCATACCCATTACAAGACTGTCTACAAAGGCAACAACACCTCTTATAATAGGCCAACCTAAAATTTTACACTTTTCTGCTGCTGGTTGTATAGGTGTTTTTTCAACAACAATTTCCTTTTTAGGTGTTCTTACTGCCAAGGCGTAGAGTTTTTTACCTCTCATCATTACGCCCTCTATTACAGCCTGACCACCTATGCCCTTTCCACCTACTGGGCATTTCTTTTTGTTCTCCATTTCGTCCTCCAATTACTTAATACTATTTACGGCAGAGGAAATCTGCGTATTTAAAGCCTTGCTTTGTTCTAATATTTCACTAATCTTTCCCTTAGCGTCATCATTACTTAACTTTCCATTAAATAATGAATTTAATATGTCACAAAGTTCCTCAAGTTTATTAAGAGATTGACCACAAAGGTTATGTAACTGTGTTAATGACGGCGGAACTGCTAAAGAATTATGCACATTCTTAGCTTTTTCTAAATCGCTTCTAACAATTGTAAGCTCTGAAATAAGCTCAGGCAATTTTCCCTCTGCATTATCACTTGTTATCATATACATATTACTAGCAAGCTCGTCAAAAGATGCCATATACTTTACAATTTGACTATATCCATCTAAATATTTTTTTATATCTTCCTTACTATCTGTTGATACATTATTAACCTCTGCAATATTTGTCATTATTACAGTTTTTGAATTACTGTCCCATACTACAGAAAGACCTGCAGCTTCACCAATAGCTCTTAAAGGCAACATTAATGAACCATTTAAAATCTGTGCCGGAACATCTAATTCTTTTCCTACTCCGTTTACACTAAAGCTGTCTGCTCCAGTTTGTATTGATATAGATTTATTATCCTTATTCAAGGTAGCCGTCTTTGTATTGGCATCCCATTCAATACTGTATCCTAAATTTTCAAATATTTCCCTTAAAGGAACCATCGTTCTGTTATTTATTACTGTTGGTTCTTGACCGGAAAATTTTACATAACTTCCGTCAAGTTTAACTTGTATATTCGACTGAGCATAGGTCAAAGCTGGAAAGGCAATACATACACAGCTCAGTAAAATAGCAATTTTCTTTTTCATATATATGCTCCTTCCCCATTCTATCTATATAATTTAAACACAAAAGCACAAAAAACACAATAGTTAATGGTATAAAATCATAATTTTTTAATATAAAAACTACATTTTTTTACTTATATAAAAAGAGGCTACATATGTAACCTCTAAAATATTTTTATCTTATAAAAGATTCTTTCATCATATTAATAAAATCATATCCCAACACAAGACCGCTAAGATAAAAAGCCTCAAGTACTAATATGGCTATCGAAATTACAATTAAATCTTTATGTAATCTTCTTTCTATATTTTCTTTACTATTTATTTTTTCAAACCATTCTATACCCCAGCGTATATATATGTAAAATGCATACTCCAAAGGAAATAAAAATACCATTATTGCAACCATTCTTTCTAAAAATAACAATGCATTTCCCGAATTAATGACTTTAATATCCCAAATAAGATTAACTATTAGCATTGACTTAACCAAAAACAAAATAACTTCAACCAAAAAAATAAAAATAGGTAAAAAAATCTTAAGTGTAAGGGCTACACCATCCTCTTTCACTCTTCTTCCTTGTTCTGCCAATCTTCTCATAACAGGTTCACTTAAATATCTACGAACAAAATCAGCTAAAACACAAAATAATATACCTCCCAAAATAAAACTTAAAACAACTGCTATTACAGCCCATACTTTTTCTATATCACCGTTCTGTTTTTCAATATTCAAATATAAACCTATTACACCAGATACAGCAGTTAAAAAAGTTATTAAAGTAGCTGTACTAAATTTAATTCCATTTTCATTCATTTACTTTCTCCTATATATTTCACAAAAATGTACACTTTCATCATATCCATTTCCTTATAGTAATAACTATAAATCCTATCAAAACAACAACGGCAATTAATTTTATAACACCCACTAGGCAGTAGAAAATAAGCCATAACACAAAAAGAATAAATGCAATAGTCACTAAAAACTTTATTAAATCCAATAAACAACCCATAATATCACCTCTAATATAGTTTTTATAATAATACCATATTTTTCAAATAAATACAATATCAGAGTAAATTATACATTAGTATTTCTTGAGCATTTTTCTGCATCAATAGCTAATGTAAACATAAGGGCATAAAGTGCATCAGAATCGTTTACAACATCTATAACATATGTATCTGTCAGCTTAAACACTTCTTTGCTTATAACAGCCACTTTTTTGCCTGTTCTATCTTTTATTACGTAATCCCATTCTAAAAAATTTCCTGATACTTGCCAACCGTTGAAATCAATTTCATAAGAAGGTTTAAAAAATGACAATTTTTTATCTACCCTTCCTATATAATTATCGTTTTCATATAATTCAAACGCCGGTAAAAATGTAAGCCACACTTGTTTTACAGTACCTATATGTACCCCATTTTTATCCATTATATGTAACTTATGACCCCAGCTCAATTTTCCTTTAACTGTATATACAGTATTTCCAAACTGGTCGTATATATCATAACTATCTAACCAAGAAAACAACCTTTGTTTAAAAAGCAACTTCATACCTATCACTCCTTTTATTTAGTTTATCATTTTGAAAATTTTAAGTCAATGACACTCACCTAAAATAAATTTTAGAATATAATATCAACAAATAATTAATGAGGTGAAAATATGATTGGTAAATTTGTATCTAAATGTTGTGATGATAATTGTGTTCCTTTTGAAAATCCTATTCCTGTTACTTCTCTTGCACAAGCATATGTACCTTTTCAAAAAATCTGTGGATATTTTGAGCCTAGAGAGGCACTTAAGGAAGGTACTATTTTTCCTAGTTTGACAGGTCTTTATAATTATAACAAGGAGTGGTAATATGGATAGAGAAAATTTATTAAAACGTCTAACAATGCTTGATTTTATGGCTGTAGATATGCAACTTTTTCTTGATACTCACCCTGACGATACAAATGCTATAGCAAAGTATAATAGCATAATCAGGGAAGCTGATAATCTTAGAGCCCAATATGAAAAATCTGTAGGTCCTCTTTTCTCATTCCGTTCTTACTCTCCAACAGAGAATTTCCAATGGATTGACAATCCATGGCCATGGGAAAATAAGTTTAATTTTTCACTTGATTAGGAGGTATGAATAGTGTGGATTTTTGAAAAGAAAATGGAGTTCCCAGTAAAAATAAAAAATACTAACCCTGCCCTTGCAAAACTTATCATAACACAGTACGGTGGCTGTGACGGTGAGGTGGGTGCTGCATTAAGATATTTAAGTCAAAGATTTTCTATGATAACACCTCAGGCAAAAGCCGTTCTTACTGACATAGGTACAGAGGAATGTGCTCACTACAGATACAAAAAGTGCCATTCCTAAGAACAGCACTTTTAATAATTTACTTATTCAATTTTTCCATAAAAATTATTCATAAGAACTGCCATCTGTGCTCTGGTAATAGATGCCTTTGGGTCAATAGTAGTATCAGATGTACCGTTGACAGCCTTTATACTTAATAAACCGGCAACAGCTTCTCTGTATTCTGGTGCAATCTGACTTGCATCTACATATGAATTCAATATTGAAGTATCAGTATTCATACTAACACCTTTATAGGCAAGAGCCTTATAAACCATAGCCATTACTTCCTCACGAGTAATATTATTCTTAGGGAAGAAATTGTTGTTACTTTCTCCAGCTGTAATATTCAACTTTTTAGCCACCCCAACATACTTGCTGAAATAAGCTCCATTATCAACATCTGAATATGCTGAATTATCAGGTGTTTCATTATCAACACCTAACATTTTTGTAAGAACAATAGTAAAATCTGCTCTTGTACATTTTTCATCTGGAGCAAATCTACCTTTTTCTTTACCTACAATAAAATTCCTAGATGCCATTTTTTCAATAGCTGGAACTGCCCATGCTCTTTCTGAAATATCATTAAATGTAGCTGATGTACTACTAACTACTGGTGTAGTTTCTTTCTTTTCTTCTGTCTTGTTTATTGCATTAGTTGTATTGCTCTTACTTGTTGTGTTTGTTTTATTTGTATTATTTGTTGTAGTGTTCTTTGAAGTATTATTATTTACTGTACCAGATACTTTCACTATTATCTGAACACTTTCTCTGTTACCATCACAAATAATATAGCTAGTACCATTGCTATTAGCTGTAATTATGCCTTTTGAGTAACCAATAACCTTACTATCGTAATCTGAAATACTATATTTAGAAATATCCTTTGATAAATATTTAGAAACATCAAGTGTTTCTCCTACCTTTAATTCTTTTATTATAGAAGAATAATCATCAGATACTCTTACAGTAAAGGCATAAGAATTTCCACCCTCTGCATAAACGGTTGTATTGCCAGACTTTATACCTAAAATTTTACCTGTATTTTTATTAACAGTTGCTACATTTGAATTACTTGTTGTCCATGTATAGTTGCTTGGATTTTTTTTCAATAAGCTACTTAAATTTACATTTTCGCCAGTAGGCACAAGTATAGTCATCTTTTTATCAAAATATCTAGTTACTGTGCCCTTGCCACCACTTGGCTTATCCTTTATTGTAATTTTAAAAGTATATTTCTTTATATCGCTAGAATTATTGTAGTTGTATGTTGCTGTTACCTCAACATATCCTGATGCTCTTGTTACAAAAGTACCATATTTATCTACTTTGGCTCTACTTGTATTAGAGCAAACCCAGTTATAATCTCTACTATCGTGTTGCACATATCTTGATAAGTCACAATCATTACCATTATAAATAGTTAAATTTCTTTCTGCTGAATTTTCACTACTATTTACACTGACGTGGAATATATAAATATAGTCTTCACTATAAGCTGTAACTGTTGTACTGCCGGCTCTTACACCATATACAGAACCACTATCATCAGCTGTAGCAATTTTTGCATCTGAAGTATGCCATACAAACTGCTTTGAAGTCTGTCCGGATAACAAATATCTTTCCAATGACAATGTTTCGTCTAATTTTATTGTTACGTTATATTCTCTGATTGTTGCTGCTTTTTCTGGAGCTTTCGTTGTTGTTTCTGTTGAACTTTCTGTTATCTTAACAGTTGTAATTTCAGTCAAAGGGTCTGTAGATGTTTCAACTATTGGTGCAGTTGTTGTTTCAGACTTAACTTCAGCTGTTGTTATTTCTGTTGTTTTGCTCTCAGTAGTAGCTTCTGTAGTTCTTTCAGTTGTAACAACCTTTGTTGTTTCAGTAGTTGTTTTATCTTCTTTTGTAGTTGTTGTTTCTGTTATTACTGGTAAAGGTCCTGTAATATCCTTTATATCTGCAAAGGAATTTACCCCTAAAATAGACGATGTAGTAATAATAGTTCCCAATCCTACACCAATCAGTCTATTACACTTTTTCTTCATAAAAATCAACCCTTTATTCATTTATTTTCTAAACAATTTCTACTATTATTATAATATCTATTATTCTGTAAGGCAATATATTTTTAAAATTACTTGCATTATTATGCAAAAAGTTATATAATTTAGTCAGTAGATTTTTATATTTATGAAAAGAGGGATATCATGCTTGATATTAAAATGCAACTTTCTACAACTCCAAAGGAAAAACCTGACCAGACTAAGTTAGGCTTTGGTATTTATTACACAGACAATATGTTCGTAATGGACTATACTGAAGGCAAGGGTTGGCACGATGCTCGTATCGTTCCTTATGCTCCAATTTCTCTTGACCCTGCAGCTATGGTTTTCCACTACGCTCAGGAATCTTTTGAAGGCTTAAAGGCTTACAGAACTCCAGACGGTTCTATTCAGCTTTTCAGAGCTAATAAGAACGCTGAAAGAATGCAGAACACTAACAAGAGAATGTGTATTCCAGCTCTCCCTGTTGATGATTTTGTTCAGGCTTGTAAGACTTTAGTTGAAGTTGAAAAGGATTGGGTTCCTTCTCAGGAAGGTACTTCTCTTTACTTAAGACCTTTCGTAATTGCTACTGAACCACACCTTGGTGTTCGTCCATCTAGCACTTATTCTTTCATAATTATTGCATCTCCGGTTGGTGCTTACTACGAAAGTGGTCTTAACCCTGTTAAGATTTTCGTTGAAGACGAATATGTTCGTGCTACTCCAGGTGGTACAGGCTTTACTAAGTGTGGTGGTAACTACGCTGGTTCTCTTGCATCTCAGGTTAAGGCTCATGACCTTGGTTATGAACAGGTATTATGGCTTGACGGTGTAGAACACAAGTATGTTGAAGAAGTTGGTTCTATGAACTGTTTCTTCAAGATTGACGGTGTTGTTTATACTGCTCCATGTGTTGGTACAGTTTTACCAGGTGTAACTCGTATGTCTTGTATTGAACTCCTTGAAAAGTGGGGTTACAAGGTTTGCACAGACAGACTTCCTATTGCTGATGTTGTTAAGGCATCTAAGGAAGGTAAGCTTGAAGAAGTATTCGGTACAGGTACTGCTGCTGTTATTTCTCCAGTTGGTGAACTTCGTTATGAAGATGATGTTTGTGTTATCAACAACAACAAGATTGGTGAAGTTACTCAGAGACTTTACGATGAAATCACTGGTATTCAGTGGGGTAAAAAGGAAGACCATATGGGTTGGACTATTAAGGTTTGCTAATTTAATATTGCATACATACATAAAGGAAGTTGTCCACTTGGACAACCTCCTATTTTTGTGCTTAAAACATATTATATTTTACTCAAAACAAATGTGAAAAGTCTATCTAATTTATTACCCATAATAGTAAGACAATCATTAATATGTAAATATTTAAACAACAATAATCTTATTTTATCTGCAACTGTACAAGCAATGTATATGAGAATTGCAAACAATACAACTTCTATAGCCATAATAAAAGCATTAAATTGTGATAAAAATGTAAATTTCCCATTAAATCTAAAATCAAAAATTATAGGCTGAACGTGTATAAGATATACACTAAAAGAACTTGATGCAAACCACTTTATAACTGTTTTAACCTTTTTACTGTTAAATTTAAGCTGTGAAAAACACATAATGAAAAATACAGATTCTAAAACAACTAAAGGATTTGTATAGAAAAGGTGGTCAAACTGACCTGTTACGTAACCTGTTTCTACACCCTTGTTATAAGAGTAAACTACCACTATTACTGTAAGAACTACAGCACATATTAATCCATATAAACCACATAATAAAGGCTTAAACTTTTTACCACTTACTCCGTACTTACCAAAATAAGAACCTACAATATACATAAGTGAAAGCCAAAAAGTACTTGAACCATTACCTGTTCTAAAAAAGTCATTTTTGAAAGCAATAGGCATAATTGTAAAGAAAATAAAAATAAGAACACATACTTTTTGATATGCACCCCAAAAGTTAGACACTTTTGGAGGTGCATATTTTTATGAGTAAAACAGGGAGAAAAAACAAAGTATATAGTGCAGAATTTAAAATAGGTGTTATAATGGATATGCGGAAACACCATTTGGGTTATAGAGAAACCGTACGAAAGTATTGGGATATAAACAAAGGACAAGAACAAAACTATCTAAAACAAATACAACGGTGGGAACGCATATACTTAGAAGAAGGAGCCGAGGGTCTAATGAAAGAAAGACGAGGCAGAGGAAGTAAAGGCAGACCGCCGAAACTTGATAAAAAAACAGAAGAAGATTTAATAGCAGAAAATCAGCGGTTACGAATGGAGATAGAATATCTAAAAAAACTGAGTACCTTAGTTCTTGCGGAAGAGCAAAAGAACGGCAAAAAGCAATAATCATCTCTGAATTAAGGCAAAATTATCCGCTTAAAGAGCTATTAAAAATATCAGGTATCGCAAGGAGTACATACTACTATTATCTGAGACAGAACAACACAGATAAGTATGAAAAGATAAAATCAGAAATTTTTGAGATATTCAATGAAAATAAATGCAGATACGGATATCGAAGAATTACACAGGCATTAAAGGAAAAAGGCTATACAATCAATCATAAAACTGTATTAAAGATTATGAACATTCTCGGTCTAAAAGGCAAACAGCGTAAGAATGACAAATATCATTCTTACAAAGGTGAGGTTGGAAAGATAGCAGATAATCTGCTAAAAAGAAATTTTTATGCAGAAAAGCCATACGAAAAGTTGACAACAGATGTTACACAATTTAAAGTCTGCAATGAAAAAGTATATCTGTCACCTGTTATGGATTTATACAACAGAGAAATCATTTCTTACTCTATTTCACTAAGTCCAAACCTTCAGCAAATCAGAGATATGTTGAATGGTTTATTTTCAAAACTTCCTAAAGATGCGTCACCGATATTTCATTCAGACCAAGGCTGGCAGTATCAGCACGCAGAATATCAAAGACTGTTATTTGAACACAATATCAAACAAAGTATGTCAAGAAAAGGTAATTGCATGGATAACGGTGCAATGGAAAACTTTTTCGGCAGACTTAAGGTTGAAATGTTCTACGGCGAAAAATTTGAGACAGTTGATGAATTCATCAACTGTCTCAAGGAGTACATTAATTATTACAACAATGAAAGGATTATTTCTAAATTGAAAATGAGCCCGGTACAATACCGAACTCATTCTCTCGTAAGTTAATACTTTTGTCTAATCTTTGGGGTTCACTTCATTTTTATGAAGTTCTTTTTCCATCCAATTTATTGCCCCATTTAATATTGGAATAATAATATACATACCAAAATAAGCTGTAAAATACCAATACTGAGAACGTGTAAGTGGTCTGAAAGCATCTGAAATTTTATCTGCCGGAATATTGGCATCTTTAAATATAATAAAATATAGTCCAGTAAGAGCAGATATAGAGAAAACTTGTCCCCACATATTCAACAGTTTTCCTGCCGTAGCCTTATGGTTATACATTACATATCCCGAAATAAGTGCATAACAATTTACAGATGCAAAACAAAAAGTTTCACCAAACCACAAAGTTGTATACTTTGCATCTACATTTGGAAAACAACCCATTAAGCCCCCATTCATATTGATGTGCAAAATTACAATCATCAACATTGAAAAAATACGGAATAGCTCTATTCCATAATTTCTTTCCCCTTTTACCTGTGCATTTGACATTTTTCTTCTCCTTCATTTTAAAAAATTTATATTTCCATTGTATAGAAAATATGTACAAAAGTCAAATATATTGTTTTTTTTTAACAAAAAAGGAGCAAGGCCAAACAACCCTACTCCTGTATAAATAATTACAGTTGCTCTACAACTGATTTCAAAACCTTACCTATACTATCATTTATTGCTACCTTTGCTAAATGGTCATAAGAGGTATGACTCTTATTAATAAGAACTAATTTATCCCCCTTATAAATATCTACAAGTCCGGCTGCTGGATAAACAACTAATGATGTTCCACCAACAATAAGCATATCAGCCTCTTTAACAGCCTTAAATGCCTTTTGCCAAACTTCATCATCAAGAGGTTCTTCGTAAAGAACAACATCTGGCTTTATTACTCCGCCACATTCACAATATGGCACACCGTCCATAGCCATAATTTCATTTACATCATAGAACTTATGACATTTTGTACAGTAGTTTCTGAATACACTTCCGTGAAGTTCATATACATTTTTGCTACCAGCCATTTGGTGCAAGTTATCAATATTCTGTGTAACAACTGCTTTCAGCTTTCCTTCTTTTTCAAGCTTTGCCAATGCCAGATGAGTAATTCCGGGTTCTGCATCAGGATAAAGCATTTTATCCTTGTAAAATCTGTAGAATTCCTCCGGATACCTCTGGTAAAAGGAATGACTTATAATTGTTTCAGGAGGATATTTGTATTTCTGATTATACAATCCATCCACACTGCGGAAATCCGGAATCCCGCTCTCCGTGGACACGCCCGCGCCGCCGAAGAATACGATATTTTCATGCGTATCAATCAATCTCTGCAGTTCTTCGATTTTTCTTTCCTCTTCCATCTGTCATTCCTCCTTCTGACCAATTATTACCGGTTCCGCCGCACGCCCAGAACGACGAACCGTCCAGTCGTATCGCTCGCCGCACAGGTGGACAGCACAATAATATGGCTGTTTTCATCCATCTCCGGCTGCTCCACCGGGATCTCTGACCGCGCCGCCATGGTATTCAGATACTGTACAAACGCTTCACCCCCGCCGGAATACAGCGTGTAGACATCACTGTCTGCCTCCGTATAAAAGGCAGAAAAAATCTGGTACACATCGTTTGATTCCGGCGTCAGCATCCAGAAATAGACGCTGTCCCTATATTTTTCCTGCTCCTTCATCTGTTTCAATTTTCCGAACATGGAGAGATTCTTCATATTATGACCGTAAACGATTGTGTTTCCATCACTGAAATCACCCTGATTCTGGTAATCGAGGAAAATGGAACCCGCAAAGTTGCTCGTTCCCTCGTACGTCGTATGAAGATACGCATCGTTGTCCGGCCCCTGTACGACCGGGTAACTGATGTCGAGAGCTTCGATATAAAGCCATCCCTTCACATCCGGGTTAATCGCTTTTAAGGATTCAAAATCGACGGCAAGCGGCGGTTCTGTCGGATACGACAGTGGTTCCGGC
>OLWB01000837.1_pt1 | contig 30967 bp, 39 predicted proteins | sample 1673331 | NCBI WGS metagenome assembly OLWB01 (sample SAMEA3178943, study PRJEB25190) | human gut metagenome | biome: human gut; feature: human-associated habitat; material: faeces | place: Austria | collected 2013
ACTCCTGAAGATAAATAAAGCATATTTGTGGCCTCGGAGCAAGGTTTGGATGTGAACGCTGTAAGTGAACATTCAAACCGCCGCGACTAAAGTCACCAATATGCTTTATTTCGCTTCAGGAGTTCGTCTGCTCCGCAGCCTCACAAATCAGAATTTTCACATTTTGTTTTTCATCGAATATACTGTTGTAGAATAAAACAGGAGTATTAGCCATGCGAAGATATCTCATAATATTAATGATGCCATGTTTTGTCATGCTGTTTGGTATTTGCTGTCTGGCAGGCTGTGAGGGAAGCCGTCATCATTTGAAAAAAGTACGTTTAAATGAGGTAGCACATTCTATTTTTTATGCCCCGCAGTATGTAGCGATTGAAAAAGGATATTTTGAAAAAGAAGGAATTAAACTGGAACTTACTACTGGATTTGGTGCAGATAAGACAGCAACGGCCGTAATAAGCGGAGATGCAGATATTGCATTTATGGGGCCAGAAGCGACAATCTATCAGTTTAACCAGGGCAATGCAGACTATCTGATAAACTTTGCCCAATTAACACAGCGGGCCGGTAACTTTGTTGTGAGCCGTGAAAAAGAGGATAGTTTTAAATGGGAAGACTTAAAGGGTAAAAAAGTCATTGGTGGAAGACCAGGTGGTATGCCAGAAATGGTATTTGAATACGTTTTAAAGAAACATGGAATGAATCCACAAAAAGACATTAACCTTGTACAAAATATTGATTTTGCCAATACGTCAGGAGCATTTGTCTCGGGAGAGGCTGATTACACGGTTGAGTTCGAGCCGGCAGCAACCTTAATTGAAGAACAGGGAGCCGGTTATGTCGTTGCCTCCGTAGGAAAAGAGAGCGGCTATGTTCCTTACACGGCTTATAGTGTAAAGAAAAGCTATCTCGAAACCCACAAGGAATTATTAGAAGCTTTTACCCGTGCTATCGAAAAAGGCCAGGAGTATGTCAACACCCACACACCAGCGCAGATAGCCAAAGTAATCGCACCACAATTTAAAGACACAGATAGAAAAACACTCGAAAAAATCGTAGAACGTTATGCTGAACAGGATAGCTATAAAGAAAATACAAAATTTGAAAAAGAAAGTTTCACCTTGATTCAGGATATATTAGAAGAAGCAGGGGAACTTGAAAAACGTGTGGATTATGAGACTTTAGTAACAACAGAGTTTTCGGAATAAATTTTGGATTGCCGCAGGCAAGGGAGACACCCTCTAAGAATGAAATAAGGATTATTTCATTCTTAGAGGGCTGTGTTTTGCGTAGAAAATCAGGAATTCAGCAACTTTTTCGACCGCTGAATCAACGCCGGATCATCAGAACTATTTAAAAAAGTGACGCTGCCTTTTCGCATATTGTCAACCTGCGCCAAATCTGCCACCCTAAGCCGGCGGAGCAGCTCCTTCGCCGTTCCATAGCCGCCATCAAAGATCGTGACGGACGGGCCTGCTATTTTCTGAATCGTTTCTTTCAGGAACGGATAGTGGGTGCAGCCAAGAACAATGCCGGTAATATCTTTATCTTTATATGGGTCAAGCAGGTTATGGAGAAAGGTTTCAAGTTTTTCGCCAGATAAAATACCCTGTTCAACAAATTCCATAAGGCCTGGACAAGGCAGTGGATAAATGTCTGCCTGTTCATCGTAAAGACTTTCTAATTTGTGAAATTTCTCTTCGCGTAATGTCATCGGTGTAGCCATGACAACAACTTTTGCATGTCCTGTGGCTAATACTGCTGGTTTGATAGCTGGTTCTACACCGACTAAAGGTAGGTCGGGATACATATCCCGAAGAATTCGTACTGCGGCACTGGTTGCAGTGTTGCAGGCAACAGCAACGGCCTTTGCATGTTTTTCCTTAATAAGATATGTAATATGTTCAATCGTAAGCGCGCGCACTTCCTCGAGAGTTTTTGTTCCATAAGGGGCATGTTTGGAATCACCGTAATAAATAAAATCTTCATTTGGCATCAGCTTTGTCATCTCTCTTAAAACACTGATGCCGCCCATGCCGGAGTCAAATACCGCAATCGGGTCGGATAGTTGGTTCATAAATCTATGTTCCTCCTGATTATATTTATGTATTCCCTGAATCATTTTCTGGATTTGATTTTTTGGTGTATTCTTAATTAGTTATATCCGGATGCATTAATGCACGCATCCTGTATAGTTCAAAAAATGAACAAAACTAATAAAAATCTTCTTACAAAATCAAGCACAAGAAGATTCAGAAAGTACATATTTTCATTTGTCTTTAAAATAGTATAGTTTCTTTTCTTTACGAAATCAAGTGGGATTATGCATAAACAGTACCTAATTTGTACATTTCCGTTGAAAGGTGGCGAGGGATGTGGTATCATTTAATTCGCTTTAATGAAAATGAATTATATAATTATAGAAAGAAAATGAATAAGTAAAGTGAATAAATAACAGGAATAAGCAAGAGTAGAGGGAAGGATGGCGAGTATGGGACAGAAGTATTTAGTGGTTAGTGATAATCATGGAAATATGTCGAATCTTGAGTATGTGATTGAAAGATTCCGTGGAAAGATTGAGGCTCTCATTCATTGCGGAGATATGGAGATTCCGCCGGAAATGTTAGAGGAATTGGCAGGATGTCCGGTTTATATGGCAGAAGGCAATTGTGATTATAATTTTAGCCGGGATAAAGAAGATATTTTTGAACTTGGCGATCATGTTGCATTTGTAACGCATGGGGATGCCTATGGTGTGAGCTGGGGAGAAGAAGAACTTGTAAGTAAGGCTCAGGAGATGGGAGCGGATGTTGTTTTTTATGGACACACACATTGTCCGGCTTTTCATTATTATGAAAAAGAGGGCGTGACTGTATTTAATCCGGGAAGTATTGCACTGCCAAGACAGATGACACCGGCAGGACCTACATTTTTAATTATAGATTTAGCGGATGACGGGAGATTAACCCCGGAATTATATACGTTATAGAAAGTTTCACAGTAAATATTTTATAAATGATATTTTATAAGAAATATTTTGTGGGAAGTATTTCAGAACTTGTTAGTATATTTTTTTGAAAAATATGATTGAGAAAGAGAAAAGAATAACAAGTATAATAAAGATTTGGAGGCAATATGAAACGACAGAAAAGAGTAGCGGTAATTAATGATGTGACCGGATTTGGCAGATGTTCTGCTGCTGTGGCACAGCCAATCATTTCTGCGATGAAGATACAGTGCTGCGTGATGCCGACAGCAATCCTGTCTGTACACACGGGATTTCCAAACTATTTTTTACAGGATTATACACCATATCTTAGGACATATATGAATAGCTGGGAAGAGACAGGTATTGAATTTGATGGAATTACAACGGGCTTTATCGGGTCGAAAGAACAGATAGGGCTTGTTGTTGAATTTTTTAAACGGTTTAAAAAGGAGAATACATTAGCGGTTGTTGATCCGGTTATGGGAGATTACGGAAAGCTTTATTCATCTTATACAGATGATATGTGCCAGGAAATGAAAAAACTTCTCCCATATGCGGATGTGCTTACCCCGAATCTTACGGAAGCCTGTCGCATTCTTGATTTGGATTATCACAAAGTAGATTTGTCAGAAGAGGGACTTGTAGCGATTTGTGAGGCTTTAAGCGATATGGGGCCAAGTAGAATTGTGATCACAGGCTTACAGCAAGGTGATTTGATATTTAATTATATTTTTGAGAAAAATAAGACTTCAGAATTATTATCAACAAGAAAAATCGGTGGAGACCGTTCGGGAACAGGCGATGTATTTTCTTCTATTGTAACAGGGGCTTTGATTCAGGGACAGGATTTTAAAACAGCAGTAAAAAGAGCAGTCACATTTCTTGATAAAGCGATTGCTTATACGGCACAGATGGAACTGCCGTGGAACTACGGAATATGTTTTGAAGAATATTTAGAGGAGATTTAGCGATGATTTTATATACAGTGAAAAATGGTGTTTACTATAACTTAGAGGACTTTAAAGAGGATTTATCTGATCTTGGGGAGAACGGATTTCCGAATAAGATTTATATTAACATGACAAACAGATGCTCCTGTTCCTGTACATTTTGTTTAAGAAGTTTAAAGGAATTTAACGAGCATAACAGCTTGTGGCTTAAGGAAGAACCTTCTGTAGAATTAGTAAAAGAATTATTTTCCAAGTATGACTGGTCTAAAGTTGCAGAGATTATTTTCTGTGGTTTCGGTGAGCCTACGATGCGTTTTAATGATGTAGTAGAAGTAGGACAGTGGTTAAAGAGCATCCATCCAGATATTCCTCTGCGTATTAATACCAATGGTCTGTCTGATTTAGTCTTTGGTGAGCCGACTGCAAGTCGCCTTGCCGGAATTTTTGATACTGTTTCCATCAGCTTAAATTCTTCTACTGCACAGAAGTATCTTGATGTGACGAGAAACCGCTTTGGACTCGCTTCTTACGATGCAATGCTCAGCTTTGCAAAGGCCTGTCAGCGTTATGTGCCAAATGTAGTAATGACCGTTGTTGATGTGATTGGCGAGGAAGAAGTCGCAGCCTGCCAGAAAGTGTGTGATACACATGGACTTCATCTCCGTGTACGTCCTTATGAGGCAAATTAAAAAGTTTTGTATATTTTCCTTAAAAACAGCAGAGAATACCTCCGGTAAGGAGGTATTTTTTTATGGAAAAAGCAGATAAAAGAAAGATAGTTCTTATTGGAACTGGAATGGTGGGAATGAGCTATGCCTATGCACTGTTAAACCAGAATTTATGTGATGAGCTTGTCCTTATTGATATTAATAAAAAAAGAGCTGAGGGCGAGGCGATGGACTTAAACCACGGGGTAGCATTTAGCGGTGGAAATATGGAAATCTATGCGGGAGAATATACAGATTGCTGCAATGCAGATCTTGTTGTGCTGACAGCAGGCCTTCCGCAAAAAGAAGGGCAGAACAGGCTTGATTTATTAAAGGAAAATCGGAAAATATTTGAGACAATTCTTCAATCTGTACTGGAAAATGGATTTCACGGCATTTTTCTTGTTGCAACAAATCCGGTAGATATTATGACAAGGATTGTATATGAAATCAGTGATTTCCCGCCAGAAAAAGTGATTGGTACAGGAACAGCACTTGACACGGCAAGACTTCGATATCTTCTTGGAGAAAAGTTTATGATAGACCCAAGAAATATGCATGCTTACGTTATGGGAGAACACGGAGATAGCGAATTTGTTCCGTGGAGCCAGGCGATGATGACTACTAAGCCCATTTTTGATTTGTGTGGGGAGACAGAAGGGTGTCATTTTCAGGAACTCCTTGAATTAGAGGAAGAAGTACGTATGGCAGCCTATAAAATTATCGAGGCCAAAAAGGCAACGTATTATGGAATCGGTATGGCAATGGCACGGATTACAAAAGCAATTTTTGGAAATGAATACAGTGTTCTTACCGTATCTGCACATTTGCAGGGAGAATACGGGGAAAATGGAATTTATATCGGAATTCCATGTGTTGTAAACCGAATGGGAATCCAGCGGATTGTAGAACTTCCATTAGGAAGTGAGGAAAAACAACGGCTGCATTCTTCCTGTGAAACGTTAGAAAACACATATCGGGAAATTTGACTATAAAAATTTTTGAAAATATGATATACTATGAAACTGTGATGATTTATTACGTTAATGTATGAGTGAGGTTCCCGGTTTTTCGGGAACCTGTCAAGATACTGTATTCTCGGAATCTTTTTGTGCTTGATTTTGTGAGAAGATTTTTGTCAGTTGTGCCCGAATTTTTGAGGCATACGTTGTTGAAAATTGGGTGCAGCTGGCGGAAAATCAGCCACAAAAGCAAGCGCAAGAAAGACTCCGAGAGTACATGATAATAAAATGGAGGCAAAATGGACTATTTATTAGATGTACATACCCACACAATTGCCAGCGGCCATGCATATAACACCATCATGGAGATGGCAAAGGCAGGGTTTGATAAAGGATTAAAATTACTTGGAATTACAGAACATGCACCAATGATGCCGGGTACCTGCCACGCAATGTATTTTCATAACTTAAAGGTAGTTCCAAGAACAATGTGCGGTATCGAATTAATGCTTGGTGCAGAACTTAATATTTTAGATTATGACGGACATATAGATTTAGATACCCGTGTATTAAAGCAGTTAGACCTTAAAATCGCAAGCCTGCACAGTGTTTGTATCCAGCCAGGAACAAGAAAAGAGAATACACAGGCGGTTTTAGGAGCAGTTCATAATCCGTTAGTAGATATTATCGGACATCCGGATGATGGAATCTATCCTCTTGAATATGAACCAATCGTGGAAGCAGCAAAGGAAACGAACACACTTCTTGAAGTGAATAACAACTCTTTAAACCCTGCCGGTTCCAGAAAACACACCAGAGAGAATCTGATTGCAATGTTAGAGCTGTGTAAGGAATATAAACAGCCAGTTATCATGAACAGTGATTCCCACGTATTTTGCGATGTAGCAAGAAGAGATTTTTCAGAAAAACTCATAAAAGAAATTGATTTTCCAGAAGAATTGATTGTAAACCGTTCTGTCGATGTATTTAAAGAATACATTCACCGAAAATATGAGGAAAAATAAGTGCGAAAAAATTAAAATAATTATGAATAATTACAAAGAAAAAATAATTATGGAAAATGAAATGTAATTACGAGGAAAAATAATTACAGAAAAGTCAATTAAGACAATAAAAGTTTTAAAGGAAGAGGTGAAACTTATGGGGAAAAGTGTACATAACGAAGAAACTAAAAAGTTAATGGAAGGCATTTTAAAGCTGCAGTCCGTAGACGAATGTTATGCTTTCTTTGAAGATTTATGCACAGTCAATGAACTATTATCTTTAGGACAGCGCTTTGAAGTAGCCAACATGCTTCGCAATCATAAGACTTATAACGAAGTAGCCGAAGCAACAGGAGCCTCCACTGCGACAATCAGCAGAGTAAATCGCTGCCTGAACTATGGAACAGACGGGTATCAATTGGTGCTGGGACGTATGGAGGAGGATAAATAGCTGAGAGTGTTTCTTGGTTAAACGAAGAATAGAGTATATTTACCTCCATACATTGGGTGGAGATTTGAGGATGAAAATTGATAATTTCTTCTGGCTCAAAAGACATAACCAACAAACTAAATTTGCAAATCTCTCCACTCTAAAGAGAAAACAAAAATCCGATAACTCAAATCCACAAATTCTTCCACATCAAAGAAGAAATAGTCCCCCATCTAGCCAAAGACAGAAAATAGACCAACGATATCCTTCTAAATGTGGCCTCGGAGCAAGTGTTGAATGTGAGCGCAAAAGCGAACATTCAACACGCCGCGACTAAAGTCATATTTAGGAGGATATCGCTGGTCTATTTTCGTCTGTTAACTAGTTATTTCTTCTTTGATCCCTTCTTCTTAGGAGGATTTTCTTCTCTTCTCTTATCAATGAGTTTTTCGATAATCTGTTTTCGGATATAAATATCATATCCAAGCTGGTAGATAAAAGAAAAATCATCAAGATATTCTGATTCTTCGGTGGAAGGCGAATGCTCTGCAAAAGAATTACGAGTTCGTTCCCATGTTTTTATAATGTCTTCTGAAATGTATTCTTCATTAGCGGTGTTATCGTCAATGATTTTCTGGTAAATATCAGAGAGGGTCAGACCATTTTCCTCATTCTTTGGAAAATACTTCTCGGAGAGAGGTTCTAACAGGCTTTGGATATCTGATATTGATAACATGCTCTTTAGATAATAAATCATAATGAGAAGAAAGACATGTTCTCTGGAATATTTCTTCTTGTCAGAAGGGGGGAGCAGATGATTCTTCGTGTAGTTATTGATCATTGTTTTTGTCAGAATCTTATCGTCAGGATATCTCTTAGAACCAGCTAATCTGGTATCCATTAATGTTGTTACCTGATCCATATATAATCCGATGTCTGGAATGTCTTCCGGAGGAATCGGTTCTGTTTTTAATAAGGCGTACAGCCAGTCTTTATAATTATCCAAAATGGTACCTCCATATATTTGATGTGCTCCAGAGTATTTTCAAACACGCTCTGAAGTATATATACAAATGTTTGTGTAACTATATTATATAGTTTTTATTACTATATAGCAAGGGAAAATATCAGGAAAAATATCAGGAAAAATAAAATCTATCTCATAAGTGACAAGAATGGAAAAGTAAGGTATAATAAAAATATATATCTGTCATTTGACAGCGGATATAAAATATATAATAGAGATGTACTTTCGAATCAGATTGTACATAAGTGCAAGGAGGTTTATTATGGGATTATTCAAAAGTCAGCTTGCCAATGTAGTAGAATGGGAAGAATACAGAGATGACGTTATTTTCTATAAATGGAATAACAGTGAGATTAAAAAGGGCTCCCGTTTGATTATCCGTCCGGGCCAGGACGCTATTTTTTTATACAATGGTGTTACAGAAGGTGTTTTTGAAAAAGAAGGAAATTATGATATAGAATCAGATATCATTCCATTCCTCTCTACACTAAAGGGATTTAAGTTTGGATTTAACAGTGGCATTCGTGCGGAAGTCATTTTCATCAATACGAAGGAATTTACGATGAAGTGGGGAACGAAACAGGCTGTGAATCTGCCGACAGAGGCTCTGCCAGGGGGAATGCCGATTCGTGCGAACGGAACATTCCAGTTTAAGGTAGGAGATTATCAGATGCTTATTGACAAGGTGGCTGGTGTCAAGAAGCAGTATACAACCGATGAAGTAAGAGAACGTGTATTATCCATGCTTAACCAGCTTCTTCTTCGCTGGATTGTCCGCGAGGGAAAGGATATGTTTAACATTCAGGCAAATGCAGTGGAGATTTCTCAGGGAATCTTAGGGGAACTGAATACAGAGATGCAGAAGATTGGTCTTGCTGCAACCAGTTTCCAGATTGATTCTGTAAGTTATCCAGAAGAAGTCCAGAAGATGGTAACGAAGGTAGCAAGCCAGAGTATGGTTGGCGATATGGGAAGATACCAGCAGATGGCGATGATTGATGCCATGACGAATACAAGCAATAATGGCGGCGGCAATAATATGGCAACAGATATGGCCTCCATGCAGATGGGAATGATGATGGGGCAGCAGATGGTGAACCAGATGCAAAGTGCCATGCAGCAAAATAACCAGAATATGCAGGGACAGGTACAGAATTCAGCTCCGGCACCACAGAATCAGGCGGCAGGACAGGCTTCTGGTACAATACCGAACTTCTGTCCAAACTGTGGTCAGAAGACAGAGGGAAGCAAGTTCTGTCCGAATTGTGGACAGAAGTTAGTAGATTAGCAGCTAGAGCGTGTTTTAGACATTTTAATTAATTACAGAATTTGATTTATAGCCAGAGCGTGTTTGAAAAATTAGAAAGCAACTGCACGCATCATTTTACTGTATATATTTCGCCTTTGTTTGGGTGGAATTTCTGTAAATTGTGACGTACATCTTGCTGAAAGTATTTTTCAAACACGCTTTAGTTTGGAAAGGTTGAATAATGAGTATTTATGATACTTTAAATAATGAACAAAGAGAGGCGGTATTTTGTACAGAAGGTCCCCTTTTAATGCTTGCGGGAGCGGGTTCAGGAAAGACTAGATCTCTGACACACCGCATTGCATATTTAATAGAAGAAAAAGGAGTCGCGCCGTGGAACATTTTGGCGATTACTTTTACCAATAAAGCAGCGCAGGAGATGAGGGAAAGAGTAGATGCATTAGTAGGCTACGGTTCCGAAGATATTTGGATTAGTACGTTCCATGCGACTTGCAGCCGTATTTTACGAAGACATATCGACTTATTAGGATATGATAGAAACTTTACGATTTACGATGCGAGTGACCAGAAGTCTCTGATGAAGGAAGTTTTAAAAGAGATGAAGATTGATACAAAGCAGTTTCCGGAACGCTCGGTCATGTCTGAGATTTCTTCTGCCAAAAATGAATACAAGTCCCCGCTTGACTATCGGAATGAATATGGAAGCAATTTCCGTAATCAGAGGATTGCAGATATTTATGAGCATTATCAGAAACGCCTCAAAGAGAATAATGCATTGGATTTTGATGATTTGCTTGTAAAAATGGTAGATTTATTTCAGACCAATCCAGATGTGTTAGAGCATTATCAGGACAGATTCCAGTATATCATGGTGGATGAGTATCAGGATACCAATACGGTACAGTTCCTGTTAGTAAGTCTTCTCGCCAAAAAATACAGAAATCTTTGTGTTGTCGGGGATGATGACCAGTCCATTTACAAGTTCAGAGGAGCGAATATTTATAATATTTTAAACTTTGAAAAAGTATTTCCGGATGCACAGGTTATTCGTTTAGAGCAGAATTACCGTTCTACGCAGAATATTTTAAATGCAGCTAATGGTGTGATAGCGAACAATAAAGGAAGAAAAGAAAAGAAGCTGTGGACAGAGAATCAAAAAGGAGAGCTGGTTCATTTTAAGCAGTATGATACTGAATACGACGAAGCAGACGGTGTGGTATCAAGGATTAATTTCCTTGCGATGCGGGGAGTACAGTATAAAGATATGGCTATTTTATATAGAACAAACGCCCAGTCCCGTATTTTTGAGGAAAAGTTAAAGCAGAAAAATATTCCATATGCAATTGTGCGTGGTATCAGTTTCTATGATAGAAAAGAAATCAAAGACCTGATGAGCTACTTAAAAGTAGTAGATAGTGGAATGGATGACCTCTCTGTGAAAAGAATTATAAATGTGCCAAAACGAGGCATTGGCCAGACAACGATTAACCGTCTGCAGGAATTTGCAATTTTGAATCAGATGAGTTTCTTAGATGCAGTATTTAATGCAGATGAAATTCCAGAAGTGGCACGTGCACTCGCAAAGCTTCATAAATTTGCAGATATGATAGAAGAATTCCGCGAATATGCCAGCGAGCATGAAATCAGTGAGCTTTTAGAGCATATCCTTGACGTGACACAGTACAGAGCAGAATTAGAAGCAGAGGGGACAGATGAATCAATAAGCAGACTGGAAGATATCGAAGAACTTTTCAATGACATTGCCTATTATGAAGAAGAGGAGGAGAATCCGAACCTTCGTGATTTCCTCGCAGAAAAAGATATGTATACCTTAAATGCAGGAATTGATAACTTGGAAGATGAAAATAATAAAGTACTTTTAATGACCCTTCATAATGCAAAAGGATTGGAATTTAATAATGTTTTTCTCGGCGGAATGGAAGAAGGAGTTTTTCCAGGCTTTGGAGCCATGATGTCAGGAGACGAATCTGAAATAGAAGAAGAGCGTCGGCTTTGTTATGTAGGCATCACCAGAGCAAAAGAAAGATTATTCTTAAGTGCAGCAAAACGCAGAATGCTTCGAGGCCAGACACAGTACAATCGCCGTTCCCGCTTTATCGATGAAATCCCAGGACAGTATCTTGATACAGAACAGCGTGTTTCCGAACAGCGTGTTGTCAAGAACACAGAACGTCCTGCAAAATACCAGTATGGAGCCAAAGCGGGCAAACCATATAATTTAAGCGACTTTAAAGTAAAACCAGTAGGAGAATTAGACTATCAGGTAGGTGACCGCGTAAAACATATCAAATTTGGCGTGGGAACTGTACAGGAAATCACAAAAGGCGGCAGAGACTTTGAAGTAGCGGTGGAGTTTGACAGAGTCGGAAGGAAGAAGATGTTTGCTTCTTTCGCAAAACTTAAAAAGGTAAAATAATTTGCCCGCAGGCAGGGAAGACAGCCCGCTGCCTGCGGCAAATTGGTATTTAAAAAATATTTTATTGGTAAAGTTCTCCGTCTCGTGATATACTAAAGACAAAATTAATAAGGAGGATTGCACAATGAAGAATATTGATGAATTACTCGGTGTTGCAAAGTTATCAGAATTAATGAGCAATGATAAAAAAGATGAATCCAAAAAAGTTTTATGGGTTCTGGCAATTATCGGAGCAGTTGCAGCAGTCGCAGGAATCGCAGCGGTAGTTTACAAATATCTTTCTCCAGATTATTTAGAAGATATTGATGATGACTATGACGATTTCGATGATGATTTTTTTGATGAAGATGATGAAGTAGAAGAAACAGCAGAGGAAGAAGCTGCCAAAACAGAAGAAGAGAAAAAATCTGAAGAAGCAACAGAAGAAAAATAGGAATCAGATTGATTCAGAGTAAGTGGCCGGCGTGACAGCTTAAAGTTACGTCGGTTATTTTATTTTTTATAAATAAATTCTGCTTTTGTCACGGGCAGAAATTAATCACAGGTGGAAATTAACTACCTTTAACACACTCCAGTCAGCTTGTAAGCAATGAGAAAGGTTGTTGGAAAACTATTTTGCAGAAATATTTCATGAGAGAGATTGAAAAAAGACAAATTTTAAAATGTCATAAAATAAGCGGTTAGTTGAATTAATTGTCTGAAAAAAATATATTATTAAAAAAATTAAAAAAAGTTGAAAAAAACTGTTGACATTTTCTTTGGTGTGGTATATAATGCATATTGTCAGCGCGAGAGAGTAGCAAAGACAAAGAAAACAATATATCGGGGTGTGGCTCAGCTTGGCTAGAGCGCTTGATTTGGGATCAAGAGGCCGCAGGTTCGAATCCTGTCACCCCGATATTTGCGGGTGTAGTTCAATGGTAGAACACTAGCCTTCCAAGCTAGATACGTGGGTTCGATTCCCATCACCCGCTTTCTTTTTTCGCTTGTGAAAAAAGATAATTGAATTACAGGATATGCGGATATGGCGGAACTGGCAGACGCGCTAGACTTAGGATCTAGTTCTTCGGAGTGCAGGTTCGATTCCTGTTATCCGCACGACAAAAGCCTAACAACTACTGATATAGCGGTTATTAGGCTTTTCTTTTATCTCTAAGGTACTAAAAAGGTACTATTTTATTTATAATTCCCCTCACACAGCTTATCAAGCCGCTCTATCATTTGGCTTTGTTTGGATGGGAATAAGTGAGAGTAAATATCAAGTGTGGTTGATACGCTTTCATGTCCTAATCGTTCCGATACCAGTAAAGCAGAAAAACCTAATTCAATAAGCAGAGAAGCATGAGAGTGCCGCAGGTCGTGGAGTCTTATTCTCTTTACGCCTGCTATATCACAATGTTGTTTCATCTGTTCTCTGTATGGCTGCCGGGACATTTGAAAGACTCTTGTTTCTGGTAGCGGTTTATAATATCTTTTCTTGTAATCTTCTAAAATTTCACACAAGAAAGCAGGTATTAATATATCCCGTACAGACTTTGGAGTCTTAGGGGTTGTGATAACTGTTTTCCCGTCAATTACAGAATAGGTCTTTGTTATGTGGATGATACCACTCTTTAAATCTAGATCAGCAAAAGTGAGTGCCTGCAATTCTCCTATTCGCATCCCAGTATAGTACAGTGTAAGAAATGCTATGTAATAAGGGTCTGGCTTATCAAAGGTTGATATGAAGCGGTCAAATTCCTTTTTCGTCCAGAAATCAATACTCTTTCGCTTCTTTCCCACCATATTCCCGGCAACATTGCAAGGATTCACAGGAAGCCCATAAAAACGTACAGCAAAATTAAAGATTCCAGATAGTTCCGTTACAAGATTCTGCATATAGCCGGGGCTTAAAGGTTTTCCTGTTGCTCCAGTAGCGTTTTTTAGTGTTCCTTGCCATTCTCGAATGTCGGTAGCGGTAATATCGTTCACAGCCTGTTCATTGAAATAGGGCAGTATCCATGCTGTTATACGGTGTTTCTTAGTCTTATATGTCTTTAGTTTGGTATGCAGTTCTTTATCTTTCAAGTAAAGCTCTGCCATGTCAGAGAAAGCCATATCCGGGCTACCTGCTAACTTATCCAGAAAAGACCGCTCCCATTCTAAAGCATCTTTCTTACGCTCAAAGCCGCTCTTTTTCTTTTGTTTGTGGTTTCCCTGCCAATCCTTATAATAAAATTTACAATACCATTTCTTGCTTTCATCGTTGTAATATGCTGGCATATATTTATCATTCCTTTCTGTTGCTGGTCGGCGGTGTTGGAATGAATGAAAGTATAGCATATTTTAGATTTATGTTCTGTTTGACAATAGGAGCGGCATAGAATATAATATACTTAACAGGAAAGCCGGAAGGTAACTGCTACTTACCCGCCCGGCGATATAAAGACTATTAAAAAATAGCTGTCTTGACTTTACCAGAGCATAGGACGGCTATTTTTTATGTGTATAATTCAGTATTGCAACAATAAGCACCGCAACGGATACAATGAGTTGTAATTCTTCGTATGTACTCATAAGGCACCACCTCCGAACAGGCTCGGACGGGTGCGGCACGTCCCCCGGCTCCCCGGTTAAGTATATTATGTTTTCAAGGTATCATTGACAGAGAAGCAGGAGCGGCATATAATAAAGCAACTGTGAGTACTCTAGTACTTCTCCTCGTAAGTATAATAAATGTGTTTATAGCACTCCTAGAAATAGAGGGGTGCTATTTTTGTTCTGATCTGGAGAATTGCGCCGGCACAAAAGCACGAAAAGCCGCATAATTCCCATGTGGGGAGCGGTGTTGTGCTCTGGCCGGATTCTAAAAGGCTTCTACCAGAAGTAAGGGCATCTATTCCCATTTTGAATCATCGTTCATAATATCCAAATCGTGTTGTGTTCCCTCTTTAGTTGGTTCTATATCTTCTCTCTGGTGTGCTGCCAGAAGTGTATCAGGAGCAGTATTGTTTTGCTCTGGTGGGGGAGTTTCCTGCTTTGACGTGTCTTTTGCTCGGTATTTCTCGATTTCTAATAGATCACAAGAGTAGTTATAGAGTTTTTCTTGTCCTTGTTTGTTTAGTTTTTCGATGTTGTCGGCTATCTTTTCAGGAAAGCACAAAGATATACCGCCTGGGCCACAGAACAAATCTAATTCTTTCTTTGAATGTTTTTTATTATCAGTGCCAAACATAGCCCTTACGGGTTCTATATCTTCGAGTAGTTCTTTTATGATAGCCGAAGCTCCGGAAGTTACACCGGGCGGTGATTCTGTGTCTTTGATTTCATTAAAAGTCTTTTCTAAAGCGTCTTTATATTGATATTGGTTAAATTCCCTAGCTTCCTCATACTCTGAACTTTCTACGGTATCAACAAAATCATAAAAATACGGTTCGCCATTCTGTGTGTAATGATAACTAAGGCCTAAAGCGTTAGCCAACTTTGCAACAGTATTTTTTTTAGGATTTAGTTTCCCATACTCATAACGCTGTATTGTGTATGTTGAAAGACCGCTTTTTTTACTAAGTTGTTCTTGGGTCAAGCATTGCCTTTTTCGGGCATATTTCAATCTGTTCGCGAAACTCATAATATTTTGCACTCCTTTTGGCTGATATTTTACCACGTAATTATTATAAACACAACTAAAAAAAGTTGTAAAAAAACTATTGACAACTTTAAAAAGTGGTGATAACATTCGAAATATAACAAACACAACTTTGAAAGGTGGTAAAAGAATGAAAATCAACAGAAAGAAATTAGAACTTGCGAAAGCAAGGGCCTGTATGGGTCAGAAGGAAATTGTAGCGGCTGGTTTTCCAGCAGGAACGCTCACCAATGCAATGACAGGTAAAAACATTAAGCCAGAAACAGCCGGAAGACTTGCTAAGGTTCTTGGTGTAGATGTCTTAGAAATCATTGAAACAGAAGAATAACACGCTTTGGTCGGCGGTGTTGGAATGAGTGAAAACACGAAAGGAGAATGAAACAATATGGGTTTACCAATTTATGAGCAGGAAACTAATATAAATTTCATGAGAGACGAGGACACAGCAACAGTTTATACCTCTGACAGTACAACCATGACGAAATTAGATAAATTAATTGCTTTACCGGATACAGAATGGAAATTGAAAGAGGTTCATCGGTTAGAAAGTACAGGGGAGATTGTAGGCAAGACATATATTTGCCCTAAGAAATTTATTTCTTTCAGAAGCGTGAGGATACAGAGAAAGCCGAAAGCTACCGTTTAAGCTTTGTAGATTGCTTCCAGAAGCAAATTACAGAACCCCTAACCCTTTCAAGGTGTTATTTATCCTCTAAGGATTTAGAAACCGAAATTAAAGGGAAAAAGCGAATAAAAATGTATCCAAAAATATTAGGGGTTTATGGGGAAAAACTTGACAGCGAAAAACTCAGCACAAAATTGTGCTCAGCGTTCCAGTCAACCAAATCAAGATTGAATCCGTTAATAACGTGGCAGCGGTAGAGTGTCCACAAAATAGTGGATACCTAAAGGTGCACTACTGAATTTTCAGGAGTGAAAGAAGATAGAAAGGAGTAATTATTTGAACGAAATTATTTGTATTCGTAATGAAACGGCTGTATGTGACAGCTTGCAGGTGGCTCAAAATTTTGGAAAGAGACATGATAATATTTTGCGTGAAATTTCCGCTCTCCTCAAAATTGAGGGCAGTGACTCGGCTCAAGAGTGGGCTCAGTGCTTCAAGGAATCAACATACAAAGATAGTACAGGAAAAAGCAATAAGATGTATTACATGAATCGTGATGGCTTTACATTTTTAGTCATGGGATTTACAGGGCAAAAGGCTAATGAATGGAAATGGAAGTACATAACAGCGTTTAACCGCATGGAAAGCATTATCAGAGAAAAACAGACTCCTGCATGGCAGGAAAGCCGCCAGCTTGGAAAGAAAACCCGTAAAAAAGAAACAGACGCTATACAGCGCCTTGTAGAATATGCAACAGCACAGGGTAGCAGCCACCCCGGAAGACTCTATACCAACTACACCAGACTAACCAACCAAACCGCCGGTGTAAGTAGTCGAGAAGCCGCTACCGAAATACAGCTAAGTGTTATAACTGTTGCCGAATCTATTATAGCACAAACCATTGACTCAGGTATAGAGGAAAATAAGCCATATAAAGAAATTTATCAGGACTGTAAGAGAAAATTAGCTGTATTACAGGGGGTAGGAGAATGACGGAAGATAGAAGTTTAGAGCAGTTCTTGCATGATCTGGTAGAGGAAGAAAAGGAGCGGCATGAGCAGCTCTTGAAAGAACATGAGGAACTTATGAGAATGATTGAAGAAGCAAGAAAGGAGATGCATAAGAATGACTAAGCAGGTGTACACAGCTAAAGAAGTAGCCGCTTTGTGCGGTATTTCAGAGAGTAAGAGCTATAAAATCATTGCACAGCTCAATAAAGAGTTGGCAGAAAAAGGGTTCCTTACCTTCCGAGGAAAGGTAAGCCGGGCTTATTTTAATGACCGTATGTATGGCGGTGTTGTGGAAAGTGAGGAAGAATAATGGCAAAGCGTAGAATGTTTAGCCTTGACGTAACAGACACTGACAAATTCCTTGATATGCCAACCAGCTCACAGGCTTTATATTTTCATTTGGGAATGCACGCAGATGATGACGGCTTTGTATCCGCTCCAAAAAGAATAGCAAAAATGTGCGGCTGTAATGACGATGATTTGAGAATATTGGCGGCCAAAGAATATGTCTTACCAGTGGGAAATGGCGTGGTAGTAATAACGCACTGGAAAATAAATAACCAGATTCGCAAAGACCGTTATGCACCCACTATATACCAGAAAGAATACTCTAATTTGAGAGATAATAACGGGATTTATAATCTTGGTTGCCAAACGGTTGCCAAATGGTTGCCAAACGGTTGACGGACGGTTGCCCCAGTATAGGTTAGTATAGTATAGAGTAGTATAGAGTATATATAGGGTGTGTTCCAACTTGTCGGTACATAATTGTACCAACTGGCAGATGAGAAAGAAAAAAAGAGTCATAATGAATGACAGTAATTTTGTGAAAATAGACAGAAAAATCTTGGATTGGGAGTGGTGTAAAAACCGCTTGCATAGTGGTTTATTCGTACATTGCCTGTTAAAGGCTAATCCAGAAACGGGAAGCTTTAAAACAACACTTTCAAATTTGGCTAACGAATTGGGTTATTCAGTGCAAAATGTTAGAACAGCAATAAAGTGTCTGATAGCTGACAAGAAAGTGACAAATGCAGTAATAGACAAATACCACATAATTACGGTCTATAACTATGATAAGTATTTGATAGCTGACAAGGAAACAACAAGGAAGTGACAAAGAAGTGACAAAGAAGTGACAGGTGCAGAAGAAAGGAGCGGTTGATTTGGTGAATATAGACAGAAGTTTTTTGGATTGGCAATGGTACAAAGATATACATACAAGCCGTCTGTTTATTCACTGTCTTTTAAAGGCTGACCCGGAAAGTAGAAGCTTTACAACATCATTGTCAAATTTGGCTAACGAATTGGGTTGTTCGGTTCGAAATATAAGAACAGCAATAAATCATTTGATTTCAGCCGGGGAGATAGAAAGCGAGACAGTGGGCAGATGTCGTACGATTACGGTTATTAACTATGCTAAGTATCAAGAGGGTGGTTCTTCAGGAGATAAAAAGCCAGCAAATGAAGCGGCAGACAAGCCTAAAAAGGCGAAACCTAAAGAAGAATATAGCGAAGCCTTTGAGGAAGTTTGGAAGATATATGACTGTAAGAAAGACAAGAAAGCGGCATACAAGGCATATAAGGCACGAGTGAAAGAAGGATATACAGAACAGGAGCTTTTGACCGCTACCAGGGCATATATAGCCGAGTGCAAGAAAGAGGACAGGTTTGTAAAGTGGGGTAAGACCTTTTTTGGAAGTAGTAAACCGTTTATAGAATATTTGAACGCGGGGGGTGAGAACAATGCAGCGCCAGAGACAGAAGAACAGCGACAGAAGCGACTTATGGACGAATACCTCGCCAAGTACAGCGGAAATTGCTAAAAGATTGCAGGAAAAAGTAAGAGACGAGTCAGAGCTGGGAGAAAAAGTACACCGTCACAGGGTTGATAATGAAGACGGGAACCTTCATGGATATATGGAGTATACGAAAGACATGGTAGGTCATGCACCTACCGGACACTGGAAAGATGATAATAAAGTGACGAATGGCGAATACCAGGAGCGGAAGAAGCGTAGTTATATGCCCCGGAAGTACTTAGAGAAAGAGTCAGAGGATTTTAACTGGTCTTTGTATGGGGTAACTTGTGAGGATGTCACAAAAAGTATCAAAGGAAATCTTAATAAATACATCATAGGATTCGAAACCGTCAAAAACAGCAAAGGAGATAATGAACCGGGATTTTGTCCAAGGGGCATAGGCTTATATATCAATTCAGCGGCACATGGGAGCGGTAAAACGCTTTTAGGATGCGTTGTTGCCAGCGCAATCATGAAACGAATTAATCATGTATCTGTGAAATATACCACTGTCTCGGACTATCTAGACCTTATGAAAGGTAAAGGAGACCAGAAGCTTGAGAAGAACCGGGAATACCGGGAATGCACACTATTAATCCTTGATGATATGGGCGGCGGTAAGACGGACTGGGATAAAGACATTCTAAGAAATCTTATTTCGTACCGTATGAGCCAGTATAAGCCAATTATTTATATCAGTTCCTGCGAGATAAGCAAATTAACAGGAGACAGCAAAGTAATAGCACTCATTGAGGATTTGTCTATCAATATAGACTTACCGCCTGTAAATGTTCGCAATGGATTAGCAGAACAGCGAAAGAAAGAGCTCCTAAACGGGGCAGATCAGAAAGAAGCGAAAGAGGCAGCGTTTTGAAGCTGACAAAAGATGACATTGAAATTTCCGTAATAAGTTATACGAAAATTGATAGAGAAATCAAAATAAAAAAAGTCCATTCCGAAGTTGGCCGCTCCAGAATGGACAAAGCACATGGGAAATCATGCACCAAAAACCAGGATTATTTTAGCATGGTTTACCAGAAAGTGAAAGAGGTAATCATGAAAAAGTTAATTTTAAATACAACAAAGAACTTGATTTTAATACTTACAGTGTTGTTCCTTCTCTGGATCCTGATAAGCTGGTTCGATATTGTGGCACATAATGACCCATGGAGAAATTCACATGAGTATATGCCAGGTAATGCCTTTTTGGTGTTAGTGCATGAGTATGATTAATTTAATACATGGACCATACAGCATCTACAGACTACCATAAATCCATTTTAAAGTTGCTTAGGATAAATGATGCCTATAAACAGTTAAAATGGATTTACGGGGCAAATTAACCCATCAAATACAATGAAATCAGACAAAGAAAGGACAAGAACAATGTCAGAAATAAAAGCAATCATACAATCGGCAATAAAAGCTAGGAATGATGTCAGAAGTAGAAGAGTCAGTGTATTAAAACTTTTACAGTCAAATAACATGGAGAGTTATTTCCATGTGTGCTGTTCTCGTATTATTAACGGGGCGGACTTTGCAGATTTGGCAGTGGAAGGGATAGAAGTCGTTATGCCGGCCGGTTTAGATCAGTACGATATTAATTTGACTTCGGACGGAATGGGAAAGAGCAGAGATATATTGTTAGGGTATATTCCGGGAGAGAAACTTGCAGATACGTTTGTGATGCTCTGCCAGGAAGAAGCAGTCACGAATGAAATTAATGCTATGGCCAAGGAGTTGAGGAATATGAGCTTGATAGAACTTATCAATGGATTCCTTAAAATGTCTATTCGGGATAGAAAAAAGTATCAGAATGAGAATGGAGAAGAACTAAAACAGTGCTATATTTTAGAGTTTTTATGCCGCTCCTACCTCTGGAAGTGCAAAAAGAAAGTCTGTGAGGTATCGAGAGACGTATATCTTCGATTCAAACTAAGAAGAGTAATTAAAAAGTTGATGGCAGAAACAGAAGTATAGATATTTAAAGAAGTGGCATAGTACCGGACAACCTAGAATCCATTCTAAGCCCGTCAGAGTGGTTTGTTAATGGGATTTAGGCAGATGAAAACCCTTAGAGGTATTATTTATCCTCTAAAGGGCGAAATGCCACAAAATGGGAGATTAAGAGGACATGGAAGAATGCAAGTTGACAAAGCGGCCATGTAGAGCAGCTATAAAAGAATCCGTTGATAAATGTAAGAACCCCATAATTTTGAGAAATATGTACCAGATTGTGGAACTGCTTAGAAAAATGGTAGACGATGTAGAATACAAAGGATTATCAGAAGCAGACTACAGAAGAGCGATAATCATTCGTGATGTGTTATGCCTGGAAGATAGAGAAGTAAAAGGGGTGCAATATTGGATTGATGGAGTACAGGAAGCAAAAAGAAAGCGGAAAGGGAAGAAATAACATGGTCGCAGAAATGCAAAATAGTGAGAAAATCAAGGAGAATAACAAAATGAATTATACAGTATTGAACGAAGAGTTAGGAATTTACGCTTGTCATGTTGGTGATCTGACAGGGAAAGAAGCAGGGAAGTTTTTAGAGAAGTTCCCAGATTCACCACTTAGCAGCATGACAATTTATTATAAACCAGAAGAAGATATTATACTTGTTAATGCGGATTTCAAAGGCAAAAAAGAGATATTAGAACTTGCACTTTTTTGCCTTACAGAAGAAATACAGAAAATTGATGACTTTTTATATAAAGTTTCTCATGGTGGGATATTAGAAGCGGCGCAAGTTCTTCTTGAAATCCGTTTTATTAGGGCAGCACGAAAAGGGGCAAGAACAGGGCACGAAATTTGTAAAAAGATAGATACAGGTTTAAATGTTGATGAGATAAGAGAAATTAAGAGAATGAGTGATGATGAGTTTTCATTGGTTGCTAATAGTTTTTATTTGGGTGTAGCCCGTGGATATGAAGCAAAGAAAAGAACTACATAAAACTACATTTCCGTTGTATAAAAAGAGATTCTTGAAACATAAAAGGGCTTTCTTGTAGAAAATCACATAATCTAGCTTAGACATAAAAAGAGTAGGAAAAGTCAAAATGACCGCTCCTACTCTTTTTATTTTTCAATTACCAGATGCGTGGAAAAGTTGGGGATATTTTGGCACATAAAAACCCTGCCGGAGTTATACAGGCGGCAGGGTATACGCTTATCGCGTATTAAAGATAGTGCCATTATAATAACATGACTAGACGAAAAAGAAAAGTATAAATTTGTATGAGGTAATAAAACACCTGCAGGTGTTAATGATGGTTACAAATTTCCTTTACTTCCAGAAAGAACTCTTGTATAATATGAGTACTGTATATCATCGTGCGGCCAGAGTACGACAACCAGGTGAAAAGCCTGATTAGAACTTGATAAGAGTATTAAAGATAGAACCAAAACTAAGAAAAATATAGTCTGAAATATTATAGGTTTAGTGAAAATTATAACCGGGTAAAAAGTCCCGGGATAAACCTTGATAAAGGTATTAAAGATAGAACCAAACCAATAAAGAAAAGCCGCATAAATAAAGGCTATGGAAGCTTTTGCGCCGGCGCAATAATCAACGGGTGAGAGTCCCGTATAAAGCTTGATAAAGGTATTAAAGATACGACCAAAAGCAGGTACAGAACAGGCAGGAAAATAATAAGGTGAATGAATTAATTCGGATGCTAAGAGAGGATTTAGAAATTCAAGAATTAAAACAGAAATGTCATGAGCTGGCAGGGGGAATGGATTCTGTTTCATTGGGATTACTTTAGAGGTTTTGGCGAGTATAAAGAGTATATGCGAAAAATAATAAAAAATGAAAAGGATTGATAGAAACACGCAGGAATGCGTGTTATTTTTTTGAACTGTATAGGAATGGTGTGCCTGATCGGGAACAATAGCGTGGCTATTTGATTGTTTTCTTTTCCAGTTTGCGTATAACTTACTACGCAATACTTAAAGAGATTGTTCTAGTAGTTGGAGCGGTATGGAGTACTCAAAACGAAAAGAAGGCGAACGTTCGAATAAAAATAGCGAACGCTCGGATAGAGTTAAAGGTGTGCAACGTTGCGAAAGAGATATGCAGCGTTGCACACATAAACGCACGCAAAAGAGGGCGAATAGAGCTACTAGATAAGCCGCTGCCATGCTTGATAATATGGAGTACATAGACTTACAAATACTTACATAAAAAGCACTTTTAGACCCTCGTGAAACCTAGTATAAAAAGTGTTTCTGAATGCTAGGAAATGCTAGTATAAACTAGGAATTTGTACCCGTTAAGATGCTGAGAAATGATAAGGTAAAAAAGTGTTTGGGAACGCTAGAAAAAACTAGAAAGTTCACGTTCTGAATGTTAAGAAATGTCAAGGTTCGGACAAAAGCAGTTCATGGAACAATGAAACAGTCTCAGATGAATGTTCCGGCAACAGTGGCGAGGCTAGTAAAACAGGTCGGAGCTGATACTACTTTGAAAAACGCTATGCGAGATGGTGCACAATTCGCCTGGATACCGCATGGGGACACATGTGCGTTTTGCATTACGTTAGCATCCAGAGGATGGCAGTATATGTCCAAGAAAGCACTTAGAAATGGACATGCCGAACATATCCATGCTCATTGTGACTGTGAGTATGCAGTGCGGTTTGATGGAAAAAGCACAGTGGCCGGATATGATCCGGATAAGTACCTGGAAGAATATAATAACGCTGGTGGAGACATCAATGCCATGCGGAGAATACGATATAAGGAAAATAAGGATGCTATTAATGCGAGAAAACGGGAATTGTATGCAGAAAAGAAATATATGACAAAAATTAAGAACTTCAACCCACTTAAAAGCAATGAAATTGTTGAGATTATGCGAAGAGATACTACACAGTGGGTAAATGGATTGTCGGATTTTGAGCGAATCGCATTTGAAAAATATACTTACAATTCTGTAGATGGTAAGCAAAATAGATTTTTTGAAAGATTAAATAGAATGTTACGTGGCGAAGCAGAAGAAGATCCTAAACTCCGCAAGTACGCGAATGCAATGTCTGGAGCATTGAAGCGTAATCCGCTTAGACATGATGTTATATGTTACAGAACAATGGAATTTAATCCGTTTGAAGGAATGAAAACGGGAGATATTGTTTTTCCAGGACAGTTTCTAAGCACATCAATAGTAAAGACGGGAGCACTGAAAAGAAACTATAATATTACAATTTGCGCAAAAAAAGGTTCATTAGCAGGATATATTGAACCTTTAAGCAAATTCAAAAAACAACGAGAACTTTTATTTGACAAAGATACGTTATATAGAGTAATATCTAATCAGAAGAATGAAATCGTTTTGGAGGTAATACTGTAGTGAAAGAAGAAAAAGAAAAACTATCAGAGGATGATCATGCTTGGATAGAACGTCAGGAAGCATGGGCACGAGAGCCGTTGAAGTTTAAAAAACTTACTGAAGAAGAAATCAAGGAATTAAAGAAGGAAGGACGTATTTAATACCACTGATCAGAAAATGATTGGTGGTATTTTTATACTCATTTTTAAATATGGGGAGAACTCCTGTCAGGGCATGCTCCTGACCGCCCTAAACGAACCACGAGACGTAGCGAAAGGTTGCGTCTTATTTTGGTGATTCAGAAAGGAGAATTGCAATGAATAACTTAATGATTTTTGAAGGACACGATGTGGAAGTATTTGAAATGAATGGGCAGGTATTATTTAACCCATATCATGTTGGGCGATGCTTAGAACTAGGAGATAGTGCTGTAAGAAAGGCAATTCTATCTATGAACAATAATCAGGTTTTGAAATTAAAAAATTCGGATGTGAATAGCAGTAACATCTCTTATAGTCAAAAAAATAATATCTGTATTTGGACTTCTTAAAGTATGAAATAGCCTGATTTTATCACTATTATTATTGATACAGTTAAGTCTTGATAAAGGTTGTTAAGTGATTGTTTTCATGTTATAATTATTATCAAAACTTATTATCAAAAGTAAGCGTAGCTTTAAAGAGGTTCCTGTTATTGATGGCAAAGCTTTAGAAATTCAAGCTTTACTATGTGAGTGGTGCTGCTGGTAGCAGCTACAATGAAAAAATAACTAAATTATGCCAAAAATAAGAGAAAATACGTTAAAAATACGGATTTGATGAGATTTTTATATTTTTGGGGTGGGTAGGGAACCCCACCCCTTTTTGAGACTACCCCCGCCGTCCAGCGCCAATTTACACACAGGAAATTTTTAAAGGCTACTTTCTAACATCAAAATAACTAAGAACCTTTTAAAATGGAGAGGAAAAACGAAATGCTTAAGATTGAAAATGCAAAAAATGTAAGTGATGTATTGGCTATCCTTGATAGTTTCGTAAAGAGTTGTGAAAAAGCGGAAAAGTTATGGATTGAACAAATCCAAAAAGAAGAAAAGGAAAAAGAACAATTACAAGCCGTGATAGAAGAAATTGACCCGATGACCGATAGAGAAAAAATCACTGAACTTAATCTCAAAATTATGGACTGTAATGCCTGCATTAAGAATTATGAGGGAAAACTTGAAGCTTGTAGGCAAGGAACAATGCTGACACAAGAAGAGTATCAGGAAGTGCAAACATTAATTCATGCAATTATAGAAAAGAATAGGCAAGAAATGCGCTCAAAGCTTAAAAAAATATATAAACCATTAAAAGAGGTACAAGAGACCTATGCGGAACAAATAAAAGATGCCGAAGCCGCTCTTGGTGTTTTACAAGATAGAATCATGAAGCAACATGATTTATATTCTTGGTCTGCAACTAGATTGAAGTTATCTCATGAAGCAATGACAGATTATGGAATTTTAAATGCTGCAGCACATAAATTGGAGGAATTATAAAGAATGGATAAGCTAAGGGAGTTAATTGAGAAAAAAACAGGTATACCAGCAATCTTGTTGACGGGTGACACGGATACGGAAAATATAGAACTAGCTAAAAGTATATTAAAATACAAAAGGGAAAACCAGCCACGGAATGTACGACAAGATTTAAAAAACCCATATGCGGCATGGCTTCATGCTTTAAAAGGTGTACGACTACAGAGTAAGGAAGAGGAAGCGCTAAACAAGATAGAAGCCGACTATGGATTATGTAGCCGCAATGAAGAAGTTACTGATCAGAGTGATAACAGAGGAGAAACGGAAGCTTTTAGGGAAGTTGCACATCAGATTTTTGGGTGCCAGAGGGAGGATATGTAAAAGCTAGCCGAGAACAAGATTACTCTGGGGTAGATTATAGATTTCTAAAGTCGGTAATACCGACAATAAGAAACGCAACATAACACAAAAAAAACTAGCCGAAGCCATAACTGGATTGGGCGAACTGGTATAGGTTTTCTTACTTTAGGGGTATTACCATGACGAATGAGCAGATAGTTATCCGAATAAAGGCAGGCATTGATGTTGCCAAGAATATGTTAACTCTCTGGGAAGAAAATCAGGCATTAATAAAAATGATTGTGAAGCAATATGATAAGGGCGAAACAGAGGATTTAATGCAAGAGGCCTATATAGGTTTATGTGATGCCGTAGATGGGTATAAGCCAGAAATAGGTGTTAAGTTCATGTCTTATGCTCCATACAGGATAAAAACAAGGATACGTCGTTACCTCTTTGCAAATAATCCCTTTGGTATGCCGGAATATATGCAGGAGCTTATTAAGAAAGACAGAAGAATGACCGCTGCCTTTTTACAGCAATTAGGACGGAATCCCACTGATCGGGAGCGGATGAAGAACTTAGACCTTACCAGAAAGCAACTTGAATCCCTGGATAAAGCGAAAGATATGAGGCTTGGCAGCATGGACACTCCAACGGGGGAGGACGAGAATGGCACTCTATACGATATTACGGAAGGATGCGCTGGTATAGAAGATGCTGCTATTGATGATATGGTTCTGAATGATTTAAATGCTACCCTGTGGGGAATGGTGGACAGCCTGCCAAAGCAGGAAGCGGCGGCAATTCGTGGAAGATTCCAGAAGAATCTGACTTATCAACAATGTGGGGATATGATAGGGATTACCAGAGACAGGGCCAGAAGCGTAGAAGCGAAAGGACTGAGGGCACTTAGACACCCGAAGAACTCTAATAAGCTTAAGCCGTTCTTAGATGGCTATGAGGGCATCAGAGCGGAGGGCATCAAAGGAACAGGAGTAGGACGTTTTGAGAATACATGGACAAGTGCTACAGAGCGTGTAGCTTTAGGTATTGGAAGTTCATTCCGGGAATAGTCTAAAGCGCATAGTATACCCTTTTCAGAAGTGGCTATTATCACAGGTGAAAAAGTACTAAAAAGGTACTAAAAAAATGTACAGACAATAAAAACGGCTTATTTTTTGCAAAAATCGAAGAATATATACACGAAAAATAGCCATTTTAATAAGGAAGAAACACGAGTACGGCTTCCTGTTATCCGCATGACAAAAGCCTAATGACTACTGATATAGCGGTTATTAGGCTTTTCTAATATTTTTTATTATAGTCTTGCAGCTTCCAGAACACAAATATGGAGTATGTGCTCTCTTTGAGAGTGTCTGTTTTGCCTGCGGCAAATTCTTATTTATCTAAGCAAAATGCCAAAATAAATGTTACAAAAAGGTTTCTAAAGTGTTAAATTTTACTATAGAAAAATTTGAAATCAGGTGCTATAATCAGATGCAAATATTTGATACAAAGAGGTATTAAGATGAGTGAAGCAGTGAAAAAAAGCACAAAGCGCATTTATAAGTGGGACAATCTGAAGTGTTTTTTAATTGTTATGGTTGTTATTGGACATTTTGTAAATCAATATGCCCCGATATCGAATACAATGAAGAGTCTTTCTCTTTTTATATATTCTTTCCATATGCCGCTTTTTATTTTTTTGTCCGGATTATTACAAAAAAGATGGTCACAGCGATGTAAGTTTCAATGGGACAAACCGTTATATTATATTATGATAGGATATGCACTGAAGGTTTGCATTTATGGAATTAAAATTTTGTTCCATCAGAAAGCAGTTTTTCAGTGGTTTGAAGATACGGGGATTCCGTGGTATATGTTTGCGATGGCTGCATTTATGGTTATTGCGTATCTGATTAAAGAACTTCCGTTATGGTTTGTGTTGCCGATAAGTATTTTGGCAGCATGCCTTGCCGGATATGATGAAAATATAGGAAGTTTCCTGTATCTTTCAAGAATTATTGTATTTTTCCCATTCTATTATACAGGATATTGTCTGGATATAAAGAAGCTGCAGGAAGTGTTAAACAAAACCTGGATAAAGTGTCTGTCAGCAATTTTTCTTACAGATATGATTTTATATACATTAGCAAAGATTGAAGATAACTATTCGTATATTCGGCTTTTTACGGGAAGAAATGCTTACTCGCTTATTAATGTAGAAAGTTGTGGAGCAGTACATAGGCTTATGTTTTATGTAATTGCATTTTTGATGGGAATTGCAATTATAAGTCTGATACCGAACTGTAAAGTGCCAGTAGTAGGGAAAGTTGGAGCAAGAACACTGCAAATATATTTCTGGCATCGCCTGATTTTATATGTGCTTACTTTTTCAGGCATAACAGGGAACCTGATAAAAAATGTTCCATCGGGGTGGGTATGGATTTATCTTGCGATGGCAATCATTCTTCCGTTTGTGTTGTCGGCAGAAGTTTTTTCTGCACCGCTTACCCTGCTTAAAAATGGGGAAAATATTATTCTCGCTGGAATAGAAAAATTAAGTATAAACTTTTATAAGTGGAAGGAGAGCACCCTTACGGTGCTCCCTGTATTAGAATTTATTACGATTGTCCTAATACTCCTCTATTATGGTGAGGATGTCGGCATCCTGTAATACTTTTAGAAGTTGTTGGCAAAAAGATCTGCCAAGCTGGCTTTGCATCATATTATAATGAAGAAACTTCATCTGTAAAATGTCTGGCTGCTCTGTTAAAAAATCATATAGGGCATCCAGATTATTTCCAAAATATTCAGGAACATCAAGTTCCTCTTTTATGTTCTGATAAAAATCTTCTTTCTTTTTCATGGCTAAACCATCGATTGTAATTATCATTGTACATCATCCCCATAAAGTAAAGTGAAAGATTTATAGTGATTGTCTGTGTAGTAAATCTGCCCGTCATCAGAGTAAATGATTCGTTTGGCACCACGGCTTTTGGCGTTGAGTGTATCAATATCACATTCGTGGTAAGTTCTGTCGGAAACAACAGGGAGAACTTTTTCGTAGTTGCCAAAATAATCTCCGCCAATACATTTGCCTGGGGCGTAAGGTTCTAAACTGCCTCCGGACCATCCAAGTTTCTTGGCTTCCTTTTTTGTAATAAAATTATTTGGAAGCTGTCCGTATTCGATGAGATAATTCATGATATCTTCTTTGGAAGTGTAGCTGCCATCTTTATCAAGATAACCGTCAGTCTCGTCAATCTGTTTTTTCTCGGTCGTAGATGTATTTCCGCTTTCTATGTTACTCGTCTTATTCTGTTCAGTGGCAGAATCGGAGGTGTAGTCTGTAGTTTCTGAAAGGGTAGTGTAAGTCCCTGTCTCGGTGTTACTTTCCGCGCTGAAAGAATAGTCACATCCGGAAATTGGAAGAATGACGAGTAATAAAGTAGAAAGAACAGATAACAATCGCCATAATTTCTTTTTTAAGTTCATAAAATTCCTCCCGTGTTATTTTATGTACTCTCGGAGTCTTTCTTGCACTTGCTTTTGTGGCTGATTTTCCGCCAGCCGCACCGCGTACACCTCAAAAATTTGGACACAACTGACAAAAAATCTTCTCACAAAATCAAGCACAAAAAGATTCCGAGAGTATATTTTTGTGTTATGATTGAATTTAGTATATCAAAAAGAAAAGAGGCAGTAAAGAAGTTGTAAAGAAATTCGTTTACACAAATTTGCACTTCTTTGCTGCCTGTTTTGTCAGAATGTGTAGATTACAGGAATGATTTTTTTAAACACACCCTAAAATATAAATATTGTCAGAGTATAAAATAGAGGGAACAAAATACAAATGCTTACATATCGCGTCCGATTCGGCCAAACAAGGTAAGTAAATATAAACCGGATAAGCCGACGAGGTCATAAATAAGTCTGGAAAACCAGCTATTTTCTCCAAAAAAGAAGGAGACAAGATTAAACTGGAATACCCCAATCAATCCCCATACAATAGCTCCGATAATAGCCAGAGTCAGTGCGGTATAGTCAATCCATTTCATAATAAATAAACTCCTTTCTGCGTTTGGTTTTATCAGTATAACCGTTTTCTATAAATTTATGAAAAGGGAAAGAAAAAATTATATTTTTTGAAAAAATGCAGATAATACTTTTAAAATCAATGGAAGGAGTTTTGTCATGAAAAAACAAAAAACTTATGTAGCAATGTTGTTAGCGGCGCTGGTAATTTTATCACTTGCCGGTTGTGGAATGAAAAATTCAAAAGATAATGCGGAGGCAACAACCGGATGGAGTGTGGAAAATCCAGATAATACGACGAAAGATAAGAAAACGACGGAATCTACAGATGCGGAAGATAATATAGAAGAAGATGCGGATGGAATTATGGATAACTTAGGAGCAGGAACATTTGACACGTATGAAGATGCTAAAAATTATCTTATGGATAAACTGACAGCAGATAATGAAGATATGTCCTATGAATTCCGGGAGGAAACGCAGGAGCTTACTTCTTATGACAGTGGTAATCCGGGAGCAGAAGGATATCAGTTCCATGTGTATGAGTCAGAAGGGGGCAAAAAGACAGGAGATTATTATGTAGATAAAGATACGGGAAAAGTATATCGCTATACAAAAGATAATAAGATTATGGAATATTAATTGGCTTAACAGAGGAAAATGAAAAGCCCCCTATAACGGTGTCTATGGCTTTAGTTGCTGTGAATGTGAGGTGAGAAACAGCGGCTCTAAGTCTAGAGGTGGTTAGAGGGGGATTTTTTTGCCTTTGGCTGAGACTGGGATTAATATTCGGTGTGGGGAGGATTTGAGGATTCATCGTGAGGTTGTGTGGAAGATTATGCTAGAGCATTTTTTAAACACGCTCTAGAGCGTGTTTGAAAAACATTTTAAGTTGTTCATTTTAAC
>OLWB01000838.1_pt1 | contig 30943 bp, 35 predicted proteins | sample 1673331 | NCBI WGS metagenome assembly OLWB01 (sample SAMEA3178943, study PRJEB25190) | human gut metagenome | biome: human gut; feature: human-associated habitat; material: faeces | place: Austria | collected 2013
AAAGCATTTTAGGCAACTGCGACGAGTTTCTATACCTCGGCGGCAACGAAACATCGACCCACAAGCTGATCTCCGAATCCTATCTCGGCAAGGCGACCATCGACACCAACACCTACGGGAAATCGTCGGGGCGTAACGGGAATTACAGCACGAACTATCAGATCACAGGCCGTGAATTGATGACGCCTGACGAGGTTCGTATGCTGGATAACCGCTACGCCCTTTTGTTTATCCGTGGCGAGCCGCCCATTATGGACGAAAAATTTGATATTCTGAAACACCCGAATGTGGCGCTTACCACAGACGGAAAAGCAAAACCCTATCAGCACGGCGGGACAGAAAACGCTGTTGCGACACTTTCTATCGTCGGGAACGCCCCTGCGGATATTCCCGATCTGGAAGAAACCGAAACCGATTACGAGCTTCTTTCCGATGAGGATATAGAAGTTCTATTTTTCAATTAAGGAGGATATGCGAAATGAAGAACTCTACCAAAAACAAGACCACAAAGAAACTGCCTATGCCCGTCAAGGTGAAAAAAGGATTCCGCTTCTACTGCTTGGCAGTGCTGACCTTTGCCTTTACGATTGGTTGCTCCGTGACTGCTTTTGCCGCCAGTGACCCTTTGACCGTTGTAAATAATTTGAGTGATTTTATCTTTGGGCTTATCCGTGCGGTCGGATTGATTCTGCTTGGTTGGGGCGTTGTGCAGGTTGGCCTTTCCTTTCAGTCCCACGACCCGAGCCAGCGTTCACAGGGATTTCTGACGTTGGCGGGCGGCATTGTCATCACGTTTGCCAAAGAGATTCTTACCCTGATTACCGGCTGAAAGGAGGACAATTCCAAATGGAAAAATGCGAGTGCTATATCCACTCTCTGAAGCAGGGAGAAAAACACGTCCTCGGTGAAGCAACGATTCTCAAACGCTTGGGCGATAACGACTATCTGGCCGAGGTGGGCGGCGTGAAATGCCACGCCATATTTAACCCCTTTGTCGGGCGCTACTTTGTGGACGACGTTTACGGAATCATTCGTACCCCGCCTGACCGAGACGCCCGATAATCAAAAAATACGGCAAGGAGGGGCAGGCCGAATAAGCGGCCTGCCCTGATCTGTCTGAAAGGAGGAATCTGTTTTGAGTGATAACTGGGTTGTGCAGAACCTCGAAAATGCGCTGGAAACGTGGAACAGCAAACTTGCCGAGATATGGCAGCTTATCACGCAGTCGCCGGAGCAATTCAAAGGCGGCGGAATATGGGCGGTCATTGTCAATATTCACGGCGCAGTACAGGCTATCGGACTTGCGCTTTTGGTGCTGTTCTTCGTCATCGGCGTAATGAAAACCTGTGGGTCATTCGCAGAACTGAAAAAGCCGGAGCACGCTCTAAAACTTTTCATTCGTTTTGTGTTGGCAAAAGCCGCCGTCACATATGGTTTGGAATTGATGATGGCCTTATTCAACATCGTACAAGGACTTATCAGCACCATAATGACCGCCGCAGGCTTCGGCTCGGCTGCACAGACCGTTTTACCGGCCGAAATCGTAACCGCCATTGAAAGCTGCGGATTTTTTGAATCTATCCCTTTATGGGCGGTGACGCTGATCGGCGGCCTGTTCATTACGGTACTGTCGTTTATTATGATAATGACTGTGTACGGGAGGTTTTTCAAATTGTACCTCTATACCGCTATCGCCCCTGTCCCTCTCTCGGCTTTTGCGGGAGAACCGACGCAGAATGTGGGAAAATCCTTTATCAAATCTTATGCGGCGGTATGTTTGGAGGGTGCGATTATCGTCCTCGGCTGTATCATTTTCTCTCTCTTTGCTTCGGCGCCGCCCGTGGTTGACCCCAACGCTGCGGCCGTTACGCAGGTGTGGAGCTATATTGGAGAACTGATTTTTAACATGATCGTGTTAGTCGGGGCTGTGAAAATGGCCGACCGTGTTGTGCGTGAAATGATGGGACTGTAAGGCTTCTTGCACAGATTCGCAAGAAGCTATTATTTATGTTAAAGGAGCGATATGCTATGAACTCATATGAAGAAAAAAAGCAAAGACGAATCGACTATTACAACGAAAAGGCGGAGAAGTTTGAACAGGAAAGCAGCCGTCTTTCGCAGGAATCAAGCAAGATGATCGACGCTATCCCTATGGGGCAGCCGCTTTTAGTCGATCACTATTCCTATAAATCCGACAAAAATTATCGTGACCGTGCGTGGGGCAAAATGGAAAAATCCGTGGAAGCAGGCAAAAAAGCGGACTACTACCGCAGCAAGGCGGAAGCCGCCGAGAAAAACACCGCCATTTCCAGCGATGACCCCGAAGCGGTTACGAAGCTGAAAGAAAAGCTGGAAAAACTGCAAAACTTCCAAAGTCATATGAAAAAAGTCAACGCCTACTATCGTAAAAACGGTACGATGAAAGGCTTTGAGGGCATTTCCGATGAAAAAGCGGCAGAGATTGACGAGGCTGTGAAAAACAGCTATTCGTGGATAACCGCCCCTTATGCCCCTTATGAGCTATCTAACAACAACGCTGAAATCAACCGCTTAAAAAAGCGTATTGCCGCTTTGGAAAGCCGTGCGGAGGTAGGATTTGTCGGCTGGCAGTTCGAGGGCGGCGAAGCCGTTGCCAACGAGGAAGAAAATCGGTTGCAGCTTCTTTTCGACGAAAAGCCAAGTGAGGAACAACGGAGCAAGCTGAAAAGCTGGGGTTTTCGCTGGTCGCCCTCTAATAAGGCGTGGCAGAGGCAATTAAACGACCATGCGATTTATGCGGCCGGACAGATTGATTTTATAAGGCCCCTCGACGGCCGGACACCCCGTGAAATTCAGCCAAAACCGAAACACAAGGACGAGCAGGAACGCTAACGGGAGGTGCAGACTTTGGAAGTAAAGATCAATCGTGAAATACGCAACTATACAGAATCCGTTTTTTTCGGATTGTCCCTGCGGCAATTTATTTTCGCTATTTTAGCGGTTGCTGTTGCCGTGGGCCTGTATTTTCTCTTAAAGCCCTATGTTGGGACGGAAACCGTGAGTTGGGTTTGTATTCTCGGTGCAGCGCCGTTCGCCGCTATGGGATTTGTGACCTACCACGGAATGAAGGCCGAACAGTTTTTATGGGCGTGGCTGCGTTCTGAAATGCTGGAACCACGGGAAATCCGTTTTGAGCCGGTCAATTACTATTATGAAATGCTCAAACCGATTATCGAAAAACACGAAAGGGAGGGTTAAGCCAATATGATGAAAACATTAAAGCAAGCGTTTACGCAGGATAAGGAACGATACCGTGTCCCCCGCAAGGTGCAGGACGTTATCCCTATCCGGCGTATCTGGGAGGACGGAATTTTTCAAGTCGGCAACCGTTTCGCAAAGACGTATAAATTTTCGGATATAAACTATCTCGTCGCAAGCCCCGAAGATAAAAAATCAATGTTCCTGACCTATTCCGAGCTTCTCAACAGCTTTGACAGCGGAGCGACAACAAAAATTACGATCAACAACCGCAGGCTGAACCGCAAAGATTTTGAACAGGAGATTCTATTGCCTATGCGGGAGGACGGCTTGGACCGATACCGCCGTGAATACAACGATGTGTTGCTTGCAAAAGCAACGGCCGGCAACGGTATTATGCAGGAAAAATATATCACGATCTCCGTAATAAAAAAGGATATAGAGCAGGCCCGGTCCTATTTTGCCCGTGTGGGTTCGGATTTGACTTCCCACTTTGCCGCCCTCGGCTCTAAATGTACCGAACTGGGCGCTACCGATAAGCTGCGAGTGCTTCACGACTTCTATCGCCCCGGCGAGGAAGCCGTTTTTCATTTTGACGCCAAAGAAATGATGAAACGAGGACACGATTTTAAGGACTATATCTGCCCTGACAGCGTGGAAAAGCACAGCGATTATCTGAAACTCGGCGAGAAATACGCAAGGGTTATCTTTTTGAAAGATTACGCTTCGTATGTAAAAGACGATATGGTTACGGAACTTACCGACATTGACCGAAATATGATGCTGTCGATTGACGTTATTCCTGTGCCGACCGACGAGGCGGTGCGTGAGGTCGAACGAATCCTGTTAGGGATTGAAACGAATATTACCAACTGGCAAAGGCGGCAGAACGCCAATCAAAATTTTTCTTCCATCGTTCCGTATGATATGGAGCAGCAGCGAAGCGAGCTCCGGGAATTTCTGAATGACCTGACGACAAGAGATCAGCGAATGATGTTTGCCGTGATTACGCTGGTTCACGTCGCCGACACCAAAGAACAGCTTGACAGCGACACCGAGGCGATTTTGGCAACTGCCCGAAAACATATGTGCCAGCTTGCCGTGATGAAGTACCAGCAGCTTGACGGGCTGAATACGGCTCTCCCGATTGGCCTGCGGAAGATCAATACCCTGCGTACCTTAACGACCGAAAGCCTTGCGGTGTTTATGCCGTTTAAGGTTCAGGAGATTCGGGAGCCGGGAGGTATCTTCTTTGGAGAAAATGCCATCTCCCACAATCTGATTCTCTGCAATATGTCAAACCTTTTGAATCAGTCGATGTTCCTGCTCGGAATCCCCGGTTCCGGCAAGTCGTTTTTTGCTAAACTGCTCATTATCTTTCTGGCGCTTGCTACCGAGGACGATATTATCATCTGCGACCCGGAGGGAGAATACACGCCGCTTGTGCAGGCCATCGGAAAGGACGCTTCGGTGATTCATATTGCGGCGGGCGGCCGTGACCGTATCAACGCTATGGATATGGTCGAGGGCTACGGCGACAACAACCCGATTGTCGATAAGGCGCAGTTTATTATGTCGCTGGTTGAACAGATTGACCCAAACGGCGTAGGCGCTCATCATAAATCCATTATCGACCGTTGTACCGACGCTGTTTACAGGGAGCAGGCGCAGACCGGCAAAGTTCCTACGCTCTGCACCCTGCGTGAAAAGCTGCTGGAACAGCCTGAACAGGAGGCGCACGACCTCGCCCTTGCTTTGGAACTGTTCACTTCCGGCTCTCTTGACGTATTCGCCCACGAAACCAACGTAGATACTTCGAGCCGCATTATCTCCTATGATATTCACGACCTCGGCGCACAGTTAAAGCCTGCCGGACTTCTGACGATCACCGACGCTATGCTCAACCGTGTTACGACAAACTGGAAAAAGGGAAAGCGTACCCATCTGTTTATCGACGAGTTTCACGTTGTTTATGAAAATGAATACAGCGCCAACTTTTTCAATTCGGCGTGGCGGCAGTTCCGTAAAAGGAACACCCACCCCTGCGCCATTACGCAGAATGTCGAATATTTGCTGGATTCGGTGCAGGCAAGTACGATGCTATCCAACTCGGAGTTTGTGGTGATGTTGAATCAGGCGGCTTCTGACCGCGCCAAACTTGCCGAGCTTTTGAATATCTCCACCGAGCAGATGAGCTATATCACCAATGCGGACGCAGGCTGCGGCTTGATGAAATACGGCGCTTCTCTCGTCCCGTTCGTGAATAAGTTTCCCAAAAACACCGAGCTTTACAGGCTCATTACCACCAAGCCCGGTGAGGGCGTTATGGGAGGTGCCGTAAATGGAATCGCAAACAATTAGTTTGAACGTCCACCCGCAAATCCTCGATTTATACGAAGTGTTGGAGAAAAACGGGCTGCACAAGCAGAAAGAGGACGTACAATCCCTTGTGGGATATGTCGAGAGTATGGAATACAATCTGTCCGTGATGATGAATGAAATTCAGGAAATGCACGCAGAAGTAAAACGCCTGCACGACCGGGGAATCCGTAACCAATGCGGCAAAATCATTGCAAAGGCAGAAGATAAAATCCATTAGGCTAAAACAATGGTTTCCGTTATAAAGGTACGGCTGATCGAGGCCGCCGGAAATGCGGTGAAAACCTGTAAGGAAAAAGGAAAATCGGCACTGATACAGGCGGTGGAAGCTATGCGGGTTTCCACCGCCCTTTCCAAAATCAAAAGTGGATTTTCTCATATGTCGCAGTCTATGCGCCAAAGCGCCGGTCAGATTGACGTAATTCGCGGGGAGCTGCACGAAGTCGGCGGGCATATAAAAAACGCAGGCCGCGCCCTTTTAGGCGGATCGGCGAAACAGGCCGGTAATCTGGAAGCGGACAAAGGCGTGCTCGCCAAACTGCGGGGCTTTCTGGCATCCTGCGGCGACACGTTTTCCAAAATGGAGCGAAATGCGGATAAGCTGATTGATAAAATCCAGCAGAACGAAGAACAGACAAAGCAAAAACAGTCGGTAAAATCTGATCTGCGCCAGCTTAAAACGGAACGCCTTGAAAAATCCAAAGCGCCGGTTATCAAAGAGCAGGCGAGATAAAACAGGAGGACTATCTATGAAAAGAAAACTGATACTTGCGGGGGCGGCGTTTTGCACCGCCCTTTTCCTTTTCTCCGGCTTTATACTCTGCCGGCAGTATATTGATGACAAAAAGAGTGCCGAAACCTTTGAAACCATTTCTGCATTGGTCGAGGAAGAAACACCAGAGGCTGCCCCGCAAGAATCCGAAACGGAAACCACCGCACAAACCGCCTATGAGAAATATGCGGCGGTGTACGAACAGAACAACGATTTTGTGGGCTGGATTTCCATTGAGGGAACAAATATCGACTATCCCGTTATGCAGACCATCGACTAACCAAATTACTATCTGAAACGGGGATTTGACAAGCAGTACAGCGCCTACGGCGTTCCCTATGTGCAGGAAAACTGCGACCTCGGAATTTCTGACAACTGCGTGCTCTACGGTCATCATATGAGCAACGGCTCGATGTTCTCCGATCTCTGCAAATATGCCGATGAGGATTTTTACCGGGAACACAAAATTATCCGTTTCGATACCTTTTCCGGTTTCGGGGAATATGAAGTGATTGCAGCGTTCAAAACCACCGCCTATTCAGAACAGGGATTCAAGTATTATCATTTTACCCTTGCCGATTCTGCGGAGGACTTTGACGCCTATATCTCCAAATGCAAGGAACTTTCTATCTATGATACGGGCGTGGGCGCCGAATACGGCGACAAGTTGATTACGCTTTCCACCTGCGAATACAGCAGGACAAACGGCAGAATGGTCGTCGTAGCAAAACAGATCGCCGCCCCTGACGGGGAGGTGGACGGTGATGAAACCTGAAAAATACGTCCTTTCTCTTTCGGGCGGGAAAGATTCAACCGCAATGCTCCTGCGTCTTTTGGAAGAAAACCGCCCTGTTGATCTGATCCTGTTTTGTGATACAGGGATTGAATTTCCGCAGATGTATGAACACATCAACCGGTTAGAGGCGTATATCAACAGACTGATTATCCGGCTGAAAGCGGAACACGATTTTGAATACTATTTTAACGACTACTCTCCGAAAAGAAAAAATCCCGCTTTGGCGCAGTATCGGGGTATGAGTTGGGCAGGCCCACGAAACCGTTGGTGTACGGGTATGCTGAAAATCCGTGTTATCAACGCCTATTTGAAAAAGCTGAAAGAAAACTATACGGTCATTGAATATGTAGGAATTGCCGCCGATGAAACAGATCGGGTGAAAGACAAATGTTATCCGCTTGTCGAGTGGGGCATGACCGAAAAAGACTGCCTTGCCTACTGCTATGCAAAAGGGTTCGACTGGGACGGCCTGTATCGCATTTTCAGCCGTGTTTCCTGCTGGTGCTGTCCGTTGCAGGGGCTTACTGAATTGAGGAAACTCTATCGGTATTTTCCTGATTTATGGAAACGTCTTGAAGAATGGGACGAAAACACTTGGAGATCATTTCGCAAAGATTATTCTGTCCGTCAGCTTGCCGTGCGGTTTGATTTTGAGGAAAAGTGGCAGGAAGCAGGCGGAAATATCCACGGCAGGGCGTTTTACTCTGCTCTGCGTGATGAACTGGCTCGGCTCGGATTGGAGGTGAAGCTATGCCCGACATAAAGACGAGAGATGTTGTAAAAGGCACGGTCAAGGCAATCGACAAATAGGCTGTTGCCGCCGAACGAATGAAAGACGCCTATATCCGTACCAAAGACAAAGCGGAACAAGGTCTCTATTCTGCGGATAATTCACCGAATGAATACGCCGCAGACCGTATCACGGGAGGCGCCGAGAGCGCCGCCCGTGAAGCCGTCCATCAATTTGACAAGCAAGGCCGCCGTGGGGTTCACACGACCAAAGAGAACATCTCCAAAGCGAAAGAACACTTCCGGCAGAAAAAGGCGGACATTCCGAAAAAGCAGGCGCAGAAGAAAACCGCAAACGGGCTGCGCCACTCTGCCGATACCGCTAAAAAATCCATCAAGACGCTTGAGCGCAGCGGAAAGAATATCAAGCAGACGGCGAAATCCACAGGAAAGGTTACGATTAAATCAGCAAAGGGTTCGGTGAAAACAGCGCAGAAAACCATTAAGACCGCCGAACAAACCGCTAAAACTGCCATCAAGACCACACAGCAGGCGGCCAAGGTAGCCCAAAAGACAGCGCAGGCCACAGCGAGAGCAGCGAGGGCGGCGGCTCACGCTGCCCGTGCCGCCGCCAAAGCCGCCGTAGTTACCGCAAAAGCGGTTGCCAAAGCCATAGCCCTTGCGGTCAAGGCGATTATCGCCGGGACAAAGGCGCTGATTGCCGCCATCGCTGCCGGTGGCTGGATTGCCGTTTTAGTAATTATCATCATTTGTTTAATTGCTTTGCTGATCGGCTCCTGCTTCGGTATTTTCTTTTCAGGCGAGGACAGTGGTTCAGGATATACCATGCAGAACGTCGTTCAGGAGATCAATACCGACTATCAAACACAGATTGACACCACAAAGGCGAATATCTCCTATGACGTTTTGGAAATGTCCGGCTCCCGTGCCGTCTGGCCGGAGGTGCTTTCTGTCTATGCGGTCAAGACCACTACCGACCCCGATAACGCGCAGGAGGTCGCTACAATAGACGATTCCAAGAAAGCCATTCTCAAAGATATTTTCTGGCAGATGAATGAAATATCTTCACGAACCGAAACCAAGACCGAGGAAGTTGTCACCGAAACTGATGACGGCCACGGGAACATTGTAGAAACGACTACAACACAGACCCGCACTTATCTTTATATCACGGTCAGCCACAAGACCGCCGAGGAAATGGCGAATCAGTATAATTTCAACGCAGATCAGCGAGAACAGCTTGCCGAGTTACTTGCCGAAGAAAACCGCAGTATGTGGAGCTCGGTTCTATACGGTATTTATACCGAGGACGGCGAAATTGTTTCTGTCGCTTTGTCGCAGGTCGGCAATGTGGGAGGCGAACCCTATTGGTTGTGGTACGGTTTTTCAAGCCGTGTGGAATGGTGTGCTTGCTTTGTCTCGTGGGTTGCGAACGAGTGCGGTTATATCGACGCCGGTATTATTCCGAAGTTTGCGGGCTGTATTCAAGGCTCTAATTGGTTCAAGGAACGTGGGCTTTGGCAGGACGGCAGCTTTACCCCGTCCGCAGGCCAGATCATTTTCTTTGACTGGGAAGGCGACGGTCTAACCGACCATGTTGGAATTGTCGAGCGTGTCGAAAACGGTACGGTCTACACCGTCGAAGGCAATTCAGGCGACGAGTGCCGGCAGAACAGCTACCCCATCGGCAGCAGCGTGATTTATGGTTACGGCTGTCCGGCTTATTAAAAAAGTGCAAAAGAATACCAGAGGTTTATTATTCCTCTGGCTCTTTTGCTTTACATATCGCTTTGGCCGTTCCCTCAATAATCGTGAGTTCTTTATCTCCGAATGTATCAAGGATTGAATCAATCTGTCGGCGTAAAGTTGTTTTCTCCGTCTGCTTATCTGAAAATATGTACTGGTCTACCGATATATCAAACATTGTAACAAGACGGATAAACAACGGAAAGCTCGGATATTGCCCCTCGTTCTCAATAGACTGTATATGTCTTGGGGCAACATCAAGAATTTCCGCTAACTGCTCCCTCGTCATTTCCTTTGCTTCACGGGCTTTTTTAATGGCTTGCCCCAACGCCATAAAGTCAAATGTTTCACTCATTCACTCACCGCCTATGCTTGTTAGAATTGATATATCTATTATACAGAGACGATAGTTCCTATAAAACGATGTGTAATTTCTTGTGTTGAGAGATTTAATATCTCATATATAGAAATGCCGGTTCAATTTGCATAGTTGATATTGTTCGTTTGACCGACTATAATATGAATATTAGTGAATATGGGAGGTCAACTATGTTTGATTATATGACAGTGCAGGAAGCCGCAAAATTATGGGAATTATCTGAACGCCGGATACAGAAACTATGTAAAGAAAATCGTATTGATGGCGCTATAAATTTGAGCCGCATATGGCTGATTCCGAAAGCGGCTCAAAAACCTGTGGACGCAAGAAGAAAAGAAAACAAAAAAGGTTCACTGTAACATTTCACGGACATTTGCCTGATATACTACCTATAAAAAGTAAAGGAAATGAGGATATGAAACACATTTTAGTTGTTGAGGACGACAGCTTTTTGAATAAAATGCTTTCCTATAATCTGACAGCAGACGGTTATGAAATAACCTCTGTGCTGAACGCAAGAACGGCTGCGGAAGCCCTGCGCTCACGAGAATTTGATTTAGTCCTGCTTGATATTAACCTGCCGGACGGGAACGGGTATGACTTATGCAAGCTGATTAAGCCGGAACACCCTGATACTATCGTGATTTTTCTGACTGCGAACGATCAGGAAAGCGACCAGATACGAGGCTATGAAGTAGGTGCGGTAGATTACATTACCAAGCCCTTTGTTATAGGAGCTTTGCAAAGAAAGATCAAAGCAATGTTTTCTATGCTGGAACATCATAAACCTGCAAGGGATATTTACGATGACGGCAGGTTATTTCTTGATTTTTCGGAGCAAACAGCTTCTTTGAACGGAAAACCTCTGACTCTCTCTCCAATGGAATATAAAATGCTGAATCTGTTTCGCAAAAATCCCAAACAGGTTTTGACCCGCGGACAGCTTTTAGAAAAGCTATGGGACGTAGACGAGAAATTTGTCGATGAACATACGCTGACAACGACGATCAGCCGTATTCGCAGCAAAATCGAATCAGACGGCGGTACGCCCTACATTAAGACTATTTACGGTATGGGTTATCAATGGACGGGAGGCGAAGCAAAATGAAAAACCTCTCTGTTAAGCGCCTGTTCCGATGGATTTGCATAGGGACTTTGCTTTCTATGGTAATCATTACCCTTGCCCTATTTGTAATAACGCTTGAAATTGCAGTATTAGCAGCCGGAGGCGCACTCATTCTTTGCGCTCTCATATGGTTTTTTATACTTACACAGACTTTTGCAAAACGGCTCTCCCTATTTACTTCTGACTTATGCCAAACGCTGGATAATATGATTGACGGCGACAAAGAACCAAAACGGGCGGACGACAGCGAAACCCTCTTTGCCCGTATCAGCCACCGCCTGACCCGTCTTTATCAGATTATGCAGGAGAACCGACGCAAAGTTGATGAAGAACGGCAGGAATTACAAACCCTTGTATCAGACATTTCCCATCAGGTAAAAACGCCGGTTAGCAATCTAAAAATGGTAACGGACACTTTGCTTACGAGGTCGGTTTCTGAAGCAGAACGCACCGACTTTATCCGTGGAATCCGGGCACAAACGGACAAGCTGGATTTTCTCTTTCAGGCTCTCGTTAAGACTTCACGACTGGAAACCGGCGTAATACGCTTGGAAAAGAAAACAGGACGAATATATGATACCGTGGCACAAGCTATGAGTGGGATTGTTTATACCGCCGAGAATAAACAGATTAGCGTTTCAATAGATTGCCCCGAAGATCTGACGGTAGCTCACGATAGCAAATGGACGGCCGAAGCCCTCTTTAACTTATTGGATAACGCAGTAAAGTACACACCCGCAGGCGGTAAAATCGACGTGACCGTAGAACAGTGGGAAATGTATCTCGAAATAAAAGTAACCGATACTGGCAAAGGCATTTCCGAAAGCAATCAAGCTGCTATCTTCCGTCGTTTCTATCGGGAAGAAGAAGTACACGAACAACCGGGCGTTGGTATCGGTTTGTATTTGGCTCGTGAAATTATTACGCAGCAAGGCGGTTACATCAAAGTGGTATCGAAATTAGAGAAAGGCTCTGCCTTTTCTATTATGCTCCCCATGAGATAAACTACCTACCGCAAAAATTTTTGAAATGTCCTCGCTTTGTAACATTTCAGCCTGTTTTTCAATCGAATTTCTTATGCCCTCGGACATTTCTGTAACATTTGAGTTTTACACTATCCTTATCAACAGGCAGAAAGCCTTGAAAGGAGTTTTGAAATATGAGTATTTTACAGACGATTGACCTCAAAAAATATTATGGTGAAGAACCAAACATCACCCGTGCTCTCGATGGCGTAAATTTTACCGTGGACGAGGGCGAGTTTGTGGCCGTTGTCGGTACGTCCGGCAGCGGAAAGTCTACCTTGCTTCATATGATGGGCGGTCTTGACACGCCTACAAGCGGAACCGTAATTGTCAGAGGCGAGGAATTGGCGAAAAAGAATGACGAACAGCTTACCATCTTTCGCCGTCGTAACATCGGCTTTATCTTTCAGAACTATAATCTTGTTCCCATTCTGAATGTGTATGAAAATATCGTGTTGCCGGTGGAACTGGACGGCGATACGGTAGATCAGCGTTTTATGGATAATGTTGTGAAAATGCTCGGACTGGACGACAAACTGAAAAATATGCCGAATAATCTTTCTGGCGGTCAGCAGCAGCGAGTAGCGATTGCACGCGCCTTGATTACCAAACCGGCGATTATTCTTGCCGATGAACCTACCGGCAACCTTGACAGCAAGACCAGCGCTGACGTGCTCGGCCTTATCAAACGTACCAGCGCCGAATTTCATCAGACCGTTGTAATGATAACCCACAACAACGATATTGCCCGCCTTGCTGATCGGATTGTCCGCATTGAGGACGGAAAAATTGCAGGTTAAGGAGGTGAAACGCTATGACATGGCCTTTTGAGAATGATACCAGCGCCGTTGTGAAACGCCTATCAAATAGAAATGTAGCAGCGAATCGAAAAAGAAATATATTTACTATTTTGACGATTGCGCTTGCGACTGCTCTATTATCCGCTATTATGCTTTATGGTTTCGGTGTACCACAAGAAACAAAAAACCTTAATAAAAATACCGCACAAATTGTTTTTCACGCTATTTCCGAGCAACAGGGGCAGGAACTATATAATCAAGAAGAAGTTGCGTGGGTTGGAGAATTTTCTAACGCATTCTCTGAACAGATAAATCATTCAACCGTTAATTTTACCTATGCAAATGCAGATATGCTAAAATCGCAAAATATGTCTTATTCGGGAGACTTACCAACTGCGGAAGATGAAATTTTAGTGCAAGAATCCTTTTTAGATAGCTTGGGCTATTCAAATGAACTGGGACAAACAATCAAAATTCCATTTTCCGACGGAACTACCCGTGATTTCAAATTAACGGGAATCTTGAAAATGAAAACAGGCGATATTGGGCTCTATACAGCCATTATATCAAAAGAATTAGTAGAGCAGCAGTATGGAAATAATATAGTGATGGATTATTATATTGGCTTAAAGGACGCTCAAAATATGAGCGAAGAAGAAGCCACCAGCTATGCAAACACTCTTGCACAACAATTAGAAATCTCCGATGATAATGTTATCGTCCGCTCCACATATTTTAACTTAAAAAGCGAAAATCGTGGAAGTGATATGCTGTTCTATTTCTTGATCGGCTTTATAACTTTCGTTGGCTCCGGTATTGTTATTTACTCGATTTTTTATATTTCAGTAGCAAGCAATATCCGTAATTACGGGCAGCTTCGCACTATTGGAACGACCAAACGGCAAATCAAAAAGATGGTTTATCGAGAGGGAAAATTACTCGCCGCTATTGGTATTCCCATAGGTTTAATTGTCGGAAACATTATTGGTTATTTTTTGATTCCTGACGGTTGGTACTGGCTGACAGCTTTATGTGTAACGATTGGGGTTGGACTTTTCGCTTTCATCATTGTAATGTTTTCCATTCGTACACCTGTAAAAAAAGCAGCTACGGTATCTCCGATGGAAGCATTGCGATATTCGGATTATCAAGAGAAACTGAAACAAAGCTCTGTGCTGCACCGCAAAATATCGCCTATATCCCTTGCAAAAATGAATTTGTCCAGACAGAAAGCAAAATCTACGCTGACAATACTTTCTCTTTCACTTGGTGGGGTTTTGGTGGTGCTGATCTCAACGATGTTATTTTCATATGACGGTCTCGCAGAAGCCCAAAGCAGGGATTTTCCCGTCGGTGAATTTAACATTGAACTCAATGCAAATCAATCGTGGGACACCGCCGATGTTTCTTTAGCTGGATTACAGCAAAAGGATTTGATGAACGATGATTTTGTGAATGCAGTGGAATCTATTGATGGCGTTACAGGAACCAAACGCTGGTACTACACGGACGCGAAATATCATGTGAATGGTTACGATAACGACTGGATTCAAGGATTTGCAAAAGAAGATGTTTCCGCATTGGAGGATAACTTAATTGCCGGAACCGTTGATTACGATGAATTAGTATCGCAAAATGGCATTATTCTCATAAATGATACAGCGGAAAACTTATCGCTATCTGCACAACTCGGCGATGTTGTTGAGGTTGATTTTCTAACGAAGTCGGGACAGATAATGACCCATCATTATACGATTATGGGAATTGTCAGCGATTTCAGCCACCCGGCGTTTAATATGTGTTTTGCTATGCCGACGGAGCTTATGAATGAAGCGTGCGGAATGGATTGTACTGGAACTGTATCGGTAATGACTGAAACGGATAAATCTGATACGATTGAAGCTGCATTATATCAACTCATAGACGGGAATAGCGATTTTGTTTTAGACACCTTGGAGGAAAGCGTGGCCTACTATAATACGAATCAGCACACCGTCTTTGGCGCAATGTTGATAGTAGCTATTGTGGTCGTATGTTTTTCTCTAATCAACCTTGTTAATACGACGATTACCAACTTTTTATCAAGAAAGCAGGAAATCGGTATGTTACAGGCGATTGGTTTAAGCAAAAAGCAGTTAATCAAAATGTTGCGTTACGAGGGATTGCTATACTCTCTCTTTGCTACGCTTGTAACATTAGTTTTAGGTACGGGGCTTGGTTTTATATGTGTGCAGGCGGCCAAATCAGCAAATCCGTACTTCTTCTATTCGTTCCCGTGGCCGGTAATATTGCTATATTTGGCGATTCTTCTGATCGTTCAGATGATATTGATTTCTTATACCACCGGCAGCTTAAAAAAACACTCTCTTGTAGAGCAAATCAGAGTGACAGAATAACCTATCGTTTTATCTTGTGCGGGGTGGCTTGCCTTTCGTAAAAAAGAATTGAAATGAGAACTCAATGAAGGTGGCTATAAAGGTGGCCTTTTGGTATTCTCTTTGTAAATCAGATTAGAGTAACAGCATACCCTATGATTAGCGGAACCGGGGCGACTGAAAATCGCCCCGGTTCTCTTTATTTATGTTTCTACGAAAAGTTTTTGAAATCTCCGTGTTTTGTAACATTTCAGCCTGTTTTTCTGTCGAAGTTTGGGATTGCACGGACATTTCTGTGACATTTCTATTGTACGATTTCAGCATAAATCCCTAAAAGGCTCATATGCAGGAGGTGTTCCGATGAAATCCATTTTACTCGTAGACGATGACGGTCTGTTTCGAGAATTAGTAGCAGATTTGATAAAAGAACAAGGTGTCTCTGTCTTTGAAGCCGATGGCGTAATATCGGCTAAACAATTTCTCGAAACTCAAAATGTGGACGTAATATGTTCAGATATGAATATGGGAGATGGCACTGGTTTGGAACTTTATAAACAAGTTCATCTCAAATATCCTCAAATTGGATTTATCTTACTCACACATGATGTAAAGTTTTCTGTGCAAAAACAAGCCGACTTATATAATATCCCACTTATATCAAAATCTACAAGTGATTTAATTACGAAGATTATTGAAAAGATAAACGTTTGATTACAGCGATAGGTTAGCACAGAGCATATCAAACAAAGTGTAACCCCGCCAATAAAAAAAACGAGGTTTTGGCGGGGTGTATTGTCACGCTTACCGAATCCCTCCAAACCCGTTTTGAGTTTGGAGGGATTTTTATGTGCTGGTCTGCTGTGACCGCCCTGCTGCTAATCCGAAGCAGCAGTTACCTACATAGCGCCACGCAGCCGCGAGGATAATCTGTTAAAAAAATCCTCGGCTGCTCATGGCACTCTTACGCCCTTAAAGTAGAAGCCAAATATCTACATAATAGAATTTGTTTTTCCCATGTCCGCAATGGCTTGACAGCCTTTGCGGATTTTTTTGCGTCGCTTTTTGTCAGAACGCAGGACAAGCCTGCTTTTGGCGTTGGCTGTCGTAGCCCCCCGACAATCTGAATTTCTCTCGAAATTCAGATTGATTGGAGGTAAACGACTATGGACGAGAAACGTCCAAAACGAAGAAAAGACAAATATAACCCCTACACCCTTACCAAAATCAAGGACAAGCATATTCTTTCCTTTCGGGACGGACAAGGGGTATTACAGGAAATCACGATAGATAGAGAGCTATTCGAGCTTCTGGACCGCTTTGAACTGGACGACCTTTCTTTTCTCAACGAGGTAGATCGGCATTATGAACATTCGGAGCTCACTGAAATCTCTCTTTATAACCGCGCGGCTGCTCTCCCCGAATCCGTGGAGGACGCCGTTTTGAGAAATCTGCAATATGAAGCCCTGTATAACGCTATTCGGAAACTGCACGAAGCACAAAGGCGCAGGCTTATATTGTACTACTTCGGAGGGCTTACATACGCCCAAATTGCAGAAATGGAGGGGTGCAAATATCAGACGGTGCAGGAATCCATCTATGCCGCCTTGAAAAAACTAAAAAATTTTTTGAAATAGACCCTGTGTTTTAGACTTTAAGTGAGGAAACAGGTGGAGAGGTAAAAGTCTCTGCCTGTTTCCTGCTTTGTGCAGTGAATGGGCTTGTCCTTTGACAACTAAATACCCATTCATCAAGCACATTCCTATTGCTATTGTGATGAGCATAAGCCACATTAGCGGTTGCGCCACGATCTGCGGAAACCAGAAGCAACGAGATTACACTTTATGATTTGGTCTTTGGCTTTTCTGTTTCCCAACAAGGAGCGAGAACCAGCCGGCTATCAATATCGGGCGGCTCCCGATATGGCGATGACAGGCAATAGGGACAATGATACTCCTGTTTAGTCACAGGTCGAGCGTTGAAGCGGCAAATCTTTTGCTGCGAGCCGTCGCAACCAATGAGGGCAGTCGGTAGAGAACCTACCGGGGGTGAGATTCCCGTGGAGCTGGTAAGCCGCCAGCCGCTTGATGACTTCCCGAAACAAAGAACAATCCGGGGTGTCGAGGACAAATAGGATTGTCTGAAAATACAAGGTCAAGCGGTTGGACGGGTCTTTGAAACGTGGATATGTTTGCATTTCCCCGACCTTAATTCTGTTCTCCGTTTGACCTCTACATAGGCGGTATACCGCCTAAAAATTCAAGGGAGGTCTTAATATTATGAACCGCACATATTTAAGGGGCGATATGTATTACGCTGATTTAGGCCACGGTATCGGCTCGGAGCAGGAGGGCTATCGCCCTGTTGTTATTATTCAAAACGATGTAGGCAATAAGCATAGCCCTACGGTAATCATCGCTTCTATCACAAGCAAAAAAGATGCCAAGCCGAAATTACCTACTCACTATTATATCGGTATAGAAGCCGGTCTGGAACTCCCCTCTATCGTTCTTTTGGAGCAGCTACGCACCGTTGATAAACGCCGGTTGAGTGAGTTTATCGGCCATCTGCCCGAAAAGCATATACAGGGTATCAACCACGCTCTGGCTATCAGTATCGGTCTGATCGACAGCGTACCGAAAAAGTTAATCCTTTGTCTTTGCAGCACCTGTGCCAACAATTTTTATGGTTCAGGTGCTTTTGCTTTGCGGCGGGTCAACCCGGCACAAACCGAAAAAGACACCTGCACTTATTGCAACAACAGAAAGGGCTTTGATTATGAGGTCATTCCAAAGGCCAGATAGGAGGGGCAATGAAATCACAGGAAGCATACCAACTTGTATTTTGCGATTATCCCGATATTGTAAATGTAGAGCAGATGTGCGAAATGTTGGGCGGTATCAGTCAAAAGACTGCATACCGCCTTTTGAAAAATGGGACAATCAAAAGTTTTGTGGTTGGCCGCCGCTATCGCATACCGAAAATCTGCATTTTTGAATATCTGGAAATTATAGATAAATCTTCTGCGTAGAACCTCGTTTGCACATTTGGCCGATAGGATTCTATCTGCTATAATGATTCTGTCAATGGCAGATGAATCTATGCTGCACCAAACAAAGGAGGTCATTTTATGGTTGCAGGACATCTGCGTGAAAAAAGAGGCTACTTTCACATTGTATTGAGCTATACGGACGAGAACGGAAAAAGGCAAACCCCGTCAAAAACGACCGGGCTGCCGGTTAAGGGCAATAAAAAACGTGCGGAAGCAATGCTGATGGAAGCCCGCCAAAGTAAAGAACTTGAACTGAAAAAACTGCAAGAAGAAAAAGAAGCAAAGGAGAACAGTACACCGCAAAATCCAAATCCACAGGACGAAGCCAAAATACCGTTTACAGCCTTTATGCTTGACTGGCTGGAAATGATGAAACCCAATTTGGATAAACCAACCTACGCTTCTTATTCATTCTGTATCAAGAACAAAATCGTCGTATACTTTGACGAGTTCTTTCCGGGGCTCGCTCTGTGTGATTTGACGCCGAAGCATATACAGGACTATTACACCTACGAAATGAAAGAAAGAAAGGTATCGGCAAACACGGTCATTCACCGCCACGCCAATATTCACAAGGCGCTGAAATATGCCGTTAAAATCGGCTTGATTAACAGCAATCCGTCTGATCGGATTGAACGGCCAAAGAAAGAAAAATTCGTCGGCAGTATTTATAATCAAGAGGAGCTTGAACAGCTATTTGAAGTTGTCAAAGGCGACCCGATAGAGCTTGCCGTTATTCTCGGCGCTTTCTATGGCCTGCGCCGCAGCGAAGTCGTGGGGCTGAAATGGAATGCGATTGACTTTAAGCAGAAAACCATCACGATTCGTCATACTGTTACTCAAGTGACCCTCGACGGCAAAAGCCAGATCATTCAGAAAGACAGAACCAAGACGAAATCCAGCTACCGTTCGCTGCCGCTTATCCCGCCATTCGAGGAATTACTTTACCGCCTGAAAGCACAACAGGAGATGAATCGGAAAATGTGCGGAAAAGGCTACTGCAACGATTTCAGGGAATATATCTATGTCAATGAGATTGGAGAGCTTATCAAACCGGGCTATATCACACAGCACTTTCCGTTGGTTCTCAAAAAGAATGACTTGCGGAAAATCCGATTTCACGACCTGCGCCATAGTTGTGCGAGCTTGCTTTACGCAAATGGGGTAAGCCTGAAAGAGATTCAGGAATGGTTGGGACACAGTGATATTTCAACAACCTCGAATATTTACACCCACCTTGATTTTTCTTCAAAGATTGCTTCGGCAAATGCGATTATTTCCGTTTTTCCTACGGAATGAGCAAAAATGTCCCCCCAAAAACAGCCCGAAAATAGGAGGGACATTTCAAAAAAAGAAAGTCCCCCGCAATTTGCGAGGGACAGGGCAAAAAAAGGAAAAGCCCGCAAACCCTTGATATTACTGGGCTTGCGAGCCATTGATTTCTGGTGCCGGTGGTGGGACTCGAACCCACACACCCTTGCGGATAACAGATTTTGAGTCTGTCTCGTCTGCCAATTCCGACACACCGGCATTTATATTTTTAAGTCTTACTCCCGATGTCCTGTCCGAGAAATCGGAGGGACATCGTGGAGGGACATTAAAAACCGTTTACATATTGAGTTGTCAAAAGCCTTGATAAATCAAGGGTTATCGCTCCGGCGATAGTAATCGACGTTGCAGATTTTGAGTCCATCACGTCTGCCAATTCCATCACACCGGCAAATATATTTTTAAGTCTGCTCCCGGTGTCCTTTCCGGGAAATCGGAGGGACATCGTGGATGGACATAAAAACCAAGATACATATTGAGTTGTCAAAAACCTTGAAGAATCAAGGGTTATCGCACCAGCGGTAGTAATCGGCGTTGCAGATTTTGGGTTTCAAATTTTATTTTGTCAGCTCATAGCTAAGAAAACGTTTCAAGCTATGCACAATGGAATTTTGATTTCTGCACAATCCAACTATATGGAGGTGCCGGACGGTTTTCCTTTTTGTCAACGCTTCCCAGCGGCAAGCTGCTGCACCCAAGTCGCACACCTCACTTTGTGGGGTGTGTTTTCTTTTGCGCCTGCGCCGAAACGGGTATCTATTTTGTCAATGCTTCCCACCAGGCAGGGCCTAGAGCCGATTGTAGGTGATACAATGATGATTTATACCAGATAGGGACAAAATTTTGATGTAAGGCGGCAGGAAAGGATTTTCCTGCCGTTTTGCCTGTTGTCAGGCGGAGATTTGTTTGCGCTTGTTTGCGTATTCTTCCATTTCTTCTTCCGTCGGAATATTGATAATCCCGACATAAGAATAGTAAATATCAATTTGCTGGCTTTTCTTCCCGTCCGTTTTGACCTTTTCGTGTATCTCGATTCTGTCAATAAAGGCATTGAGAATTTCGGGCGTCAGCTTGTCAATTCGTGTGTAACTGCGGGTAACGGCAATCAGTTTTTCCACATTGCCTACGGCGGTATCGGTTTCGTTTATCTCGGCGGTCAGCCTTTCGGTTTCCTTTGCTATTTCAGCCTGTTCCGCTTCATAGCCTTCGGTTAATTTGAAATACTGTTCGTCGGTAATCTTGCCGCATACATTGTCCTCATAGGTTTTACGGAAGTAACGGTCTATTTCCTTTGCCCGTTTTTCGCATTTCTCAAGCTGTTTTTGCTTTTGATACAGTTCGTATTCCTTGTCGGCTATGCTGCTGTCAATCTGCCTTTTGACAAACGCTCTTTCAAACTGGCGCATATAGGACAGAAAATGCTGTAACTGCTTTAATACCAACTGCTCCAAAACCGATTCACGGATATAGTGTATCGTACACTCCTTGGTGCGGCTGTTGCGTTTGTATCCGCCGCAACGGAAGAAATGATATCCGTTGGATACACATAAATTCATTTTAGAGCCGCAGTCCGCACAGTAAAGCAGTCCCGAAAAGATACTGGTTGCTCCCGTTTTGGCTGGGCGGCGTTTGTTTTGCCTGAGTGTCTGCACCTTTTCCCATACAAGACGGTCAATAATCGGTTCGTGAGTGTCCTCTACAACAACACGGTGTTCTTTAGGGGACGGCACTCGCTTTTTGCTTCTGAAGCTTACCCGCAGGGATTTCAGTCCCTCGGTTGCACCTACATAAGCGGAGTTGTCAAGGATTGCTCCGACTGCCGACGGCTCCCAGCAGCAGGAATCCTCGGATACTCTTGCTACGCCGATTCCTTTTGACTGCTTGTAGGCAGATGGTGTCAAAATTTTGTCCTTCCATAATTCCGTTGCGATGGCGGAACAGCCCTTGCCTTCCATTGACATTTGAAAGATACGGCGAACCATCGGTGCGGTTTCCGTATCCGTAATCCATTCCTTCGGGTTGTCGGGATTTTTAAGATACCCATACGGCGGTGCGCCCAAATGCTCTCCGTTCATTGCCTTGCTCCGCTTTACCTGCTTCACCTTTTTGCTGGTAGTTTTGGGATACCACTCGTTAAAAAGATTGGTAAAGGCGGCAAATTCGTTGCTGTCCTCGCTGGAAGTATCCACATTGTCCAGTATGGCAATGAATCGAACGCCCATTTCCGGCCATTTGATTTCATAAAGCCATTCCATATTGATATGCTCTCTTCCGAAGCGAGACAAGTCTTTTACAATGACCGTTTTTATAAGACCGTTATCTATATCTTCGCACATTCGCTTGAAGTCCGGTCGGTCATAATCAGAACCGGTATTGCCGTCGTCAACATAAAACTGCGGATTGGGAAAACGGTGTTTCTTAACATATTCCGTCAGGTATGCCTTTTGATTTATAATGCTGTTGCTTTCGCCCTCGTTCTTGTCGCCCTGCGACAGTCTGCAATAAAGGGCGGTGATTTCTTTTTGCTGTCTGTTCATTCAAACTCCTTTCCGACAGCGAACAGAGTTTTGAAGTGTATTCTTATTATACTGTATTCGCCGTCATAATTCAACGCTTTAATGCGCTGATGTGTAAATTTTTTCATAGATTTTCTTCGTTTGCCGTAACGCCACGCAGAAGAAGCTGTGTAAGATGATACAACAAATCTCTGCCGTCCTCGTTAAAGTGGGCGTTGACCGTGTATTCCGTATTGCCGATTTTCTCGGTAAAGGTAGCAAGCGTAGGTATCTTTGCAAGCGGTATCGGGTTGCTGTCCGCCGGCGGCAAATCCGGATTGTCATACGCTCGGTATTCCACTTTTCCGTATAGGTTAACGATTTCCGTTACTTCTTTTTCTCTGTCTGTCATCGCTCCCAGCCTCCTTTCTGTCGTTGTTTGATTTTTTCTTGGTCGGCTTGTTTAGCCACTATCTCGTTAGCAAAGAACATATCCGTTTTTTCTTGAATTTTAACCGAACGTTCTTCAATACCTTTATTCAGTTTTAATTTTGTTCGCAGTTCAGCTATTTGGGCGGTAACACCTGCCTTTTCCTCACGCAAAGTAATTTTTGCTTCGGGTTTCGCTCTGCGAATTTTGTTTTCAAGCTTTTTTCTTACCTCTTTAAGCCTACTCATTTCACTTTCAATTTTGTTTCTGTCGGCATATAAATCGTCAAAGGTTTCAATATGGTATTTACCCATATATCGCACCTGCTTGGAAATCTCCTCTAATTTTTTCAAGTCCTCTTTTAGATACGGGCTTGTGGGTTTGTAATCCGTATTTTTCGGCAAATAACCGAGCAGATAACAGTAATGCAGATACAAACGGTAGATATGGCTTGTCCTGTGGAACGGCTTAAACCAATCCTTTAATTCCTGCGGCATTTGCGGTGGGTATGAGATATATGCCCGTCTGCTGCCGAAGGTTGCACCTCTACCCATAGAGCGAAGTATATTCTCCGGGGTCCACTTTTCATTAAGGGTATCCAACCTTGTGAAGTGCTCATACTGTGGCAATCGTATCTTCCAATGCTTACCCGTGAAGTCGATAATATATCCTTTTCGTCTTAGATATTCCTCCATATATTTTTGACTCCGACTGTAATCCATTGCTTCCTGCACGTCGGCTCGGTACACATTGTATCGGGTAGGCTTACCTGCCTTTTCATCAAGCCATACGGGTCTGCTCGGCGCTTTGTGCGGATTGTTAATGACAGATAATCCGTATTCAATGCACAGTGCGTCCGAAGTGTCCCGCAGTCTTTGCCGTTCCGTATTGGAATAGTTGTATTTCTTTCCGTCAAGAAAAGATACTGAGTTAAAGGCAAAATGATTGTGAATATGGTCTTTGTCAAGGTGTGTGGTTACAACGATTTGGTATTTATCTCCCCACATTTCCCGTGCCACCTTCACGCCGATTTCGTGCGCCGTTTCGGGCGAAACCTCGCCAATCTGAAAGCTCTGATACCCGTGCCAAGCAATATATTTATCGTCTTTGCCGTATCGCTTTTTTGTCAGTATCATCTGCTGAAGTGCAGTTTCTTTCAGGCAGTTGACGGCGGAAACATATTCGCCCTTTTCCGTTTTCGCAGGATTCTGCACATAAGAAAACACATTGAAAAAGTCCTCCGTGCCCTTCGGAACGGTCTTGTCGGGGTTCTCCACATAGTCGATTAAATCTTTCAGGTTTCCTTTTATATGCCATAACGAAGTTACCGCCATATCACACCGCCTCCTGCAAATCAAGAATAAGGCACTCAATTTCCTTGCAGATTTCAAGTGCGGACGGCTCATATTTTGCACACGCCTTAAATCCGTTATGAACATCGTATAGGGCGTTCATCATATCCCAAAACGCTTTTGTCGGCTCAGGCTTCGGCGTGTTGCCCTTGCAAAGCTGACGGATAAATTCCGTTTGAGACAGTCCGCACATTTTGGAATAGCGTTTTAACATTTCGTTTTCTTCATCATCAAGCCATACGGTTATAGGCTTTTTATCTTTCTTTTTACTCATAAATAATCATCTCCATTCTTTTTAATCAGGGTTATAGGGCAGAATGCCCTGAGAACAATCCGCCGCCTTTTCGGGCGCGGATTGGGATTTTGGTATCAAAATCCGATGCTCGTTACACTTAAGGACAGGGAAATACCTTTCTCCCTTGACTTACTCCTGCTGTCATAAATGCGGTCTTTGAAACCGTCACGGAAACTGTCACGATAACCGTCACTTTTGATAGCCATAATTGGTTAAACGGATTATTCTTTTTCGGTTGGTGCGGTGGAATTTAATGAGAATATCCCGTTTATAAAAGCACTCATATTCGTACCGATTTAATAACTTGGTGACGGAATTGGGTGGGGTATAACTGTCACCGACTGCTTTCAGTAGTTCGGTGGCTGTGCCTTGCCATTGCCGTCTGTCCTGCATAAACTTAATTACCTTTCGAAGAAAAGGGTGGTTCTCGGTCAGCTTCGGTTCGTTCTTGCTCGGCAGTTCCCCAAGTAGTTCTGCTACAAGCCGTTCACCTTTTGTCATTTGCATTTATATCACTCCCTTCGTTTGTTAAGGGCAGTCATTGTTTCCCTTGCCGATTGTTTGCGTTGTTCGGTGTAGGGCTTTGTTAGCCGCACCGAAAATCTCCGCTTGTCTATCTCAAAGGTAAGACAACCGCACTCGTCATCATCGGTCAGTCGGCAGAGGGTAGGATAGTCCTTCGCATAAGCCGTCAGCCGATTTTTAAGGTCGGTGTTATAGGTGCGTATTTCCACAATGCGGTCCTTTTCGTTAAAATATATTTCCGTTGTTTTGTCTTTCTTTTTAATGCCTGTAATCATAATTTTTATTTCACCTCCGATTTTTCTTTGATTTTGTTAGCACCCCGTTTTTTGCTCAAAAAGCACCGTTTAAGACCGTAAGATTTTGCAGATTTTCAAAGAGAAATGCCCGAAACGATGCGGACATCGTTTGCACCTCTCAAAAATGCAAAATCTCACTTTTTCTCGGTCTTAACCGTAATTTGCCGTTCTACCCGAATGTCGTTTTTGTATGCCTGCCCCTGCTTTTTCAGCGGCGTTGTTTCGCTCTCATCGATTATGACGGTTATCGCAAATCATATCCCGTTCGGACGGTCATTCAGTTGTTAGATAAAGCGGCTTTTCAATACCCCCCTCAATAAGTAGCCAGCGAGAAGGGCAAAAATATGCCCATTTTTGAAAAATTTTCAAAAAATTTTTTATCCCTCAATTAGTAGTCAGTGAGAAAGTCAAAAAAGCAAATGATTTTGGAAATTTCTTTAAAAAATCTTCTCTCTATACTTAATTGCTGACTTTTAACGGCGTTTGGCAAAATTATTTTTGTAAACATTCTATTAAGTTGAAAATGGGCAAAACAAAAAGCCGCTACACAGACATCAAGAATCGGCGGGAGCATTGCTCTCGCTTCAAAATGATGTTCCATGTAACGGCTTTGAAATTCAAAGACGGGACTGTTTTTACACCCACTCACTCGCTGACAGTACCAAAAAGCATAGAGTGGCGGTGACGGTATTTCCTCATAGCATACCGCAGGCATTGGGCGGCTTTTGCCGCCAATATCAATCTTCCATCAATATTCAATTTTCTGCAACATAAACTGTCACGATAATATTATACAGAACAAGCGTTCGCTTGTCAAGTGCTGTTACCACAAAACATTAAAAAAGTCAATACCGAAAACGCAGAATTCATAAAACTAAGTGTAGAAACATTCAGTGTTATGATGTATAATAAAAATAGAAAAAGCTAAAACAATTTATGGAGGAAATGATATGATATATCATTGGCTTGGTTGGATTTCTTTGGCCATGTGTGTTCTTCTCCTGACCAAATACATAGGACGAATATCCAAAAATAAAAAGATAAATCAGTTACTGAGAAAAATACACAATCCGCTGGGAATTACGGTTATCGGAATCGCAGGTTTGCACGGGATTATCTGTTTTATTAAGACTCCGCAAGCAATCGCTCAAAATATTACCGGATTGATACTTTGGATATTGATTTTAGGCTTAGCTGCTACGTTTTATTTTAAAGCAAAAATGAAGGCAAGATGGTTTCAGATGCATAGATATTTATCAATCATTCTTTGCGTAATAATGATGATTCATATTGTGCTCTCCGTTTCATTATAAGAAAAAACACAAAAGTATCCGCGATTTTGAAAAAATAGGGAGGTGCAAGATTGCAGTACATAAATAGATATACTTCACCTATCGGAAAAATTACAATGGCGTCAGACGGCGAAGCTTTAACAGGGTTATGGTTTGACGGGCAGAAATATTTTGCTTTATATCTTGATAAAGATAATGAAGAAAAGGATTTGCCCATTTTTGATATGGCAAAAAAGTGGCTTGATATTTATTTTTCGGGCAAAGAGCCGAATTTTAATTTGCCGCTGAAATTTACGGGCAGTGAGTTTCAAAATGAAGTGTGGGAGATACTTTATGCAATTCCCTACGGCAAAACCGTAACTTACGGTGAGATTGCAAAAGAACTGGCAAACCGCAGAGGTATAGGTAAAATGTCTGCGCAGGCGGTGGGCGGTGCTGTCGGTAAAAATGAGATTTCAATTATTGTGCCTTGTCACAGAGTAGTCGGTTCAAACGGAAGCCTGACGGGATATGCCGGAGGAATTGATAAGAAAATCAGTCTTCTCAAGTTAGAAAAAGCATACAATGAAAAATTTTTTGTGCCTAAACACAGCACTGCACCGTAAGCAGAGAAGTATTATCCGAACCCGCCTAAAACGGCGTGATTTCGGTGCTTTTCGGCTTGTTGTCGACCGCAGGTGACGTATTGCAAGTGACGAGGCAAGTTCCGACGGTAATTTTTCAAATATAAGGCGTGACGGGGTCGACTCTTGTCAGCCTAAGGGAGAAAATTTGCGATGGCGAATATTACAGAAAAAGAACAATTAGAGGCAATACGCAGTTCTTTCGGAACACAGGCAGATAATTTTGAAAGCAGTGCTATGAATTTTACAAAGCAGGAATTTTTAGATTATACCGTAAAAGCAATGGAACTCAATAAAAACGATACAGTTTTGGAAGTGGCTGCCGGAACCTGCGTCTGCGGACGAGCAATAGCTCCGTTTGTCAGAGAAGTAACCTGCCTTGATATTACACCGGAAATGTTGCAGGTAGGAAAAGAAGCCGCACAAAAACAGGGACTTACAAATATGAAATTTGTTGTGGGAGATGCGGCAAATATATCTTTGAAAGAAAACAGTTTCGATGTTGTAATTTCCAGATTGGCTTTTCATCATATGCTTAATCCAGAAAGAATTTTTTCAGAAATGAAAAAAGTGTTAAAACCGAGCGGAAAACTTGTTTTGATTGATATGGAAGCGGCGACAGAAGAACTTCGCAACACAGAGGATGAAATTGAAAAACTGAGAGATTATTCTCATGTGAAAAATCTCAGCATAAAAGAAATGTTATCACTTTATGAGAATGAGAAATTGGAAGTTTTAAAATGTGAATCCACTAAAATCCCCGTATCAATTGAAGCGTGGATGGAGCTTACAAAAACACCTAAACCGATTCGTGAGGATATTACCAACAGAATGTTGTGTGAATTGGAAGGCGGAAAGGCAACAGGCTTTGAACCATACTGTAAAGGCGGTCAAATATATTTTAATCAACGTTGGATTTTGATTGTCGGAAAGTAGGTTGAGAGCAACGGCTTACGAATTTAAACGTAGAATAATATACAGCGGTTTGCTTTTGTACTTTTTCTTGATGAAAGTCTTGATTTTTCAATAGCCAAGTTGTATAATATTAAAAAATACGGGTGAGCACCTACCGACAGTCAGGCTATTTGACTGTCGGTTTTTTAGTGTTCCCAAAGGAGAGGTAAATCGTGATTGAATACAGAAAAATAGAAAAAAGTGAAAAGCCGGAATTATCCGCCCTTATTACACTTGTTCTTGATAAACTCGAAAGAAAGGATTTTTTTATTCCCTTTGATGACGAAGAAATTGAAGCAATGTTTGATGAAAACAACGCCGTTATCTACGGTGCATACGACGGTGATAAATTAGTAGGTACAGCACAGCTTTATTTAGGTGACGAGTTTGTAGAAAATATAAAAGAAAATTTGGGAGTAAAGGATAGCCTTGCGGCGGAGTTCGGCGGCGTGTTGGTGCTTCCGGAATACCGTGGCAACGGCATTATGAAGCATTTTGGAAATATCCTTGTTAGTGAAGCAAAATTAAAAAAATACGAATATATAGTCGCCGTTGCTCATCCCGAAAATATAGCATCCAACAGAGGAATTTCCGCTATCGGAGCTAAGCTTATAAAAACAGATTATTTAGGCGAGTATTACAGAAATATGTATTTGCTTTCTCTAAACAATACTGCAAAAAATTAAAATAGCAAAAAGAGAATTTAGGAAGAGAGATTGGATGGTTGAAAAGAAACTAAGAAAATATTTGATTCCCAACATATTCGCAATGATGGGAACTTCCTGCTATTTACTGGCAGATACATTCTTTATTTCTTCATCAGGCGGTGCCAACGGAATTACAGCGCTTAATTTAACATTACCGATTTACGGGGTGATGTTTGCAATAGGTTCTATGATTGGAGTAGGTTCTGCAACAAGATATAGTTTATGCAAAGCATTAGGAGATAATGATGCAAATGATTACCTATTTCAATCTTTGCTGTGGACGGTACTTTTTAGCTCTGTCTTTGTATTGCTCGGTATTTTTTCACCCGACGGTGTCCTAATGCTTATGGGAGCAGATAATGTGATCTTAAAAACAGGTGTATCATATATGAAAATCATACTCTGTTTTGCTCCGACTTTTATGATGAACTATACCTATACTTCATTTGTTCGAAATGATAATGCGCCCAAACTTGCAATGTCTGCGACTGTGTTTAGCAATTTGTTTAATATTATTTTTGACTATATATTTATGTTTCCTATGAAAATGGGAATGAAGGGCGCCGCTCTGGCAACAGGCCTTGCCCCGCTTGTCAGTATGGGAATTTGCGCGTCACACTTTTTTTCAGAAAAGAATAATCTGCGTATTATCTGTAAAGGTCCAAGCATAAAGAAACTGGGAATTGCTTGCTCTCTCGGAATTGCAGGCTTTGTCGGAGAAATAGCAAGGGCGATTACAAGTATGACATTTAACTTCATATTGCTTCATTTAGCCGGAAATATAGCTGTCGCCGCATACGGGGTTGTTGCAAACCTTTCTCTTATCGCAATTTCCATATTTGATGGTATTTCCCAAGGATTACAACCGCTGGCAAGTGAAGCGGAAGGAACGGGAAATTCGGATGCAAAGAAGAGAATTGTAAAGCACTCTTTGCAGATTGGCGTGGGAATTGCAGCCGTTTTGGTATTGGTATACAGCGTTTTTGCAAAAGAAATAGTTGCCGTTTTTAATAGCGAAAATTCCACCAAAATGGCAAGCTATGCTGTTAACGGATTAAGATTATACAGTATCGGATTCTTAATCGCAGTTGTAAATATTGTGAGAGCCGGATTTTTCAGTGCGATAGGACGAGCAAAAGAATGTTCCGTGATTTCGATAACAAGAGGGATTATTGCAAATGTTTTTTTTGTGTTTACATTGCCTAAGATGTTTGGAATTTACGGAGTATGGCTTTCCTTTCCCGTTTCTGAAATTTTCACATTTATTGTTTCGCTTATTTTTGTAAAAAATAAAAACAATGTGCCTAAAATTAAATAGTGTGTTCAAAAAGGACAATGGCGAAGATACCGTTAAAAAGTATCTTCGCCATTGCCTTGCAGTGTGGACATTTTAAACCTGAAAAAGCCTTTATTTAAGCCGTTTTCAGAGCCTATACTTTGAGGGGCAAGGTGTTTGTACCTTAGCCTTCAGTTTTGCATATTGCAGTGTTACGGTGCTATTTCCGTATCTTTATCATAAGCTCGTCAACTGCGTCCGTATATCTGCCTTGTGCTATCAGTTTGTTTCTCAAAGAGAGCAAAGCGTTAAATATGAGCCGCCGTTCCTCTGCCGTCAGGTATAGGTAATATTTCCGCTTTCTCATATGAAAATCATCTCGCTGTTGACTACCTCCATAGCGGCGTTGCGAATGGCGTTCATTTTGCCAACCCACAACATCGGCTCACTTGCCTTTAACTGCTCGGTGATGCCTTGCGCTTTTGCCGTTTCATTTACCAACCGATAAAACATTTCCTCTGCCTGCTTTTCAATATCAGCAAGATGTGAGTTCAGTTTTCCGCTTGTCAATAGGTTCATATACAAAACTTTGCGATGCTCTTTCAAGTATCGTGCGTGCCGCTGTCCCCATACACCAATAGGCTGATTTTCTTCAGTGGGTAGTGTCAGGCACGGAATGTAATAATTACCCTGCAATTCATACCATAAACCGTTCTGCTCGTTATAAATTCTGTTTTCCATTAGATTTTCCTCCAGATAAGTTTTTTACTTCAAAAATCCTTTATCGCTGTCATTTAGCATTGATTTTCGTTTTTGTCCTTATCTGGTGTCATTCATGTGTGACAAAAAAGAATAAAAAGGTAGCGAAAAGAAGTGGCCAGTGTTAAGGTTGAGTTGCTCAGACAAAACCGAAAGGCAGGTGCCACCCTATCCGC
>OLWB01000844.1_pt1 | contig 30858 bp, 31 predicted proteins | sample 1673331 | NCBI WGS metagenome assembly OLWB01 (sample SAMEA3178943, study PRJEB25190) | human gut metagenome | biome: human gut; feature: human-associated habitat; material: faeces | place: Austria | collected 2013
AATAGTGCAATTCTGATACCAATCACAATCTGGTGCTATATATTTATCACTAATAATTGCACCTTCTTCTTTAAGAATTTTCATAACCTCTGCAAACTCTTCATCATCAGGTCTTCTCTCGTAGTTTTTAAAATACAACCGGTTATTATCACCAGTCATTCTAAATGTTTCCATTATTAGATATGCACCTACCTTTCATAATGCGGTGGCGGGTTATGACTCCCGCTTTGCACCCGCCCAGGTTACACTACTATATATCTTAAGTACGGCAACGTTCCGTCTCCATACTAGTGCAAATACATTATCTCTTTTTTTCCTGTCATTCTTAACATCTCAATTTTCTGGGAAGTTTAATTTCCCTTTTAATGAGCTATCAGCAATTGATATACTGTCTTTTATATCTTGTGAAAGATTGCTGGTATCTATTGCTTGTTGAATTTCTTCTCGCAAACCGCCTTCATCCCATGGGCTCAATATTATATGTAGATTTCTAAATATTTCTGGTTTCAATCTCAAATCAATATAATCCCACATTGGAAATTGAGTTCCAGATAATACACTCATAATTCTAGTTTCTTTTTCATAATCCCATGGATTTGATTTCTGTTTTCCAAGAATAGTAGGATCAATTCCTTGCATTTTGATAACTGTACCACCAGCAGTACTAACCTTGCTAAAATCAACATCCACTATACCTGAATTTTCTTTAAAAAACACTTCCGATGATGTAGGAACATATTTTATATCAAACATAAGAATTGCATCTATGATTCCACGCAAATCATAATTATCAGCTATACTTTCATCACAATGTTGATATTTAATTAGTTGCATATTATCACTAGATTTAAAAATACACTTTTTCTTATATGGCGCCAATGCATAATCAGTATATATATAATCGGTAAAAGATTCTGCGAAATTCTCAAATTGTAATAATACCTTTGCTTTTCTATCTTCCTTTCCATAATACATCCAGAATGGTACACACTCATGATCGGACTGACAAAAGCAGGTAATGAATCTTCCCTTTGCATATTCACTCACCCCCACACGCTCTTTTTCCATCGGATCATTCAGATTCGCATTTGCAAGACTGCTACTTCTAAAGGTCTGAAATTTAAAGATAAGTTTTAGCGTCTCTATATCCGTTGTATAACTCATTGTTGAATGCATTTTAGCTTCATCAGAAACATTAACATTCAACTTTCTTGAATCAGCACCCTCCATAAAGGGTTCCGCCATTACTAACTGCATGCCTTCAGTATCTGCTGTACCAATCGCAATGCCATTCATTTTTAATACTAATTTTTCACCCAAACGAAATCATCTCCTAAACATTGAAACTAATATAATCTGAAAGCCTACCTTCTTCCTGATGCTGCTGATAAAACAATTTAAATAGCAAGTGACATGACATAACATCAATGTGCAAATCATCATCAGATGTCATCCAACAATTGCTGCAATTTTCCACTTTAATTCCCCCCTTCTCTAACATCTGTACATAATCTACCGATACCGGAATTCGTTTCCTCACCAACTTTTTCCGACCACTCTGCATTTTCACTAATTTCTCATGCATTTCAGGTTCTACAAAACAATTCTTTGGAATTGTAATACTCCCATCATATAAAGGGTTCTCATTCCTGTATTTAGGATTGTTCAAGTTGTATCCACCATACTCATAGATAACTGTTTCGTTATCTTCAAAAATCTTATTTGCATGAGCTCCGATACCAATGCTCATAATTCATCACCTACTTTTTAGTATCCCAGAATTTGATCAATACCTCTATTTTCTATAGTAGTGACTGATTGTAACTTTCTCTTTTCAATCCCCTTGTTTACACCGCTATGTAAATCACACAACCTCGATTATTTATAACTAAAAATAATCCTACGCAATCATTGCTCTAATTGTACATCTTGCACGTATATTAGATATAATCTCTGTTAAAACTTGATCGTAATATTCAATTTCATTTGGATTAATCCAAGAAATTCCTAATAATGATCCATCCTCTGCACCATGATGATATTTCTTTGATGAATCATATATTTCTTGCAATTTTTTACATATACGGTATTTCTCTGGATCATTCCTGTTTGCTCGTGTTGTCTTCGCATACATTGAACCTATATTTTCCGGATCAAATTTCTCTCTTGAGCTTAACTGAAAAAAACAGGCTTCTATCAGAGGTCTCATTAGCAACACCTTCTTTCTAGCATTTTTCATTGAATCAAGCGAAATATTTAAATACATATCTGTAATCGAATCAAAATCAAATCCTTGAAATGTGAATTCCGACACAATACTATCACTATCAAAAAGCACGCCTGTTACTTCAGCTACCTTATCTATATATTTTTTTAAACCATCGCTGTTATAATCCTCAATTTTATACTCTATTCCTCGCTTTTTCGAATACAATGTATGAGAAAAATAGGTTGACTTCTTTTGTATTACATCATAATCTTCAGCTGAAACTTTTTTTACATAGGAATAAGGTCTTAATGACATTAACGCAATAACTCTAGTCAATTTGTCATTATGTTGTTCCGCATCACGTATTAGTTCTTCATAAACATGTTCATCATCTGTTAAATAATCTTTTACATTCAACTCCAAAAAATCATTCTTTTCCGAACGTAATTCTAATTTTTTACATGTCATTCCCCTTGTAAAAAATCCTTCTATTCTTTCTACAAATCCAATATCATGCGTCATCACTATCACTTGCCAAAGCGGATTCTTCATCATCTCTGAAATTTGATATGATATAATCGACTTTCTACTTAAATCCATACTACATATTGGATCATCAATAACAATAATTTTCTTTTCACCAGAATTTTGCAAATTATTTACTTCTGACAAAAAATAAGCAAATGCAACTGCACGTTCTTCACCTTCACTAAAAAGTAATTTTTTTCTATTTTCATATTCGGCTGCTTCAAAATCCTTTAATCGAATATAGTATTTATTTTGACGCACCTCTAAATTTATATGAGTATTCAACTTGGACAAATATTTATTAATTTCATCTAATTGTATTTGATTGTAGCAATCATCAATCTGTTCATTTAGTTCTTCTATTTTTCTTTGATTTCGAATATATACCCCGGCATTTTCTTTAATTCTTTCCGCCACAATTCTATTTGGACCATACGACACTTCAAACAAGATACTCATATCACTCATACATATTCTTCTGTCTATCTTCTTTTCTAAACGCTCTTTTGCTTGACTTATAACATTTTCAAGTATGTGTATATTTCTAATTACTTGATTTATTAATGATATACACTGTTCTTCTTCTTCTGAAAGCAAGATTTGTTTGTATGGGTTTTCTACTTTACTATATATTTTATTAATTACTCCCTCTAGAATTGTTTCTTTTTGTTCATTCCACAAAAGACCTTTTTGTAAACGCTCAGTATCTTTTTTTAACAACAATGAATCCGCTGAAAATAGTTGAACTATTTGATTGAAAACCTCAACACGTTTGGACAAATTAAGCATCTTTAACCGTCCAGCTAACATATTCAATTTGATGCAATATTCTCTTGCATTATCATCTTTGTGTTGACTGACATATTTACCCAGCTTTTTAAATAATTGAACGGCTCTTTTATCACTAATTGTTTGTCCACACATTGGACAGATATCATCTTTTTTTTGATTTTTGTATCCTATAACTGCCCATCGTATATCTGTTTCAGTTAATGTTTGACTTAAAAATTGAGCAATTTCTTTCGAAGATATTCTCAATGTCCTTTTTACTGTCTTCAACAGCAATGATTTATCTATTGGTTCTATCCCTCTAATTTGTTGGTATATTTTTTCACACTGCTCAATATCCGCAAGTTCTTTTGTATATTTTGTATTACTTTTTATCTTATCTTCTATCGTTTTCTTCTCAGATGGCAAGTACAATGTCAATCCGGCCATTGTTTCAAAGCGTTTTATTTTTGTCTTTTTTGTCACTTTCTGATTAGAAAAGTCTTTAATCTTTAGTCCTGCATTTCCTAATAATCCTATATCAGTATTGATTTGATTTATAAGTTCTTTATTAGCATCAAGCAATACCTCTCTTTGCTTCATACTCCTTGTCCCAACAGGTCCCATCCCAATAGGAACTGCATCTCCTTGCAAATGCTTACTTACAAACACATGATCTTCTATATAGTACTTATTAAATACATAAAGATTCTCAGGAAATGTATTCCACTCATCACTCTTAAAAATTATATCTTCTCCATTTTCATTACCTAAAACTATTTTCATTTGCTTTGCACCATCTTCTCCTGGCCTATTCAATGTTCTCCTAAATGAAAGTAGTCCTTGTTTTTCTTTCGATGTTAACGAATAAAAAATATCACTTAATGTAGATTTCCCAGCTCCATTGAATCCAAATATCATCGTATTCTTTTCAAACTGCTCCGTACTACAAAACTGTTCATATTTACCTACATTTTTTATAGTTTTAATTCCAGATATCATTTTGCACCTCCACAGTACATACTCTATTATATTTCATTCTCTTACTACCGTAGTACAAATACTACATACCATATTATCTACCACAACATTTTTTAAACTTCTTACCACTACAACAGGCAAGCATCATCGAAATACTTTCAACAAAATTTTCTTTTGATTCCAAACTAAAATCTAAAATAAAATTGATAAACAAACTTCCAACACCACTATGCTCTGCTAATTCGCACATTCTTTCAATCAAAATTGGAAGGTTTTGCTCTGGCTTTTCACATTTTTTCCAAATCTTGCGACTTCAAAAATACCATTTGAAAAATAATCATCTGGCTTTACATTCTTTTTCAAAATTTGCGTCACCTAACAACTTTAATTAATCTAGATAATATTTACTAACATCTTACTGGTAATTATACCACCTCCCCTCATTAATCTCCACCAGAACCTTCAGTATTATCAAGACTTTCAAGCCTTTTCCCCCTCCCCAAACTCATCCTTAAACTTCCACTTTATCTCCACCCTATCCTTAGCATACACGACAATCTCCTCCACAAAAGCATCCACCATTTCCCTGTTAAGTCCCGTCAGCTTCAACTGTCCTTCCAGCATTTCCAGACCTGCCACTTCCGGCACATCCACATCTGTCATCTTGGTTACTGCTGCCCTCTGCTTTTCGATATTCTCCTGCAAGCTCGCCAGCATCTGCTCATATGTCTTGCGCTGTTCCAGATATGTTTCTTTATCCGTCATACCAAGCTTATAACTTTCATATGCTTCACGCAGATCTTTTTCGATCAGTTCACGACTATGCTCCATATTTGAAAGATGCTTTTCTGCCTGCTTTAATCGTTCTTCCTGTTTCTCCCACTGTATATTCACAACCCTTCTGGAATCTAACAACACATCAATCATCATCTGAAGTGCTTTCCTCACAACACTTTCCATATCCGCATCTAGCACACTGATATTGCATTTTCCATCCGATTTATCCATATAATGATTTGCACAGTAATACTTCGGTCTCCCAGCATAAGTATGAGACAGGCGGTGTCCACAGTTACCACAGATCATTTTGCCGGTCAAGCAATGTATTTCATGCTTTCTTTTGGCACTGGCACATGTATTTTCTTTTCGCATAGTAGTTGCTTTTTCAAAATCCTCCTTGCTGATAATTGCTTCGTGACAATTTTCCACACGCTTCCATTCATCCTCTGGTATTGCGTGGATCGGGACGAACTTCTCGCCCCTCATGGGTTATTATCCTTACGCAACATACCTGCTCCCGCATTGCCCGAACTTCCGCCCAGCCTCTCAGCCTTCATCTCTCAATCCATCAGCCTACTAATATAATAACTGTGACTTTCATCCTGCGGGTATATGATCCGTAATTCTACTCAAATCTGTAACTGCTATTCAGTTGTCAATTTTCATTTTTTCATTGGCTTGTCTCAAGCTTGAATATAGGACAAACCAATCCAGTGACATCCACAAGGGACTATTATGGTTTATTTTTGAGAAAAAGCGTCAATTTTTGACCTTTTTCTGATTTCTGCAAAAGTATCATACCGCTTCGGTCAGTAATTATACACTTCGGCAGAGTATGAAATTTGCAAATCGTGTATTCATTATACGATGGGGATATATGTTTGTCTATGGACAGGGTTGGTGTTTTTTCAGGGATTCACACCAGAATCTGGTTATTTTTATAAATCAAATTGCTTACTCAAAATATTTACAATTTCCTTTGCCGATTCCTTATCTATATGTAACACTTGACTTGCTGAATTACCCTTCTGTCTTGTTGATGAGCCATATGTTGAAAAACTTACATATTTTTCCCCATTTACAGTTCCTATATTATAAACACATTCAACTTCTGAAATTCGACTACTGATATTCCCTGTTCCTTTAATAAATTCTTTAATTTTCGCCATGATATCTCCTTCACATCTTTTGATATTTACAATATTATAAATTTATCATCTATGTACTTTATTGCATCAGCATTATATAACTCTTTAGGTATCATTTTATACGTCAATCCATTAACAATTAAAAACGATAACATCTGTGCTTCTGAAATAGAAGTATATCCATTTTCATTCAGACAATGAACTACAATCTCTGAATACTCTACGAACTCAGAGTCCGCATATACAATAATTCCTCGTTCGTATCTTCTATCTGTGGTTCTAGTTTCTATTATCCTTAGCTTATTGCTCATTTTTTCTACAATTGAATGCAACAAAAACCTATTCCATTCGTACTCAATATCAGGTAACAATTCCCAATCCTCAAAATTTATTATCGGAAAAACATCATATTTCATTTTTCGACATATGACATCTTCAATTTTGCTAATTATCATATCGTCTACAACAAATAAATCTTTCTTTACATATCTATCATCCGATATTCGAATGTAGTCCTTCTCAATATCAAAAAACACAAAACCACTTGTTACTGCAGGCCACATCAAATGCTCAGCAATATTAGAATATTCATTAAAACTTATTTCGTCTGTATTTCCCAACATATGCATTGCAACTTCTTTTGTAGACACTGTATCAAGCATACCTTTTCTTCCTATATGAGGTCTTCTAAAATCGTATTCATCTCCAAATAAGTATGTACATATATAAAATAAATTTGATGGAGACATAATTCCATTTGTTTCAAAACAATTTGCTAACTTGTCTATTACATCATGGTAAAGTAACGCATCGCTACAATATCCATAATTCTCATCCATAATCTTTGAAATTGAATTATGGATAAACATTTTATCATCCTCAGTGAAAGATAAAATTTGTGCTGATGAATAGTAATTATGTTCCCATTGAAATAATTCTTTATCCTCGTATATTGCTCTTAATAACATGGCGTCAGATACACCTGGTAATAGCATTTTTAAATCATTCTTATGAACAGGACCATTTTTCTCTTTGATGATCTTCTTAACTCTATCTCCTAATGCTCCTGAGCATCCACCTTCACCTTTTTTAGTCAAACAATCTCTCGTATATATATATTCTTCTGGATAATAAAGCATTAATACACCATGTAAAAAATTATAATTATCTACATTACTTGTCATCCTTAGGAGGCCTTCAAACCTTGCAAATAATTCCGTATAATACACACTTGTTTCTTCTGTTTCATCAATATATTCTTTTATTTGTTCAAGAACTGATATGTCAATATTAACATTTTCTATTGCAGTAACCATTCCTCTTCCACTTAGAATTAAATAATCCGTCAATCTTGAACTAAACGCTCTATTATTATCTGGAATTTCCAAATCACCATATTGTTTTTTTACCAGGTTTCTGAGTATATCCAAATCTTCACTTTCATACAATTTAATGCCATTAGGAAATTCCTTTGCAACAAGCTTTGCACATAAGAAACCATATGATTGGTTTCCCTTGATTGCATAATCTCCATACAACTTATAACCGTATTTCTGAATCAAATTGATAAACTCTCCACATTCCATGTATGGAAAACCATTATCTGTCATTAGTGCATCTAATTCCTCTAGATTCTCATATAAATCAATGCCATCACCTACAAACTCTGTTGCCAAATCTAATATGCATTCTTCTGTGTTTTTTTCATCAGTATGTACGGGAACAAAAATATCTGCGAAATCTAAATATTCTAATTTATCGTTTACATGACATGCCTCAATAACTATCTTGTCATAATCATCGTCATCAAATATATCAAGCAACTCTGCTACTGTAATATATCCCTTCTGCCTCAACAATTTTGATATTATCTGATCCATTAATGGACTTATTTTATCAAAGAATTTTTTTGCAATTTGCCTTATTCGTTCTCTTGTTACACCTTTATTATCTGCAATTTCCTGTAATGTATGACCCGATGATCTCATTAATGCAACTAAATAATCATCATCTTCTTTACTTGCATCAAATACAGAAATACATAATTCTGACACTGGTAATTCTAGTCGGCCTTCTATCTGTCTGAACTTGTCTATATTTCTCTTCCCTACTGCTTCTGAAAACCTATTTATTCCTATACTTTCAAGTTGCCCAAGTGTAATGTATCCTGCTTTTTTCAAGGCACCGATCATTTTAGTGCTAATTCCCAATAAAGCCATCACTTCCACAGTCATATCACATAGTTCAGAATTAATATTTTCAAATAGTAGTTCCGGTTTTATAACATTTATCATATCACTTGGATTATTCGTAACCTCTCTATATCTCTTAATAATAGCATTTATTTTTCCTTTGCCCATTCCTTTGATATTTGATAACTGCTGAAAATCCAAATCATCCAATTCATCAACAAAAAATATTTTATTTTGGTCGCAATATCTAACAAACAAATTAAAAGCGTTTTCATTAAATGCATCCGCCACTTTTATACGCGTATCAACCTCAATATTATCATGCTGCTGATTATCTTCAAAAAAGCCTGTGATATCTTCCTGATTTTTCATAAAAATCACTGCCGCAATTATTTCGGCTTCACTTTCTTTACCAAGATAATTGAGTGCTGACAATTTGTTATTTATTAAAAACTCTTGTAACTCAGATAATTTAAATATACCATTACGTCTCAATATATTTTTACAGCGCATACTTAATAAAGGCATATCTACAATATCAATATCTTTTTGAAAACATTTACTTTCAACAACGCTCACATCATTGTCTTTCACTTCTTCGAACATCTTGTTTTCTGCCGAGTACGTGATTTCCTCTTCCACAAGACTTCCTTCACATTCTCCCTGTTGCATTGCATCTACACCTATGTTTTCACATAAGCAGTATGGGCAACGCGGAAACATTGTGCTATCATATTCTTCATTACACCATCTACATATCATATCACTGCACTACCTCCTATGCACCAAGCTTTTTACGTATTTTAGCGTAAATTTCCTCTCTATCTAAAACATCTAAAATATATGTTCCCGCCAATAAATTGACGTATTTCGCTATTTCTCTCACAACATATCTATCAATTTTTATTCCAGCGTTTTCAGCATCAAATAATGCCTTCAAAGTTGCAAATCCAACATCCGGATTATTAAAGACATTACGACCACAAATACTTTCAATATAATCCTGATCTCTACACAAAAACTTAGTTAATTCGTATGGATCTACTCTTGTTTCATCATAAGTAATTCTTCCAATCCACCACAAACGCGAGATACCATTTCTAAACAATGAACGTTGGCTTGAATAATTGAATAAATAATGATTCTCCATATCGATTACTGTAGATGAACTCCAGCGATACTTCATATAGTCTAAGAATACAGAAAATGTATATGCTACCCAAATTCTTTCATCGGAAGCTTGTGAATCTGACAATGATTTCATGTGATTATATACTCGCTGTATATTCTCTGCATCCGTCAAGGTCTCCTTACCTTTTGGTTGAGACATATCCAATTCAAACTCTTCAATTTCATATGGAGTTTCTCTAATAAGTGCTTCATTACTCATGATTTCTTCAATACTTTTGTCACCATCTATCAAAAGCTTTTGATAAATTGTTTCCGTATTACTTTTTATTGCCAACAAATCATCTTCAATAACATACTTAATCTTCATATGAACCTCCTTCCGTTCCTAAATACTCCATAGCTTTTAATACCGGACTATTTAATAATAATTGTGCTGTTTTATATGTATCCATATTTGCTAGAGTTTCTTCATTTATCGTAATTCCAATTCCTTCACATGCTTTTTTTAAACTTCTAAACCAACGATGTTCATCATAGTTATACAATTGTTCTTTGTCTTGTTTTATCTCATTTAAAGCATACATTAATGCCGGAATAATAATCATTGCATGCATTGCCGGTTGAACATCCATATAATTTTGCATATTCGCATATAACCCATATGTCTTTTCCGGCAACATGATTACAATCTTATTCTTTGATAAATCTGTAATAACTGTTGTTTCCATCTGATCTTTGTTGGGTACAATCGAAAAAATAGAAGATGTGTTAGCCAAGTCATCCCTTATTTTATTTACTCTCACATTGATTTGACTACCTATAGCCATCACACAGCCTTTTTCTATATCAAAACGAAAACCTGAGTAATCTGCTGAAAATGACATATTTGTGTATTTGTCAATGTTTTTCTTTGCTACAACAAATGAACAAACCTGTACATTTCCATTAACTTCAGTATCTTTCAGCAAGTAACTTGACACTTTGTATCTTGTTCTAAAACATGTCCGAAAACATGTTTGTGGACATTCTATATGATAAACGATTTCTACTATACCAGCATCAAGCATATCCTGAATTTCATCGTTGTTCAATTCAGCTCTAAATAACAATTTTACATTATATCCTTCAAGTACTTGCTCAACTTCTGCATCAAAAAAACTATTATTATAGTAATCACCACCCTCAATAATAACCGGATACGGATAGTATTTATTTCTGAGTAGCATACATCTTCACCTCCAATGAACAATAATCATAAAAATCGAGTTCAATACTTACTCTAACAGCTTGACCTTTTGTAAAAGAAAATCCCTTGATTTTATTTTTATTTATAGAAATATTTCCATTTCCCGCAATCAAGCTAGCTTTTTGAATCGGTGCTTCATAATTCTGTGTTTCAGCCGACAAATACAGTTCAACAACTCCATCTGTACCATCATTATCTGGTACAATCATCAATACATATCTACCTTTTTCTTTATCAACACAAATACTAATAAACTTCTCAATTCCGACTATAATTTTCTTTGGTGTCCGTTCACTTCCACCTTTCTCTTGATGTGCATTATCTCCCGGCTTCGGACCTGGTGTCACTGTATGACCTCCATTATGAAACCATTCTTCTTCTGTACCATTTGGTTCCATGTGCCCATCTTTCTCTACATCATCTTTTTCCATATTTCCTGGTTGCTTCATTGACTTTGATTTTCTAGGCACTTTCTTAATTTCTACCTCTAAAACTTTATCACTAATAACATCTTCTTGGGATGTGTCCTTTGTTTCATCCGCAATATCTGGGATAAAATTACCTACGCCTACGGCATCAATAGAATCTTCTGTACTATTAGAAACAAGTTCCTCTATCCATGTTCTTATAAAGGAATGTATTTCTCTTAACAATGCCTGTGCCTGCATTTTATTACCTGCTCTATCTGGTTGCCATTCAGTATGTTCCGGATTTTCCATTAATCTCAATCTAGTATTTATTTCGTCACCATTTATAAACATTATTCCAGTAAATGGTACATGACCAGGCAAACGATCTTTATCCATAATCTTCATACCGGTTTGTCTAATCATCGCAACACGTTTAGGCGCATCAGGATCACCTAATAGTACACCAAGCTTCACTTCCCCCAGTCCCAACAAATTTTCAACTTTCCAGGCTGTTTTATCTGAACGCAACACTTCATAATATTTATCTGTATATCCAGTTAATGCACCACGATATTCTTCGATTAGATCATCCAACCTTTCTTTATTGATTACAACATCTCCAACTACAACCTCAAGTTTTTCATTCCATATTGCACCAAGAAATCCATCCAGAATTGAAATAATAATATCTGTTTTCCATGTTTCTCCTGCAAACTTATATCCAGCGATATAAATATCTGTCCCGTATTGATCAGGTTTTCTCTCAAATCCGGGTTCTAATTTCAGCTGTCTGTACATAGGCGTATTCTTTTCTTTACCAAAATAACCAATACCTTGTGTATTCTCTCCATCTTCTCTTGTGAATGTTACAAGTCTAGCAACACCTTGTGATGCTTCAATCCCCTCTTCGTCATATGTGCTATAAAATACAGTTGAAAACAACGAACAGGCAAATGGCGCGAATTTACCAATACCAAATGAGCCACCTGCCGTACCTCTTTTATCTGATACTCCTGATGACTTTGTCAAATTAGTCCAATTCGTATTAATTTCACCTTTTGAACCTGTTAATCCACGAGTGTTAAAATCACTAATTCTTAAAAAAGTGCACTGTTCCTTTTCTATTTCTTTTATAGCTGTTGTAAAAAAGTCTTTGGTATCTGTACCTTTTTGAACTTTCCAAAAATCTAAACACCTTTCGAATGTATTCCTCAGAACATCTCTTCCCGGCAACTTATTAGATTCAATACTAAACATGTTAAATTCTACTTTTATTTTTTCTTCCACAGCTACATCAAGAGAATTTTGACATATTTCACGTGCAAGAGATTTTAATGGGGTTCCTCTAAACTGCGAAACACCAGAATCATTTATACCTTTATTCTCACCATAATCATTAGATGGAAATCTCCACATCACCATAACAATCCTCCTATCTCAGCTTAAACTTCTTATCAGAATTATCCGTCAAATCAAATCTACTTTTGGCAACTTTCAATTCTTCCTCTATTGCTCCAAATATTTTCTTCACATCTTCTTTACTATACTCATATGTATTGGTATTAGAGCAATTTCCTAGCAACTTAATCATATCTATTATTTTATTAGTTCTTGATTCTGCAATTCGTACAAATTTCTCACTTTTAGTTTCTTTCACAGCGCACCTCCACAACATTATTTTAAATATATTGTAAACATTTGAAGATTATTTGTCAATTATTTTGCATTTCGTCGCACTAATAAACGTGATATTTCTTATATATTTTAATTATTTGCAAAATAATATAGCGTACACTCTGAAGTGTACGCTATATTATTACTTCCTATTTTGTTCTGCAAACTCGTCATAAGTTCCCATAGGTCTAAAATCTATTTTATATACTTTATCACTAATCTTATATACCTCGACTGAATCAATTCCTATTACCTGTAATTTTTCAAAAGTAAGTAATTCCTTTTCCTTTAAATCCATTACTTCTCTTAACAACCACTTTCCTAATTCTAAATTAGGATTTGACATAAGTGCTTTACTGCCTGCTTGACACAACTTAGCTGATAATTCATTTCCATTTGGTAACATCAATCTAAACGGTTCATCTCTCCCAGGAAAGAAATCAGGAAAACTAACATGAATCCACGCAGGAATTGGGATATAAATCTCATTATTATCTCTTGGACGGCCTGCCGCATTCCACTGATTTAAACCACTTCTTTCAGGTACATTTCTCCCACCTCTATCAGAAAACAATGGCAAAATAACACTTTTATACTTACATTCCTCACTACGCGTCTTAACTTCTGTATTATATGTTAACAATCTTGAGAGCATACTATATGGATCGTCCAAGATTTCTACATTTATTGAAAGCAATGCTTCTGATGTATTAAACCTTTTATACAAAGTATTCTTGTTTAAATTGAACGAATACTCATTTTTTCCGTCATCAAAATATATAACATTTCCATTGTTCTTACTTTCTATATTTTTAATGTTGGGAATATCAATTGTATCCATAGGAGATTCACATACCTTTATCAAATTAGGTTCTCTAACAATGCAATGGTATATCATTGTGTCTAATCCATAAATTCTCATCGTACTAAGGATTCTCTCATTACGTAAATTAGAAATAATATTTACCACAGCTTCTGCACTTTTATATCTTATCATCTGTGCATCACGGTTAAATTCAGCAACTTTCTGCATTGTATTGTTATTATTAGCAAGAAAAGTCTTTATTCCAATACCTACTGTACCCAATTTGGCATCCGCCGAGCAATCTGCTCTTCCTAAGTTTTCCGCACCAGTAACCAAGCAAAAAGTATTTTCAGCAACACGTGAATTTATGTATGGCGAGTCACTTTCGCTTGACAATCCTGACAACATACCTGTGCATTTTAAATAATTTCGATATAACTCAATAACACTTTGGTCTAACTTATCTATTAACATTTTTCTCCTCCTTAATCACAATCCTATTTGCATATTGTAGTTTCATAATTATCCATGGGCAGATTCACAATATAGTCCATTATATCAGATTCGTTATCCAGACCATCATCTAAATTCTCAATCAAAAATTCAAATTCACTTGGACTATTTTCCTTAATGACCGCATCTATCAAAAAGCATCTACCATAATAAATAACAATATTGGTTCCACTCGGTGTCACCATTCCCTTAAAAAGCGGATGATGTAATTTATATTCCCACATATGTGCTAATTGGACAGTAGAATACTGTTGTCCAATCTCTAATAAATCCATCTTAATATTTGCCATAATTAAACCACCATCTTTTCTCTGTAAGCAGAAGCTCGCTCAAGTGCTCCCTTGATTTCCTCTGCGATCCTTCGTATAACAGGAACAACAACAGAATTTCCTGCCTGTTTATATAAATGAGTATTAGCCATATTCACTGGTAGTTTGTATGTCTTACTATACCCCATAATATTAAAACATTCTCTTGGTGTAAATTTTCTTATTCCGGTAGGTGTATAAATTATCGGAACATTATGTCCACCAGTCCCCATATTAGCCGTTAATGTCGGGCACAGATTGCTTTTGTTTTCTCTTACATAAACTCTTCGCCACTGATATGTTGTATCAGGATTAGTAACTTTCTCTTTCAACTCGTCGTAAAACCCACAAGAATCAGCAGTGTAATAGTATTTGTCATCCTGTTTAACATCGTAATCTATGTAATCTTTCAAAGAACTTGTTAATTCTACAGGATCAGGGAATTCAAATTCTTTATATGCTCTTTCATCCAAAAATGCCACAATGTAAATACGTTCTCTGTTCTGTGGCAAATTTCCATAATCACAAGCATTAAGAACATCTTTTTTTACATGATATCCTGCTTCCTTTAATCTCTCTAATATTACACGAAATGTATTACCATTATCATGTCCAACAAGGTTTTTTACATTTTCTAAAAAAATCACTTGCGGTTTCTTTTCTTTAAAAATTCTTTCTAATTCAAAAAAAAGATTTCCCCTCTCATCTTCAAAACCTTTTCTATATCCAGCAACACTAAAAGCTTGACACGGAAATCCTCCAATCATAATATCAAAATTTGGAATGTCCTTAGTCTTAATATTTCTAATGTCATCAACAACTAACTTACTATTAAAATTCAAACTATATGTCTCAGCTGCATATTTATCAAATTCATTTGCCCAAATAATATCAAATCCGGCATCTTCAAATCCTTTGTCAATTCCTCCAACTCCAGCAAAAAAACTTGCAACCTCCATAGTCATTCCTCCTAAAATTGCGGCGCGCCGCTAATACTCATTTATCTTAACATTTTAGCATCTATTTGTCAATTCCTTTTTCGAACATTAGTTTGTTTTTGTATGTACACGGGCACGCCTATCGTGCCCTGCCTCCATCATTTCTTCCCATAACCTGCTCTTGCTTCATCTCCAATGTCTTTTCATAAATATCCTGATAATCTTCAAATATCTTATCCTCATCAGAAGTATCATATTATTTTTCTACATTGAACTACACATATCTATCGTTCTCAAACAGAGATACTAAAAGCCCCAGCCTCTTACGTTGTAATATAACTTCTGTTCAACTCTATCTCAAATCTAATTATTCTACCTAACTTGCCTCTTCCCTACCCCAATGCCACATCTAACACCATCATCACAATAAATCCAATCCCGAAGCCAATCGTTCCGATATTGGAATGTTCGCCCTCTGATGCCTCCGGAATCAGTTCCTCGACTACAACATATAACATTGCTCCGGCTGCAAATGACAGCACATATGGCAAAATCGGTGTCAGGACATTTGCAAAGGCTACGGTTATAAATGCCGCAATAGGCTCAACTATTCCAGATAATGTTCCGTATAAAAACGCCTTGAATTTGCCATTGCCATCCGCTTTAAGTGGTAATGAAATAATTGCTCCCTCCGGAAAATTCTGTATTGCAATACCAATAGAAAGTGCAATTGCGCCCGCAAATGATATCGCTTTGTCCCCAGATGCAAATCCTGCGAAAGCTACACCAACTGCCATACCCTCTGGTATATTATGAAGTGTTACTGCAAAGACAAGCATTGTCGTTTTTTTTAAATTCGCTTTAATACCCTCAGGTTCATCTGAACCCATATGTAAATGAGGGATAATTCTATCCATTATTAATAAAAATGCCATACCAAGTGCAAGTCCTGTACAAGCCGGTATAAATGCAAGTCGTTTCATTGATGATGACATATCGATTGCTGGTATAATGAGCGACCATACCGATGCCGCTACCATTACTCCTGATGCAAAGCCTAATAATGCCTTTTGAATCTTCGGTCTTATCTGATCTTTAAGGAAGAACACACATGCTGCACCTAATGTTGTTCCTATAAATGGTATAAGAATACCAATAATAATATCTATCATTCAAACCTCCTGACTTTATAAAGCTCATTCTTCTCCTGACTTTATAAAGCTCATTCTTCTCCTGGCTTTATAAAGTTCACTCTTCTTCATAACATTATATTATTCAATATTTCCATTCTGTTACTTATATAAATACTATGCCAATAACTTTTCTAACTTATTATTTCTAACTTATTGTTTATAATTTATTATTTCTAATTTACTATTTATAACTTATTATTTCATAACTAAATATTCTTAAATTCCTATTCATAATATTCGTCCATACACACCACAAATTCATCAAATATCATCTGGTCAGCAAGTGTAAGTCTGTCATACATCTCATCAATCTGGTCTACTGTAAGAATCTTTGCTTCTGCTGTTTCTCCAGGTTGCAATTTAATATCTTTAAGTTTCAAATGCGGATTAGCTTCCACATCATACACATCCATAAGCAGACTACTGCCATCAATATTCAATTGTCCAAGATAATTGAATTTATCAGGTACTACAGTAATGCCTGTTTCTTCCATAAGTTCTCTTATTCCTGCTGTTTTACTGTCCTCATCAGCATGAACTGCACCTCCTGGGAACTCCCACATTCCTGCAAACGATTTATTTTTATCACGTTTTGTTATAAGAACTTTTTCTCCAATTCTTACTATCATAACTGCTGCTAACATAAATTCTCCATCAGCAGGTTTGTATTCGCCTCTTGTAACCACCCTACCGGTATCTTCGCCATTTTCATTGTATATTCTTATTTTTTCCATTGTAATCCTCGCTTCTTTATAATTTAACCACAGTCATATCGTGATGCATTGCGGGTAAAATCTTTTCAATTAAATCTTTTGTCCTAAATCTCAGACTCGATGTGTTAATACATGGGTGACATCCAATGTATTCGCCGTCTAATAATTCTTCATCTACCAAAAGTCTTACTGCATTATCAGTGTCATTCATAAGTCCCATAACACTGACTGAACCTGGCGTTATGTCTAAATATTTTTCCATAAATTCAGGCGAAGCAAATGATAATCTCGGACTGTTAATCTGTGATGAGATTTCCTTTGTCTTAAACTTTTTATCGCCGACTATCATCAATAGATAAAATTTAGTTTTCTGGGTATTACATAAGAACAGATTTTTACAAACTGTTGCGTCAAGAATTTTATCTACTTCTTCACAATCTTCCATTGTATTCGCTGCCTCATGGTCTACTCTTTCATATTCAATTGAAAGACTATCTAACAGGTCGTAAACACGAACCTCTTTAGCAAGTCTGTCATCTGTATTTTCAGGTCTTCCTTTAACTAACTGCATTTCTTCCTCCATAATCTTTTGATATTATCATTGAATAACTGCGTTTCTTTCATTATATTCTTTGGTTTTATCTATCGTCTGCATTTTTTTATACATATAAATGTAATAATTATTCCGCACACTATTAACGCCATTCCAATAAATGTATTTCTATTATCTTTAACAAATGATTTGGCTTCAGAGCTTCTATTATCTGAATCTGTTTTATCACTTTTCTGTTTCATAATTCCATTAAGTTCAATAATATTGCTGTCCGAACTCACATCATCTCTATTATATACCCTCACAATTAAATTTCCAATATCGACATTAATATCTGATAAAGTAACCTCAATGGTATCTTCTGAACTTCTCTTATCATTCCAGATTTTCAGTTCTGAAAATGTCTTACCGCCATCTAAAGAATATGAATAATAATTTATATATGAGTCCGAATCTTTTGCACTTACGGAAAATGTTATACTATTATTTCCAATATATTTAAGGTATATGCTGCATTTTTCAGGTGGGGTATTATCAGGATATACTCTTTCTTGTGGCTCGGCAACATCTAATTTCTTATAGTCAGAATAATCCACACCAAGTTCGGTGCTTTTTAATCCAAAATATTTTGCTACGGCAGTCGCATCAAGTTTACCAAACTTCTCCAGATTTTCGATATTTACATTTTCAGCATTATCATTCTCAGTATTTTCATTTACTATGTATCTTCTGTCCTCTTTATTATCCACGTAGCAATGCTCTATAATTACTGCATTTATGCCACGCCACTCATTTTCCCTGATAATTCCATAATATTCGTCACCATCATCTCCAATTCTGGTCTTGATTCCACGTATAAAAAGCCCCATTTGTGACAGTTCATTTAGCTCAATATCCGCAAACTGATATCCCGCCACATAGTAACTTCCGATGCTTGGAATCCAGACTTCCGAGCCATATTTGCCATGTAGTTCTGATGCATTAAAATGTATGCTAAAGAGAAAATCTGCATTCACACTCTTTGCAAATTCACTCCTTGCCCTTAGTGACATCGACACATCTTCACTATCGTGTGTCAGATATACTTTTACGCCATTATATTTTGACAGTTCTTCATACATTGCCTTCGCAACAATCATATTTATATGTCTTTCTACAATATTACCATTTATTGCACCATCGTCCGATTCGCCTCTTAATCCACCATGTCCCGGATCAATTACGACTACAACATTTCCATTTTCGTCTGCTCCATAGACTTTATTTCCGTAGTTAAGCCCGATTAACATAATGACAATAATTAAGATATATCTTAATATTAATGTCTTAATTTTTAAACCATTATTTACTTGATTAATAAATATTCTCATTTTTCCGTCCCAAATTCTTAATTTCAATAATTTCAGCCTGTATTTTTTCTGCTTCTGAAATATCATGTGTTACCATAATAACAGCTCTTCCATTCAGATATTTTACCACATATCTGATTATATTGTCTTTAAGAATTGTATCCAGACCCTTAAATGGTTCGTCTAGAAGTATTATTTCAGACGACTTCATCATGCATCTTACGATTGCTACGCGTCTCTTCATTCCCCCGCTTAATTCACTGACTATTTTATTACCGGCACCCTCTAATCCCACTTCTTTCAGATGTCTGTCTGCTTTGGCTTTATCAAATCTACTGCCAAGCACACAATATAGATTCGTATACACATCTGTATTTTCTAACAGACGGTCCTCCTGAAATACCATCGACACCCTCCCCGAAAATGTAATTTTCCCGCTATCAGCTTTCTCAAGACCTGCTATTATACGAAGGAGCGTCGTCTTGCCAATTCCTGATTTGCCATAAATGCAGATTCGTTCACTTTCGTTTAAGTTAAATGAAATATTTTCTAATACCTTTTGTTTTCCATATGATTTTGTAATTTCCTTAATCATTAAAATATTATTATTTTCTAATTTCTCATATTCTCCCTTTTTCTTATGTGATTTATCTGCTTTATTCTCATTCTCTGCTTTTCTGCTTATATTGGTTTTTTCAATAATACACGATAATTTATTTAATAAATATATGCATACGCCTTCAAAAAAAACACTCATAAGCACAATTACAACCGTCCACGCAAATAACTCATCTGTCATCAGATATAATTTCGATTTATATAATTCGCTGCCTATCGATTGGAAAGGCAGTCCTATTATTTCTGCTGCAATTCCTGCTTTAAAGCAGAAACCAAGTCCTATCTTGCAAGCCGACATAAAACCACTGACTAATGCGGGAACATAGATAAATCTAAGCCTTCTTAAAAGACCTACATCAAATATATCTGCCATTTCTAATAAATTATTATCAACATTATCGAAGCTCTGCAATATATTTATGTAAACCACAGGTGTTACCATTACAAATGAAATTAATACCGATAGTTTGTCTGATTTGACCCATAAAAGTGCAAGAATTATAAACGAAGCTACCGGTACGGTCTTTAGCAAACGCATAAATGGTGACACGAGTACATCAATAATTTTCACAAATGAAGATATAATTGCTGAAAATGTTCCGGCTATTAACGCAAGCAGAAAGCCTTTTGCTATTTTACTGAATGTATTAAATATTGTCTGCCAGAAGCCCGCCCTTTTACCGATTCTTATTAATGCTTTATATGTTGCCTCAGGCGATGGCAGAAATATACTGCTGTTTATTTTCAATGATAAAAAATGCCATACAAAAAGCCAGAAACATATTGCTGTTATTGTAAGGACAATTTTTTTCACAATATTATTCAGACTTTTCATATGGCCTCCTATTTTAGTTTACATAATAAAATGCATCATCAGGTAATGTTCCACCTACTGCTTTCGCATCTGCATCAAATAAAACATTTAAGTAAGAAGAGATATCTGATTTCATCTCATCTCCTGATTCAAACTTGATATTACAGTAAGGAATCGCCTTCTTAGCTATAGCTGCTTTGAATATATCATATTTCTCAACTAATGCTGCTGCGTCATCTACATTTCTGTTAACATATTCTGTTGATTCCTTATAGTCTGCTAAGAATTTGTCAAATGCTGCTTTATTCTCTTCAAGGACTTCATTTCTGACAATTACTACACCTGTTACAAGTGAACCGTCTGAAACTTTTTCCCACTCTTTAGTCATATCCAGAACTATTTTCATATTTTCGTTCTGTGCAAGAACTGTTGTAACATATGGCTGTGGAAGCATTGCTACTGCATCTGTCGCTTCACTCATAGCTGCTGCCACTTCAGTTGCCTCTGATTTGTATTCTATCTTAACATCTTCGCCCGGTTTAAGACCGTTTTTCTCCAGAATATAATTAAGCATATATTCAGGTGTAGTTCCCTGACCTGTAGTTATAATTGTTTTTCCTTTAAGGCCAGTTACTGTTGAAATATCATCTGATGTAGAAATCATATAGAGTACACCAAGTGTATTAATGGCTGCGACTTTAATTCCACCATTTGTCTTATTATACAATACCGATGCAAGATTGCAGGGTACGGCGGCAATATCTATATCACCTTTTACAATTCCTGCTGTTATCTCATCAGCGGCACCGTATACTGTAACTTTGTATTTGTTATTATCACTAGTCTGGGTTGATGCACTGTCGTCCCATGCTTTAACAAAGCCAATTGCTGTAGGTCCTTTTAACATTGCAATATTATATTCTCTTGCATCTTCTGCCGTAAATGAAGTTCCATTATCTTTATTATCTTCATTATTCTTAACTGTTTCCTTATCATCTTTACCTGTGGCTACACTGTTAGTCGTTTCTTTCTGAGTTTTATCACCGCCACAGCCTGCTAATAATGTCATTGCAAGCATCAAGGTTAAAATAACCGCTGAAATTCTCTTTGTCATTGATTCTTCCTCCTGTTTCTGCTTCTTTCAAAGGTATTTTTAGAATTATTTCTTAGAATATACAGTTTTAACTGATATTCCCTTAATCATTCCAAGTTTACCGGATAAAGAACTGATAACATCATTAGGTGCATCTATTACGATGCTTATAATATTCACCTGTTTCTCTCTATATGGAATTCCCATTCTGCCAATTATGTAACTGCCATAATTATGTAGAATCTCGTTTACATTTTCCACAGCATTTGTGTCTTCTACGATAATCCCTATCAATGCAATTCTAGTTTCCATTTTTCCTCCATTTACTATAGAATTCCTGGTAACGAATAAAGAATGTCGCTTGCGACATTCTCCGCCTGCGGCGGGTTGCTATAGCAACATTTTCTGCTCCGCCACAGTGCGATCCTCGCGGAGCGTTTTTTCCTTACCAGGACAATTCCAACGAAATTTCCTGGTAAGAAAAAAAACTCTGCCATAAGCAGAGTCAATAATCCTAAATAATCCTATAGTTATAGTATTGTATTCATATTGCACTCAATGCCTTTACATACGGTATTCCGGTTTGCTTAGTACGATTAAGTATCTTTAATGGCTTTGTCCTTAACTTTATTTTCCTTTAGTTTCGAGTTCAGCACTAATGGCATTATACATTTTTAATTTATTTTTTACAAGTATTTAGTTGAATATAACAGACCGATTTCTTGACGATTTTTTTCAATAATGTTATTATTAGACTAATAGAAATAGTGCGTTATTATTTTGAAAAGAGGTGTTGTATTATGTGGAACTATTCAACAAGTTTATATGAAATGCAACAATATATTATCAAAATTTTTGAAGATAAAATGCGACTACATGCCAAGATATCTGATATTATCGACTTATCTTACGATGACTATATGTGTCTGCTTAATAAGATACACCAGATTAAAACAATTGAAGAGATTGATCATTATAATCTCTCAATATTGGTCTGTTTTACAATATCCTACAAATTTAACCAGCAGGACAGTTTCTATAATACCATGAAATCTATTGTATTATCTATGCCACAGCATCATACCAGATTTATTTTAGAGTCACTAAATACTACCTGCTATGATTATCAGATTGATACTTTTGACTACACGCTTGATAATCTGCCGGTAATTAAGGAAATAATAAAAATACATGCAAACTATTAATTACAACTTTTATTTATATTGATTAAAATTAATAACTCCCTATGAATGCTATCGCAAATATTCATAGGGAGTTCTCTTTTTATATATTTACTTACAAATTTAAGTCAAATATTATTTTGCTGATGTTGTCTCATTTTCTGTTGTTGACTCAGCTTCTGTCTCAATTTCTGAATCTGGAACTACTTCAACATAATCAGCAAGTTTATAATAAACTTTTCCACAGATTAAATCATCTACTGTAGACTGTTTATCATAGTCAACCTGATATGCTGCTATATCAGCATATTTTCCTTTACTGTGATCTACCATAGCCTGTGCTACTGTATTGTATTCATCTTCAGAAATCTTAATGCCTTCTTCTTTAGCAATACTGATTAATACAAGATAGTTCTTGAATATCTTTGTATAATACTCATCAAATTCTTCTTCTGAAGATAATCCATAGTAGTATGATATAAGTGTTGCAAAATCAGCGCCATTGCTTTCTGCTGCTTCTTTAATAGGTGCTTTAATTTCATCTAAATATTCATTAAGTTCTGCTTCATTAATTTCTGTTTTTGTTGCATCTGTTATCTCACTAACAATTTTAGATGCAATATTTGAAACTTTGATTCCTTCTGTAATTGCATCATAATACTCATCTGCTGTTTTAACTGATTTACCATTTAAGAAATATTCGTGTAAGAAGTAATATATCTCGTCTGTGTTGTCAGCTACGAACTGGTCATTGATTCCAAGAATATAATTAACTTTTACAGTAAATACAACATTTTTACCAGCAACATCTTTATTCTGGTAATCATCAGGGAATTTTAAGTTAAGGTCAACTGTTTCACCTGTCTTAACACCTTTAAGTCCATCCTCGAAGCCATCGATAAATGAACCTGTTCCGATACCAAGTAATGAACCTGAAGCTGTACCGCCTTCGAATTCTGTGCCATCAATCTTACCTGTATAATCGATATTTACAATATCAAATTCTTCAACTGTACCCTCTTTCTGAGTTACATTTGTTGTATCAACTGTAAAATATCCTGATGTAATAAGGAGACAATTAATCTTCTTCTTTGTTGCTTCATCAATATCGACTGTAGATTCACCAACTTTTAGTCCTTTGTATTCAGCTAATGTAACTTTAGATTTGTAATCTGTACCTGACATATCTGCCTTTGTATTAGCTACTTTTCCTACATTTCCTGAGCTTGCACTCTTACCTTTATCCTTGCCACATGCTGTAGCTGTAAATGCCATCGCAATACAAAGACCTAAGGCTAAAATTCTTTTTCTCATTAATATCCCTTGCATTTCGTTCCGTAACGATATAATCACATAATATATCTGAGATTTTATTATGTAATTAATGCATTTTCCTTTACTTTTAATATTTTATCCACACTAATGTGAACACGTACTCTCATTTATACCATAATTATTTACAAAATAAAAGTATCTATATATATTTTTCACATAATTTTCAAATTATTTGTTAATTCTGCACAAATCTTTCACGACTTCGCCAGCAATAATAAGTCCTGCTACCGATGGCACAAATGCAACGCTTCCGGGAATATCTCTTCGTTCTGTACATTTATGTTCAGCACCCGGAGGGCATATGCAATTAGAGCGACAGCTTATAGCCATATCTTCTATCGGTCTTGTAGGCATTTCTTCTGAATAAACGACCTTTAACTTCTTCACGCCTCTTTTCTTAAGTTCACGTCGCATAACTTTAGCAAGTGGGCATACCTTTGTCTTGTATATATCAGCTACCCTGAACATACTTCCGTCGAGCTTGTTACCGGCTCCCATACTGCTTATAATCGGTACGTTCATCGCCTGTGCTTTCATTACTAATTCTATCTTTGCAGTTACAGTATCTACCGCGTCTACAACATAATCGTATTCCTCAAACGGAAATTCATCAGAATTCTCCGGTAAAAAGAAGCATTGGTGTAATCTTACATCAGCCTGTGGATTGATTTCAAGTATTCTGTCTCTCATCACTTCGGTCTTATATTTACCCACTGTTTTTCTCGTAGCAATAATCTGTCTGTTCAGATTCGTAAGGCATACTTTATCATCATCAATCAAATCAAATGCTCCGACTCCACTTCTTACAAGTGCTTCACATACATAACCTCCGACTCCTCCGATTCCGAATACTGCGACTCTGGAATTCTTTAATTTCTCCATTGAATCTTTACCTAATAATAATTCTGTTCTTGAAAATTGTGTAAGCATATGTATTCTCTCCTGAAATTATTTTCTGTTTAAACGATTGCATAATTAACTTTGCAAATCAGATACTTATTCAAGCATTTCCTCTATTATATCATAGTGCCTGTCAATCGCCCTGAATGTTTCATCACATTCTTTTTGCATTATATTCATATATATTTCTTTGTGACATTCAACTAATTCTTCTCTTACATCATTATCTGCACGTTTAATGACATAATCAATCCATTCCCGGTACACTTCCGTAATCGCTTCCATAATTATAATTAACAGGTTATTCTCCGTTAATATAATCAATTCGTTATGGAATTCCCTATCGGTATCAGATAACCTCTTTCCTTTTAAATCCTGCATTTTGATAAGCAGTTTATTCAGATTATCCATTCTGTCCTTCGGTACGTTTTTCTCAATTAACAGGCTGCATACTGACTTCTCCATTGTTCTTCGGAATTCGCATATATCCTTCTTAGAGATACTTCCTAATGCAAGCATCATTATTATTGTCTGCCTTATTGACTGTCCTGCATTTTTCGAAATATAGTTGCCTGAACCCTGTACTCTGTCAACTAATCCCATTCCACTTAGAATACTTATAGCTTCTCTTGTTGAATTTCTTCCGATTCCAAGTTCCTGTGCAATTATACGTTCTGCCGGAAGTTTACTTCCCACCTGTAGTGAACCATTCTGCATTAAATCATAAATATATTTAACTGCCTTTTCATATTCCTGAGTTGTATTTTCCTGCATAGCGGTGTATTAACCTTTCTGATATTATTTTCTGGCATTTATATAATTTTCAATTACATCTACCACACCATCCACACCAAGTGCGGAAACATTCAGACAAACGTCATAATTTTGCGCCATTCCCCATTCTTCTCCGGTGTAGTATTTATGATATCGCTCTCTTCTGTCATCGGTCTGCATAATCAGGTTATGTGCCTTTTTAACAGATATGCCATGCTTATCTGAAATAACTTTCTCTCTGTCACTTATGTCTCCCGTCAGAAATATTGAGACTGCATTTTCATTATCTTTGTAGGCATAATTTCCGCATCTTCCAAGAATAACAAAATTATCTTCAGGAACGATATCTTTCAATGCTTTTTTGGGTGTTTTCATATATATGCTGTCATCATCAGTCATTGATATTGTGTGAAGTAACATATCCATAGGTATCTCACTGTAATAATCAGGATATTTATCATATAACCCTTTTTGCTTCGCTATTTCTGAAATGCGTGCTTTATTATAGTATTCCATATTGTATTTCTCTGCTAATTTATGTCCTATTATGTCACCATTACAACCACATTTACGTCCAATTGTTATAATCATAATTGTCCTCCTAGTTCTATTTAATTACATAAAATTTGCAAATACAGACGAAAGTACAACTGTCAGAATTCCTGTTACAGCTATTGCAAGACTGCTCATTGCACCCTCTATCTCACCTATTTCTATTGCCTTAGCCGTTCCAACAGCATGTGATGAAGCACCAAATGCAAGTCCTTTTGAAACCGGCTCAGTTATTCTGAATATTTTGCATATCATTTCGCCAAAAATATTTCCAAGGACTCCGGTTACAACGATTACTGCAACGGTAATTGTAACATAGCCACCTAATTCTTCCGACACGCCCATACCTATCGCAGTTGTTATAGATTTTGGTAACAATGTAACATAGTCTTTGTGCGAAAGTCCCATTATCTTAGCTAATACAAATACTGTACCAAGGCTTGTAAGCACTCCTGAAGTTATTCCTAATATGACAGCTTTATAGCTTCTCTTTAATAACTCCCACTGTTCGTATAAAGGAATTGCTAAGCATACCGTTGCAGGTGTCAGAAACCAGCTTAAATACTGTGCACCTTTGTTATAAGTTTCATAATCTACTCTTGCACATACAAGTACAACTATTGTAAGCACAATCGAAATTAATAATGGATTAAATATACCTAATTTGAATTTCTTCTTTAATATAGAGCCTGCAAGGTAGGCAAGGAGACTGATTGTAACTCCTGCAAATAGTGAGTTCTGAAACAACTCATTCATGTCTTGTTTCCTCCTTTTTCTTTCCTCTTCTGATTATCCATTGAGATGTTCTTCCCGTAGCTATCATAACTGTTACAATTGATACTACTGTTATTATGCTTACTGGTAATAACACAGGCTTTAAATTCACCCATGATGACATAAGTCCTACTCCTGCCGGAATAAACATAACCGGCATTATTTCGATTAGAAATTTACCAACATCCTTCACTGCCTCTAATGGAATTATTCCTGTAAGAAGTCCTATAAATAAAATCATCATACCATATATGCTTGCTGGTATGGGCAATGGAAGAAAATATTTTAATATTTCTCCGATAAATGATATGGCTAAAATCATTAAAAACTGGCGCAAATATTTCATAGTTCTCTATATGATGCATTAATTGTTTCTATCTTGCAGATATACCTATATTATGCTTGGTTGTACATCTATAATAAATATCCAGCTATTCAGCAAAAATTAGAATCAATTAATATACCATAGTCTCCTTTCCTGTTTATATTTCAAATATTCATTTGCAAATATTTATATCAAAATTGGTAGCACCAATTCAGCGCTACCAATTCATTATAGACACTCATATTTACTATGTCAAATATTTTTCTTACTAATTATCTTTTTTAATAAATGCCAGTTCTTCATCAACTATTGTTCTGATTTCGTCTATGATATCTGCACATAATGATTTCTTAATACCTGCCCCTGTTCCAACATTCATCAGTTCTTTTTCTCCGGGATTTTTTCCATTACCATCAACTGATGTCGTATGCTCACCATAATAAGTATTACTGTAAGTGATATCGTATGCAGGACTTAGTCTCCAGCAATCCTCATCTTCATTATATAAAAATGTAAAGTTCTTAGCATGGTCATCTCTATTATGTGCAAATACATTAAAACATGCTCTTCGAAACATATTTTCCATATCTTCTGCATTTCCTCTTGTAAGTACATGGGTAAGCTTCATTAACACACTATAATCCAGACATGGAGACATAAAATCTGCTTCTAATATTGCAGCCGCCGTAGCCATGTGAACTTTTTTCATTTTACCTTCATATGGTATTCTGTCAAATCTCACTGTTCCGAAATATCCGTCACAAATTTTCGATGGAAATAGCCTTGTTTCTGTCATTTTTATACCACATTTTCTTGCACATTCTGAATAAATGTATTCTCGTAATCCACAGTTTGGGCCATCGATTCCCGCCAGAAACTTTATAATCCAATCCTTATCTTCAATATGTGTTAATATCTTCGGTCTTGCACCTCCACTACTGCCTCCTAACTTATATAATATGTCCAAATCAGGCGAATATTCTGTTTTAAGAACTTTCTGGCATTGTTTTGAAAGATAATCCAAATCATCTATTTCTTCATTTTCTATTATTCTGTAATCAGGTTCATATTCCAAGGCTCCCATTCCTGATGTACCAACTAATGCAAGCCTGTCAAGAACAGTTATATCCTCAGTAATCTTATATTCCTTTAATATCCTTTCTAAAAGCAGTTGTCCCCATGCATCAGGCAAACTATCTGCAAATATACCAAATAATCCATTAAAATAACGTTTCCCGGGGATAAATACTTTTTTCTCAAGTGGCAGTGAAAACGGACTTATTGCAAAACCATTAACTAACCATTCATCATCATATGAAAATGCCACTTTACCATCCGGTGTCATTGCAAGTGTTCCTACATATCGGTCAAAACATTTTACCTTAAGATTTTTTAACCCCAACCTAATACTATCTTTGTTCATTGATAACCTCCTGTATAGAATTATATGTGACTTCCGTAAATAAGGCTTTGATTCCATTTACAGCATCTAGTACGACAGCAATTTTTGTCAAAGAAATAAGACTGATATTTCCTGTTTCCTCAAATCTCTTTATTGAACCATAGCTTACCCCTGATAACTTACTTAGCTTTTGTTGTGATATCCCCTTTCTCTTTCTTATATTCTTTGCATTAGTTGCAACTAGCATATTTATCTCCTGTGGTGTTTCCCATATATATTTTTGCATACTAATCTCCATTCCAAATGACTTGTTGTTAATATAATTATAGCTAATATATTAGCTTTTTTCAATATATTTATTAAAATTAGATAATATATTAGCTATTTTATATTTTTCTTATACTTCCCCACATTTTTATCTATTGTTTTTCTTACATAATCTGAATTAGTTTCTTTCATTACTTTTCACCTTTTTCTGTTTCCTGAATAATATAAAATATAATTTTTCATATGTAATCGAGGTTAGTGTGAACACAAAACATTATATTACCGACAGGTATCACCCTTTGCCCCCTGATTATATCCCAGAAGATTTAGTAAGAGCGCCTGTTCCGTTCATAGCACCTGTCTATGATATGAAGCGATGCATTTCCTTAGTCGCTTATGAGCCACTCCGCAAAATGTTCAAAGCCTGTTTTAAAGAAGGGCTTAATCTTATGGGAATCTCGGCTTTTCGTTCATACGACAGACAAAAAGAACTCTATGAAAACAGTGTTCGTGAACATGGACGTGAATATGCATATTCACATGTAGCAATGCCAGGTACCAGCGAACACCAGACAGGTCTTGCAATCGATGTCTCCTGCCCTGGCGTTGACTACGACTTATGTGAAGAATTCGAAAAAACTCCTGAGGGAATCTGGCTTAGGAAGAATGCCTCTGCCTTTGGTTTTACATTCAGCTTTACCAAAGAAAATTCATCTTTCACCGGATACGTCAATGAACCATGGCACATAAGATATATTTGTAAAGATGCTGCTTATTATGATTTATAGTTTTTCATAGCACATCATTTTCCTGCACATATATCAATTATCTGTATATACTGAATTACACATATAAAATATTTTTATAAATGTATCTTAATATCTTCTATCTGTCGTTTTTCATTCGCCAGTCGATACATCTTCTCAGATAATGTACATAATCAGGATTTTTACACATTCCTTTACCCGGTGTATCAGAAATCTTTGCAACATCCATACCGTTACATGCCGTTGTTTTCATTACGATATTGAGTGGATGAACATCTGTATCATTCGAAATATAAGTTCCTATTCCGAAGGCAACTCTTGCTTTGGTATTAAAATACTTGTTAAGTCCGTCAGCACGTTCGAAATCAAGGCTGTCGCTAAAGAGCAATGTCTTCGTCATAGGATTTATTCCAAGACTTTCATAATGTTTAAGCATCTTGTCGCCCCATTCATAAGGATCACCACTGTCATGTCTGACACCCGAAAATAATGTTGCATAAGTAAGCTGGAAATCTTTAAGGAAGCAGTCAGTTGTTATCGCATCCGCTAACGCTGTACCATTTAAGATACCATATTCTTTTACCCATGCATCTAATGCATACCAGTTAGAGATCGGA
>OLWB01000863.1_pt1 | contig 30549 bp, 30 predicted proteins | sample 1673331 | NCBI WGS metagenome assembly OLWB01 (sample SAMEA3178943, study PRJEB25190) | human gut metagenome | biome: human gut; feature: human-associated habitat; material: faeces | place: Austria | collected 2013
CGGATTTTCTTGCTTGTCTGCGCCGCATACCATTCATTAAAGATACTGTAAAACGGCAGCATTTCCATACCTTCGCCGGTAGTGCTGTTCACATTTTCCTGAATAGCAATAAAGGTAACACCCAATGACGGATAAACCACCTGAGTTAATCTGCCCATTTCTACCTGCTCACGACCGAAACGAGAAACATCTTTTACAATGATTGTTCCGACCTCGCCGTTCTCGACCATTTGCTCCATACGCTGAAAATCAGGGCGGTTAAAAGTTGTACCGCTGACTCCGTCATTTACAAAGAACTGCGGATGTAAATAACCGTGTTTCTTTGCATAATTCATTAAAATTTCTTTTTGATTTGTTATACTGTTGGACTCCATATCCTTTTTATCATCATCTACGGACAAACGGCAATACAGCGCTGTGATTTTCTCTTTTTCCTGCCCGTTAATATTGTTTTTAGTTGTCATAATAAAATGCTCCTTTCCGACAACCGGGCATTGCAAGGTTCTTACACTGTACAATGTCCGGCTATCTTTTGCAAATGTGTAAAGTTAAATATTCGTGTCAGCCAGCAATAAGTCCATAAATTGTTTAAGAACAGACTCACTGCCTTTTGTATTAAAATGAGAAGTTATCTCATAAACCGTTCCGCCGATTTTAGTCGTAATCGTTTCCTCGTCGGGTGAAATAAAATGGGGAACATATTTTGAACTAATATTTGAATAATTAATGATATTGTTCATTATCTTTCCTCCCTTGCGTTGCGTTCTCGCTGCCTTTGCCATTTTTCAAGCAATTTTATGATTGTCTGCTGCATATCACGGTTGGTATAGCTTTGGGGAAAATATTTACGGATATCATCTGCCATAAAGCGTACCTGTTCCTTTTGATTTGCTTTTTCTTCGCTCATCACAGTGGAAATCACATCTCGGTTGAGCAGACCTTGCTTTGAACTATTGCGTAACCGTTGTGCCTGAGATAGTGACGGTGTTGCGTCGGCGTATTCAATTTCGGAATACAAAAGCTGTTGTTCGTCTTCCGGTAAGTATGACAACTCAACCGCTGGTGTAAACGCAATCCTTTTTTCATCCACCATTTTGAGAAGTTCTGGAATAAGATATGTTAAGCGGACATATCGTTTAACCTGACTCATACTGTCGTTATTTTCTTTGCCTATTTCTTTTGTTGTCCACTTTGGTCCAACTTGGTCTAAAGTGGTTTTACCTTGATGAGATAACGCTTCTAACTTCATTTTGTAAGCAAATGCTTTTTCGCTCATCAGCAAATTTTCTCTGTGTAAATTTGTATCAACCATCATAATCACAGCCTCCTCATCTGTCATATTTCGTACAATTACAGGAATGTCCGTAATTCCAAGCTCTTTGCATATTTCAAGCCTTCTGTGACCGCTGATTACTTCGTATTTACCTTCCGAAGAAAAAGGATGAACAATAAGCGGTTCAATCGCGCCTTGTGCGCTTATGCTGTTTTTCAGTTCTTCCTGCTCGTTTCCGCTTCTTGATTTAAACGGATGATTTTTAAACGGAATTAAATTTTCCGTGCTGATATTTTCTATTGTTTCTTTATTGTTCATAGTCATTTTCCTTTCGTTATTTCCATTTGAGATTACTTTCGCTCGGACGCAAAAACTGAGCTTCTATATCTGCTTGAAATCTGTGCCAGCGTAAAATCTCATTTTTTAGCATAGGCGCATCAACAAAACAGAGAGCATTTGCTTTTGCAGCAAGCTGATTGATGTTGTTTCCTATGGCAGATAATTCACGCATTGCAGCATAAAATCTGTCGTCCGGCTTTTCTTTCGGCTCGTAGCCTTTAAGCAACATTCTTACAAGCGCTGCTTCTGTGATAAATGCTTTTTCCGCTTTAGTTTTCAGGTCTTTCGCTTCTTCGGCGTTAAACCAAAATTGTTTTTTGATATTTCTTTTCATATAAAAATTCCTTTCATATATTCTTTTTCGGGAAGTAAATATCTAACTCTCTAAGTATTACTTCCTTCTGCTTCTCGGACCTTTAGAAATCGGAAAATCAGAATTCAGTTGAATTTCTTTAAATAGATAATATTCGCCTTACCCTGACCTTGTCTTTTTCGACTGATTAAATCAGCCTGTTCAAGCTCCGAAAACAGCTTGCAGATTTTCTCGTGTCCGAAATGCAGTAACTCCTGTGCCTGCTTAACCGTAAAGAACTGATAAACTCTGCATTGCTTATCCACCCAGCCGTTTTTGACGGACAGATACATTCGGTCAAGCAGTAGCCCATAAAGCATTTTTGCATCGGTCGAAACAGCACGATATTTTTCATCCGTAAAAAGCACTTTCGGGACTTTATAAAATGCGAACTGCTCCGACTCCGATACAGTAAAATATTTATTCAAGCGATAACCTCCTTTCGATTTTGTCACGCTTATTAACTTTAAAATTGAACGTTAAGGTATTGAGATATTACTTGCCTTTGTTTGGCTTTCAAAAAGCCTTGTACCAAGCGGTATTCCGCACCTTAAAAGCGTGACGGGGACGCTCGTTTTTTTCGTTGGCGCTCGGCTGCTTTTTTACGCTTTTGAACCAAGGCACATTCGGCGCAATATCTTTGATTTTTAGATTTCGGAACAAATGCTTTTCCACAAATCTGACAATGCTTTTCATTGCGAATTTTCATAACCTCTGCAAACAGTTCTTTGTCAGCAGGCAAGACCGAAGTTAAAAAATAATTGCAGTAAATACCGTATTTACTGATAAGTTGAACGCAGTTGTGCTCCTCACCATCATCAAGCAGCAAGCAGTTACCGCTTACGCAGTTACAGCACAACCGTCTAATTAAAGCGTTTATTTTTCTTGACTGTTGCGAGTTGATTTTAATAACCATTTTGATACCTCCTTTTTTTGTGTTTTTCGTTGCCGTTTTCCCTAATGTTGTTTTTGTATGCCTACCCCTTTTTCAGCGGTGTCGTCTTGCTCTTATCATCGCAAAGTCATATCTCATTAGGACGGTTATTCAATTTTCAAGGTGCGGCTGAGAGATGCCCTCAATAAGTAGCCAGCGAGAGAAGTAAAAATATGCACATTTTGAGAAATCTTCTTTCACTAATCAATTGGGAAATTTTTTCGTAAAATAACGAAATTATTTTTACCCCCTCACTTATTCCCACTGAGAAGAGATATTTACTAACCCCTTTTTTCAAAAATTTAAAGAATAAAAATATTTATCTGTTCACTTGTTTGCACTGGGAGAGGACAAATGCACACCTTAAATCTAAAAAGTTTTAATTTTTCTCTCTAATATTCAATTGCTGAATTTTTTTGAAGTTTGGACAAAAAATTTTGAATTTTAAAAATTTGCCCTCAATAAATAGCCGGCGAGAAAGCTCAAATTATGCGTTTTTTGAAAACTTTTTTAAATACATCTCATTCATTTGGACAAAGAACGCATTTTGTACCCCCTCTGAAGAAAAAATTTTTAAATTTAATCAGGGGTATTCCGCAAGCAACTCTTGATAAAGCGTATAAAACATAAAAAGATCCTTTCCCGAACAAACAGGAAAGGACCTAACACTGTACGAAACAAAATCGAGCAACAAAAAAACGCCGCAGAAAACAGACACACAAAAGGGCACAACTATCCCTTTGTATATCTGGTTTCGTACGGCGCTTGGTAGCTTAGTTAAAAAAACTATCTCCGCTTGCTCGATTAGAAATCGTAAATATTTATTTGTTGCTTTAAGTTTACATTATCTGATTCCGAAATTCAATACCTATTTTCAAAATCGCCTTGAGGTGTCGCCAAATGACGACACCTCGGTACAAAATAAATTTTGCATCCGACATTACTGAGCAACGGTAATTTTCTCATTAGGTCTTAGGGTGTGTCCTAACGAGATTTTACCGTTTTACGACGATAGGAGTATAAACGGTCTGCTCGCTAAGATGATACAACATCTTAATAAAAAAGGGAAAGCAAGAGATTTCCATCAAGTTTTACCCTCGCTTTGCGTTTGTATAACGAATGAATAAGTTAAAAAAGGTGCAACCAATGGACTCAAAAACCTATGATAAGGTGCAAGTTATGGATGCGAAGATATCAAAAAATTCTTTCATTTTTAGTTGTGAATTTTTAATTTTCCTATTGCTTTTTTCTTTTAATAGGATTAGAATATATAAGAACGGATAAGAATATATTAGAATGGATTAAAAAGAACGGCGGTGCAATTATGACCCTTATAGAAAATGTAAATACAGAATTCAAGCGCATATATGTTGATGATATTAAAAAGACGGTTATCGCATTTGCTAATACAAACGGTGGTAAAATTTATATCGGCATTGAAGATGACGGAACAGTTGTAGGCGTAGAAGATATTGATGAAACTATGCTCAAGTGTACGAATGCGCTTCGTGATTCTATTAAGCCCGATGTTACGCTCTTTTCCACTTGCTCTGTAGAAAGCATTGACGGTAAAAATGTTGTAGTATTGGAAATTCAAAAAGGAACGGCGTCTCCTTATTATATTGCTTCTAAGGGTATTCGCCCCGAAGGCGTATTTTTGCGTCAGGGCGCTTCAACTGTTCCTGCAACAGAAACTGCAATTTTAAAGATGATAAAGGAAACAGACGGCGATGAATATGAAGATGTTCGTTCGCTCAATCAAGATTTAACCTTTGCCTATGCAACAAAAGAATTTGAAAAGGCAAAGGTGCCTTTCGGCGCGCCGCAAAAAATAACGCTCGGTATTGTAAATGTAGATGGTGTTTACAGTAACTTAGGTCTGCTTATTTCAGACCAATGTGTTCATACAATTAAAGTTGCTGTTTTTGAGGGAACCGAAAAAGCTGTTTTCAAAGACAGATACGAATTTTTAGGTTCTCTGTTAAAGCAATTAAACGAAGCCTACGAAATGATTGACCGATATAATCGCACAAGAGCTGAATTCGACGGTCTTTATCGTGTCGATATGCGTGATTATCCGATTGACGCTATTCGTGAAACCTTGCTCAATGCTTTGGTTCACCGTGATTATTCTTTCAGCGGCAGTACGCTTATCAGTATCTTTGATGACCGTATCGAAATACTTTCTCTCGGCGGTCTTGTTAAGGGCATTGCGTACGACGATATTATGCTCGGCGCTTCAATTTTAAGAAATAAAAAGCTGGCAAACCTCTTTTACAGATTGAAGCTTATAGAAGCCTACGGAACAGGGATGCCGAAAATTGTGAACAGCTATGCCGATTATATGGTAAAACCTAAAATTGAAATTTCCGATAATGCGTTTAAGATAACGCTTCCTAACACGAATACAAATAATGAGGGAACAGTGCTTGATACACTTTCTGAAAAGGAAAAGCAGTGCTTTGACCTTTTCAAAACAGAAGAACGCCTTTCTCGCAAACAAGTCGAAGAAGCGCTTAAAATATCGCAACCTTTTGCCGTAAAATTACTAACCGGCTTAACGAATAAAAAACTGCTTCGCCGTATCGGCAACGGAAAAAATACACGATATGAAGCGAATGTGTAGATGCTTGATGGAAAAAGAAATATAGAAAAAACCGGAGGAAAAACAATATGTTGAAAGATATTACAAAGCAAGAGCTGATTCAGGAACTTGAGAATCGTGTAGAGGACAAAATCTTGGAGCCGACGAATTTTGAATTGCTAAAAAAGCTCATAGAAAAAGCAGATACTTTAGATGAGGCAATAATGATTTCGGAACTCGGTACGACTTATAAAAGAACTGGATTTCATTTCGATAAACGTTTAGAAACACTTAGTGATACTATAAAATACTTCAAAAAGGATGATACATTGTCATTTGTTACTGACGAGAGTAAACCTCATCACAAGTTGATTATCGGTGACAATTACCCTTCGTTACTTAATCTCCTAATTGAGTATAAAGGTGCGATTGATGTTATCTATATCGATCCTCCATACGGTAAGGATACTATGGGAGAGTTCGCAGAAACAAATTATGAGAATGCCATCACAAGAGATAATCTTCTGTCTATGCTTTATCCTCGTTTGCTTTTGGCGAAAATGCTTTTAAGTGAAAACGGATTAATATTTTGCAGCATTGATGATAGAAATCACGCTTATGTTAAAGGACTTTTTGATGAGGTTTTTACAGAAAATTGCTTTGTTAATTCATTCGTTTGGCAAAAGAATTCAAGTGGTAAAACTGAGAAAGATAAATTCACAATAAACACTGAGTATGTGCTACTTTACTCACGAAACAGTGCTCGCCAACTTCACGATACATACAAAGAATTGGCTGAAACTTCCAAAAAAGCTTACAACAAAGATGACCACGATGGCAGAGGTTTATACGCTACTGTGAGTCTACAAAAGCCACAAAATCCCGGTCCGGAAACATCGTATGACTATGTTGACAATTCAGGTAAGGTTTGGCCTTGTCCGCCTAAAGGATGGAGAATGGTAGAAAAGAAAGTTCGAGCTTTAGAGAACGATGGTCGCTTATATATGGATGGTGAGACACTAAGAGTAAAGGATTATTGGAATGAACGCAAAAATCCCGGCAAGCGAATTGATACATTGTGGAACGATTTGCCCGAAAACAGTGCCGCAAGCAAAGAACTCGAAAGCATTTTAGGTGAATCTGCATTTGATAATCCTAAGCCTACAGCATTAGTGAAAAGATGTATTGATATTAGTGATAAGACGGCTATTGTATTAGATTTTTTTGCTGGTTCGGGTACAACTGGTCAAGCTGTTCTTGAGCTGAATAAAGAAGATGGCGGCAGCAGGGAGTTTATACTCGTTCAAAATAATGAAAAAACAGATAAAAATCCAAATGGTATTGCGTACGATGTAACGGCAAAAAGATTGAAGCGTGTAATGACGGGACACTGTTACGATAATAATTGTTCATTCAGTTGGATAGAAAACAATGCCGCATTAGGAGATAATCTTGATGTTTATGAGATTAGAGAAGTTGCTAATTTTGAGGCATCGGAAGGTAAAACGCCATTTGATGTGATTGACGAAACACTTTACGGTGTTAATAAATTTAAAGCCATTCAAGATAAAATCGAGTGGGTATGTAATAATTTTGAAATTACACAGAAGCAATTGGAGGAATAACAGATGCTGCAAGAAATAATTGAACTTCAAAATAGCGCTGTTGAAAAACTTGTTGCGCTTACTCGTGAAAATTCAAAAAAATCATACACATTTAGAGCACCGACCGGAAGCGGCAAAACATATATGATGGCGGATTATATGAATCGTCTTCTGCATATTAATCCCAATGTGGTATTCTTAGTATCTTCGTTATCAAAAAGTGACTTAGCAAAGCAGAATTATGATAAATTTTGTGAATATCGAGATAATAACGCCTTTGCCAATCTCAACCCTTACTTAATTAACAGTGATATTGCAGGCGAAGAACGGTTATACATACCGGCTGATTACAATGTATATTTGCTCCCTCGTGATTTGTATAAAAAGGATTCACGTTTAATGGCGGGACCGATGCTAAATTTCTTGCACGACCTGAAGTGGATAGGCGGTAAAATCATCATATGGATTAAAGACGAATGTCATATTGCAACCTCGAATTTAGATGCTATTGCGGATATGTATTTTGAATTAACAGTAAACTTTTCCGCTACGCCGAATTTAGGACGTGGGCAGCATCCGGATGTAGAAATTACTGATGCAGAAGCAGAACAGTGTAAGCTGATAAAAACGGTTGTGCAGGGCGAAGATGATGATGCAGTAGAAGATGCTTTAAAGAAATTTGAGGAAATAAAGACACAATATCGCAATTTACTTGATGTTAATCCGTGCTTAATTATTCAAATATCAAACAAGCAGAAAGCAGACGAAGAGTTAAATAATGAGATTTTGCCTGCCCTTAATGGTCATCCCGATTTAAAATGGATGCTTATTGTTAATAATCCCAAAGAATGTGACACTAACGACGTTTTTAAGGCTAAAAAGCTGCCTGTTTCACTGTGGAAAAACTACGCTCGTGGCAATTTAAGCAACATTGATGTAATCATTTTCAAATTAGTTATATCTGAAGGTTGGGATATTCCACGTGCTTGTATGCTTTATCAGGCAAGAAATTCTCGCAGTAAGCAGCTTGATGAGCAAGTAATGGGTAGAGTTAGAAGAAATCCCCGCCTGCTTGATTATGAAACACTATCTGACGAAGGTAAAAAATTAGCAACAATGGCGTGGGTTTGGGGTGTTGTTGATAATGACACCCGAAAAGCATATGCCGTAAAACTGTATGACGATCAAAAAGATATTACGGACGAGGTTAAAATCAAAACTACGGTAATAAAACCGTTAAGTGAGGACACTTCGTTTAACATAAATCAGTTTCTTGATGATAGAACACCTAAAATCACGCACAAAAGCATATTTGAGCTAAACCGCAAATTACAAGTATCAGATTATTCGGTAAAAACAATGATTTACGACTATGCCGACGGCTATTCAAAATGGTTCCACGCTGCCGAATATGTTGATGACATTATCAAAGAGAGTAATCAGTTTAGATGCGATTATTCAAAAAGTATGGAACTTGGACCGGAAGAAACATTTTCTTCGGATAGTTATTATTATGATACTGGCAAATATGTTCGCATCAATAATTGGGTATGGAAGCGTAAGGACGGTAATCTGAAATTTTCATTTGATAGCGATGCAGAACGTGATTGGGCAGAATTTTTGAAAGACATTTCTTCTGAAGGCTTCAAGAAAATTAAAACCGGCAAAAAGAAAATAAATCCCAATGCCGGTACGGTTAACCTTTGGGGAGAAATCGCTACTGATACCATAGTTGATGAAAAAGAACTGTATCTTTGGGGCAAAAACTATGTTCCGGACTCATCGATAAAATTTGAGTATTACTTGGGTGCGCTACACTCTTCATACCCTGACTTCATAATGAAAGATGCCAAAGGACGCATACACATATTTGAAGTTAAAAGTGTCAATCAGTCGGCAAATTTCAATATTGACAACAACATTTATGTTGCAAAAGTCGCAGAGTTAAAAAAGAGTTATAGACAAGCTTCCATACTAACCGGGCAGTATTTCTATCTTCCTATTCAAGTAGGAAACGATTGGCAAATCACCCAGTTTGCAAACGGAATAGAAAGCACACTTACAAGTTCACAATTCGAAGATTTTATCAATGAATAAGAATTGATGCATAGTAACTACATCAATTCTTGGAATATTGGCGTGAATATAAGTGTATTGTTAAGGAGGACTAATGGATTTTAAAAAATTACCATCAAATTCAGAAAAACTTTTGCACAAGATTGTTTACACAGATAATCCTGTTCAGTTATTATGTAATCTATTTGAAAAAGCGTCTCAGAAGGAAGACGATGAACTCAGAGGAATTATTAGGGAATTGCGACAAGAGGGTTATATAGATGTAAAATGGGCAGACAATGTACCATATTTCGTGACTCTCAACAACTCGGCAAGAGTATACGAAGAACAACTCGCTGAATTTGAGGCTCAAAAATCATACTCAATATCTCAAGACAAGAAGGTGAATTCAGTAATTTTTATAAGTCATAGATCAACAGATAAAGAAGTTGCTGATATGATAGTTGACTTCTTTTCTGCAACTGGAATTTCAAGAGACAAAATATTCTGTTCCTCTTTGCCGGGCAACGATATAAACGAGAAAATATCCGACGAAGTCAAAATGGCTTTGAAGAATAGTGCAATTAACATAGCCATTCTTTCATATGATTATTATCAGAGTGCTTACTGCCTGAATGAAGCGGGGGTTCTTTGGTATAATGACGTGCCTGTAATTCCTATTGCACTACCCGAAATTAATTCGAATAATATGTACGGATTTCTGAATAGTGAGTATAAATTGCGCCACTTAGATTTAGACACTGATATTTCATATATCTATGATACTGTAAGTGAAGCGGTATCTGCACCGCATACAAAAGTCGGTGTTGTTACTTATGAAAATAATAAACTTAGAAATCGATATACTGATTTTTTAAAATCAAGAGAGCCATCAAAACTGACTACTGCGATTTTACCGACTATAGATGTTTCAGAAATCACAACCGATGATGAGAGAATCGTTCTGTATTACATACTCCAGCAAAACGTGCGCAAAATTTCTAAAAGTGCTGTATCTGATTGGCTACATAAAAATGAAATTTATAATATAAATGTCGATAACGCCTTTGATTTGCTGTCCTCCTTTGATGGCGGTGCAATTAACAATGATACATTGGAATTTGGAATTGAGGCATTCCGAAAATACTCTGCTAACGCAGACTCGTTAATTCCCGCATTAAAAGAGTGCGTAAATTCTCATACCAAATTAGCCGTCAACTCATTCAAATCCTTATGGACTTCCGATAGCTGGGGCGAAATGATGTCGCTATTTATTGCATATATTGTTGACGAGAGAATATGCAACTTCGGAGCTCGTTGGATGGCAGAGGGACAAATTGAAAGCATTAAAAATTGGGAAAGCAAAAATACACTTTATTCAACGCTTTCTGAAAATTATGGTAGTTGTTTGCAGTTATTGATTCAAAATGACCTTGTGTATGAATCCAGTTGGACAAGCTATGGGAACCCACGGGAATACTCGCTGTGTGCCTCACTTCAGGAATTCCTGTTCAACTGTCCAAAAGAATATATTGACGAATTACAAAATGCAAAAAATACTCAGCACTACGACTTACCGTTTTAATATGATATTAAAAAAACGCCGAGTGTAGCTATTTTTCAGAGCCACACTCGGCGTAATTTTTATACGTAGATTAAATCTGCGTTTACAACTTCCATAGCTCTCGCTTGGATATTATTCATCTTCTGAACCCACAACATTGCGTTTTCTGCTTTGAGCTTTTCTGTTACATTTTCTTTTTCGGCAAGTGATTTTACAAATTGCTGAAACATTTCTTCGGCTCGTGTGTCAACTTCGGCGAGGTGTTCATACAGTTTGCCCGAAGTCAAATAATTGTAATAAAGAACTTTGTGATTGGACTTTAAATAGCGTTTGTAACGCTGTCCCCATACACCGATTTGATAATCTTTTTGTTCTGCCAACGTTACATTAGGAAGCATATAATCTCCTGACTGATGATATTTAACACCTTGTTCTTCAAATATTGTTTTCATAGAAAAATCCTCCTGTAATTTGATTGTACTATCATTTTACAGAAGGATTTTCATTTTTACCAATGTGCCGATTATAGAAAAACAGACATCAACCTTTCGATTGATGTCTGTTTTTCGCCCTTGCAATGCCGATTTTATGTGTTTTCAGAAATACTTCCTTATACGCACTCGGCAAACCTCCCGTCCTTTTTTGTGCATATACTCCGATCCGCGCCGGACTTCCCCGCCTGACCTATTCGGTCAGCGCCCGAGACGGCCACCAGCGGCCGGAGCGATAACGGAAGAAGAACACGACCGCGCGGAACAGCCAGTCGACGACCATCGCGGCGAAAACGCCGACCGCGCCGTAGTTCAGCCGCAGCGCCAGCACCAGACTCAGCCCGATGCGGAAGGCCAGCATCGACGCGACCGAAATAACCATCGTAAACCGCGCGTCGCAGGCCGCGCGCAGCGCGTTCGGCAGCGTGAAGGCGGCGGGCCACAGCAGCATCGCGCAGCCGTTGTGGATGCTGGTCAGGACCCGCGCGAGCGCGATCGACTCGGGCGAAAGCGAATACAGGCGCAGCGTCAGCGGCAGCGACAGCAGAATCAGCGCGTTGACGCCGATCGTGAACAGATAGGTAATCCCCATCAGCCGCCGCGTATACCAGCGCGCCTGCGCGCGGCTGCCCGCGCCCACGCACCGGCCGACGACGGTAATCATCGCCAGATTCATCGCCTGCCCGGGGATGCAGCCGAGCGCGCTCAGGCTGTTGGCCACGCCGTTCGCCGCGATCTGCACCACGCCGAAGAGGGTGATGATGCGCAGAACCATAATCCGCCCGAGCTGGAAAACGCCGTTTTCCAGACTGTTCGGCAGACCGATGCGGAATATCTTCCGCAGAACCTGCCCGTTGAATACGAATTTCTCACGGAACGATATGTAAATTACGTTTTTGCGGTCGGTCAGCAGCACCAGCAGCAGCGCCATCGAGGCCAGCCGCGAGAGCAGGCTGCCCAGCGCCGCGCCGGCGGCGCCCATGTCCATCCCGTAAATAAACAGCGCGTTGGCGCCGATATTGACGGCATTGGCCAGCAGGCCGCTGTACATCGACACCTTCGAGTTGCCCATCGTGCGGAACAGCGCCGCGCAGCAGCTGTACACGCCGATGACGGGATACGAAAACGCGGAAATCCGGAAATAGACCGACGCCGAGGCCATCACCTCCGGCTCGATCTCGCCGAACAGCAGCCGGATGATCGGCTCGCGCAGCGCCAGACAGACGCCCATGACCGCCAGCGAAATCAGCAGCGTAGAGACGATGACCTGTCCGGCCGTCTCCCGCGCGCTCTTTTCCCGCCGCGCGCCGAGAAACTGCGCCGCCACCACCGCGCCGCCGGTGGCGAAGGCGGCGAAAATGTTGATGATCAGCGTGTTGATGTTGTCGATGAGCGAAACGCCGCTCATCACCGCGTCGCCCAGCGACGAGACCATCACCGTGTCGGCCATGCCGACGGTGATGGCCAGCGTCTGCTCAAGAATCAGCGGCAGAATCAGCCTTTTCAGCGCCGCGCCGTCAAACAGCGGCGTCTCATCCGCAGGCGGCTGCCGCAAACGGCTCAGGAAACGCATCCTCTCCCAAAGCTCCTTTCCCTACTCGCTGCGCAGCGCGTCCACCGCGTTCTTGCGCGAGGCGATGCGCGCCGGGATATGCCCGCCGAGCATCGTCAGCAGCGTGCTGATGACGATCAGCAGCAGCGCGTGCAGCGGCTGCAGAACCGCGACGTTCTCCAGTTCGGACACGTTGTAGATCAGCGTGTTGACCGGGAAGGTCAGCGCCCACGCGATCACGATGCCCAAAACGCCCGAGAACACGCCGAGGATGCAGGTCTCGGCGTCGAACACGCGGGCGATGTCCTTCTTCCGCGCGCCGAGCGACTTGAGAATGCCGATCTCCTTCGTCCGCTCGAGCACCGAGGTATAGGTGATGATGCAGATCATAATCAAGCTCACCACCAGACTCACCGCGGCGAAGGCGATGAGCACGAAGGTGATGCCGTCGATGATGCTGCCCGTCATCTCCGAAATCGAGGCGGCCAGATCGGTGTAAACGACCTGCTCCTCGACCGGCCTGCCCTCGTTGTACGCGTCAAGGTACTCAAGCAGGCGGTCCTTGCTCTCGAAATCGTTGGGATAGAGGAAAATCATATACGGAATCCGGCTGCCGCCGAGTACGGCGAGCGTCTGCTCCTTCTGCTCCTCGGTCAGCGCCTGAAGCGTGAAAACGCTTTTGTCCGAGGCCTTCTGGTCGGCGACGATCTGCGAGGCAAGGCCGTCGGCCAAAATCTCCTCCATCAGTTCCTCGCTGTAACAGATGCCGGTGTTCAGCAGGCCGATGGACGCCGATTCCTTCAGCCGCACCACGCCGCAGACGCGCAGGGCGACGTTGTTCTCGTTTTCGTACAGCGCCTCGTAATCGCGGTTGGGTATATACACGCCCTGCTCGGTCTTGCTGTAATAGTCGTCGTTGAACACCACGCGGTACTCCTTGCCGACAATCTCGTCGTAGCCGATCTCGCCGCGGCCGTCCGCGTCGAAGCCGAGCGCGTCGAACAGCGATTCGTCCAGCCGGTTGCGGGTGTCGACGACGAGCACGACGTCGTACTTGCCGGACGGATACGCGCCCGAGAGCAGGTCGTAGTTCTTCTCGAGATAGCTCTCGCCGCTGCTCTTGGGATAGGTCGAAAGCCCGACCATCCGCATGCTCATCACGTTGGCCATCGAGCCGGTCGTTTCCGACGACGACATCCCGAACGTGACCGGCACGATCGTGCCGTTTTTGTCGGTGAGCGTGTTCATATTCGCCAGATACGCGCTGCCGACCGACGAGCAGAGCGCCGGATCGACGGCGTTGATATAATCGATATAGTCCTGCGTGATGACGTTTTCATGGACAAAGCGGCTCTCGGTCGAATCGTACAGCAGTATATGGTCGGTGTCGGGAAACTGCTCGGGCAGCGACGCGTGGAAGCTGTCCGGGTCCATCATGTCCTCCATCTCCAACTGCTGCGCCGCCGGCGAGATGTAAACGGGGAACTCGGCCAGCGCGTCGGTCTGGAACTGGTCGATCTGCACCTGAAAGCCGGTGGACAGGCTCAAAATCAGCGCGATGCCGATGATGCCGATGCTCGAAGCGAAGCTGGTCAAAAAGGTGCGCCCCTTCTTCGTGCGCAGATTCTGGAACGACAGCGAAAGCGCGGTGAAAAAGCTCATGCTCGTCTTTTTCAGCGAAAAGCTCTCCGGCCGGTCCTCCGCCGCGCAGGGGTTGCTGTCGGCGGTGATGCGGCCGTCGGAGAAGCGGATGATGCGGTCGGCGTATTTCTCGGCCAGCGCGGGGTTGTGCGTGACCATAATCACCAGCCGGTTGGCGGACAGCGAGCGGATCAGTTCCATAATCTGCACGCTCGTCTCCGAGTCGAGCGCGCCGGTCGGCTCGTCGCAGAGCAGGATTTCGGGGTCGTTGGCCAGCGCGCGGGCGATGGCCACGCGCTGCATCTGCCCGCCGGAAAGCTGGTTGGGCTTCTTGTGCAGATGCTCTTTAAGCCCCACCTGCTCGAGCACCTCGACGGCGCGCCGGTGCTTCTCCTCGCGCGAGACGCCCGACAGCGTCATCCCCAGCTCGACGTTGGTCACGATTGACAGATGCGTGATGAGGTTATAGCTCTGAAACACGAAGCCGACCGAGTTGTTGCGGTAGGCGTCCCACTCGCGCTCCTTGAAGTTCTTCGTGCTCTTGCCCTTGATGATCAGCTCGCCGTCGTCGTAGCGGTCCAGCCCGCCGATGATGTTGAGGAAGGTCGTTTTGCCCGAGCCGCTTTCGCCCAGCACGGCGACGAACTCCTTCTCGCGGAAGGAAACGGTGATGCCGTCTACGGCGCGCGTCTCCAGCTCGCCCACGCGGTACACCTTTCGGATGTCTTTCAGTTCTAACACATATCTGTCCCCCAGTTTTTATCGAGTCAAAGGGAAAGCCGCCGCGCGTGCCGCTCTGTCGGCGCGCCGCGCGGCGTTTGCGGCGCCCCCGCCGCCCGATTCGGAAAAATCCCCCGCCGCAGGCTCGAACCCGCGCCGCGCCGTCCGCCGCCCGTTCAAGCCCGTCCGCCGGCCGCAAGCGGCCAAAGCGTCCTCATGCGCGGCGGATACCTGCGTCCGAACGACGGCGCGCGTCTATGTACGCGCAGCGTCGGCCCGCGTAAGCCGCCGTCAAAGCACAGCACATATGTCCGCACGGCGGCAAGGCCGCCCTCGTAAATCAGCGCCGGCTTCATGCGCGCAGCGGGCGTGAAGCGCGAATACGGCTGCTGCATCTTCCGCTTCCGTATTTTTTTGACTTCATACACGCGCCGGACGGGAAACGCTGCGAAGGCCGGCCATATGCGGGCCAAAGCGAGGCTTTCTGCGTTCAAAAAGCGGTTTTTCGTCATACGGAATACGGCAGCCAGCCGCCGCGCGGCTCCACATATCCGGCGTATCCGGTGGCATACAGCGCTTTACACCGGTCCGCCGGCACGGCGGCGGCAGCCAATTCGCGCATGCTCATACGGCGAGGCGAGCAGCCGATCAACCTCGATTGCGCGGCGGGCTTTCGCGTTCGTAAACGCCCTGCCAACGCGCGCCGCGGCAGCGCCGTCTTTATCGCGCGGCATACGGACGGCGGCATGCAGAATATGCATTTCATCCGGCAGCTCGAAAAAAGCGCCGGATGCATTGCAAATTCTCCTTTTTTTCCGCCTTAAAAACCGCTTGCCCGCCCGCATAATAACGGTAACAGTATAGCAAGCATATGTGAATATTTCAATCGAAACGCATAAAAACGCCGTTTGCAAGGCATGCTAAAAGCGGCCGCATGGATGCGGCCGGACGAAAAAAGGCTTCACAAAAGAAGCACAAAAAGGAAAAAGCATGAAAAAGACGATAAAAAAGGCGCTTTCCGCGCTGACGGCGCTCTGTCTGGCCGTCTGCCTGACCGCCGTCACCGCGCCGGCCTACACCGACGTCTATACGGTGGTCAAGGGCGACAGCCTGTGGAAAATCGCCGTCAAGTACAAGGTCGGGCTGGACGAGCTGATCGCCGCCAACCCGCAGTTTGCAGACCCCAACCTGATTTACCCCGGGCAGAAGGTCTACGTCCCGCTGGACGACCCTGCGACGCTTTCGTTCGAGGCGCAGGTCGTCGAACTGGTCAACGCCTACCGCGCGCAGTACGGCCTGTCCGCGCTGACGGCCGACTGGGAACTGGCGCGCGTGGCGCGGTACAAGTCGCAGGATATGCACGACCGCGGCTATTTCGCGCACAACAGCCCCACCTACGGCACGCCGTTCGATATGATTCGCAGTTTCGGCCTGAGCTACCGCACGGCGGGCGAGAACATCGCCAAGGGCTACGCGACGCCGCAGGCGGTCGTCAACGGCTGGATGAATTCCAGCGGCCACCGCGCGAACATCCTCAACGCCTCGTTTACCAAAATCGGCGTCGGCTATGTGGCGGACGGCCATATCTGGACGCAGCTTTTCATCGGCTGAGCCTATCGAACCGTTTTTTCTGAAAAAATCGCAAAAGTCAAGAGTAAAAGCAGAAAAAACTAAAAAATATTTTTAACTTTTTTGTGAACACGGTTTACGCTATCGCCGCAAGGTTTATTTTGAACAGATTTTCGGACGTTTCAAAGCCTAAAATCTCGCGGGGATAGTTATTGATCCACGTTTCGACGCGCTGAATATATGCGGCGGTTACTTTCCGGAAGTCTGTTCCTTTCGGCAAGAACCGCCGTATCATTTTATTTATATTTTCGTTCGTCCCTCTCTCGTATGCGCTGTAAGGGTGGCAATAATAAACCTTCGTTCGCTTTCGATCCTTCCCGTAAACAGACTTTTCAATTCCCGCGCAATCCGCGAATTCTGATCCGTTGTCGAACGTAATACTTTTGAATATCTGTGAAAAGCGCCGCCCGTATCGGCGTTCCAGCTTGTTCAGCGCCGCCACGACGCTGGTGGAAGTCTGATCCGGCATTTTGATTATAATTTCCTGTCGCGTCAACCGTTCCGAAAGAACGAACAAGGTTTCCTTCGTCTTTTTCTTTCCGCATACGCAATCGCCTTCCCAATGCCCGAAGGTTTCCCGATCGTTGATTTCCTGCGGGCGTTCTTCTATGCTTTCGCCCTTCGGCGCTCGGCTGGCTTTTTTACGCTCCACTTTGTCATACTTGCGCTTCCGCTTTCCGTGATCCGGCAAGCTCTCGCGGCTAATGCTGAAAAATACGCCTTTGTCGATGTAGTTATAAATCGTCTTTTCGCTGATCTCCGTTTTGAATGTCAGCCCCAGCCGTTTTATCTCTCCGACAACGGCGGCGGGTGAATACCCTTCTTCACCGATCTTCTTTTCGATGAAGGCGGCTAATTCGTAATCGTTCCCGATCTTCAATTCTCCGCCTTTCGCTTTGAGGTTTTCGCGGTAACGTTGTTCTGCGATTTCCGGCGAATACCGTTCTTCGGTCGTCAAGTCGGAATTAAGGTGCGTATAACGTCCGCGCTTCAACTCTCTGTATATCGTAGTATTATGCACGTGCAGACGCGCGGCGATCTCCAGCGGCTTCATACCTTCCCGCAACCCCTTTTCAATTTTTAACCGATCCGTCCACGTCAAGTGTTTGTGCATTGTATTTCCTCCTAAAATCAAAAGGACGGCATATCCTGCCGCCCTCCGTTGCTTTATTGCTTGCACGCCTCTTCACAAAAAGAAGCTATGAACTTTTTAATTTCCGCTGTCGGCGTAGTATTCCGTTCCTTGCAAGCCTTTTTGAATTCCTCCAGCATTTCCGGTCGTAGGTCGAGCGGGAAGCGTACGTATTTTTCCCGTATGTGTTTCTGCTGTGCTGAATAGCCCTTGTTCATATCTCTTCGCCTCCGTTTTTCTTTATTATATCATATACGTACGTATATGTCAATAGGTTAAACAAAAAAAGAAGGCGGCGGGAAGCTCCCGTCGCCGTTATTCGTCTATGCCTAAAAGCCAATTTACAGAAACGCCCAGCACCTTTGCAAAGATCATCAATTCAAAATCCGATACAAAGCGCGTTCCGATCTCAATTCGGCTTATGCTGTCCCGCTCCATTATCACGCCTTCGATCTGAATTTTCGCGGCTAAATCCTCTGCCGTAGTCGACGGACGACGCGCGCTTCGCGTAGTCTGTCGCCGCAAATATTCTTCTTGCCGTGATAATCGTATATTTTCATCTTGAACGCTTCGCCCCCTCTCATTTGTGAACTAAATTCTAATTTTTCCGGAACGGTGTGCTAATATTCCGCTTTATTCTTGATTTTATCGCAAAAATAGTGTATAATTGTGTTAAAGGTCAGAATGGGCGAATTCTACCCGAAAAGTTTACAAATAAGAAAAGAGGTATTAAAAGATGAAAAAGCCTGTTGTTATATGGATCATTGCCGCCCTGTTTCTTGTATGTTCGTTCCCGCTCTTCGCCGAAGGTAATATCGGCGCTGGCGTATGCGGGATCGTGATAGCCGCCGCGCTTGCCGCCTTCGGATATGTGAAGATGCAGAAGGGACAAGCCGCCGCGGAGGAAGCGAAACAAGCCGAAGCCGCCACGCTGGAGGCGGAGGAAAGAAAAAGCGATTATGATACCCGCCACGGCTTGATCGAAGTATCCGTCGCGGGCGTAACGTTTGAGAACGACGACGGGACGGAACGCCAGCGCATTCTTGCGAAGCTCTATAAAGAAAATGAAGGCGGCGGCGTTGAAGGCGTGCTGGAGAAGTACGAATACAAGGGCAAGCCCGCTATTCGTGTTATCGTTGAAGGAAAATGCGTCGGCGTTATCCGCAATACCGATCTTCCCGAATTGCTCCCCGTTGTCGATCGCGTCGAATTCGTCGCCGTGTACGTCGATCGCTTCAAGGACGACGGCGAAACAATATACCGCGCTGATCTCCGTATCGAATACGCGAAATAATGCCAACAAAAAAGCCCCCGTGAAGGCGTGCAAAGCCTCCACGGGGATTTTCTTATATACGGCGGAATTACCCGCCGCCGATAAGCCGCGCCGCGGAAAGGGGAACGCGGGCGGCGTAGTCGGTGTTATTCGTTCTCTTCCTGCTTGTCCTCTACAAGTACGCCTTCGATGTATTCCGGAAGATTGAATACGGCGGCTTCGATCATTGCGTCGATTTCGTCCCATTCGAGATTAAAGCCTTTACTTTTGAGAAATTCCAGCACGTAGGCTTTCTTCTCTGCGCCTCTGCCGCTTCCTACGTAAATCTGTTCGGCGGCTTCGACGGCAACCGTTACCCACATTTTGATTTTTTCAAGCTGTGCCGCGTCGGTCTTGCTTTTCAGCCACGGGATCACGAACACGGTAATAATTGCGCCGATCAGCGCAAGGACGGCTTCAACAATGGAAGTAATATCAATAGTCATTTTCTGTTACCTCGCTTTCGCTTGTTTCGATGTTTTCTTTTTTCTTGACACGCGCGACGACAACTTCGGCAATTCGTTTCAGCATCATAACGCCGCATTCGATAACGACAGCGTTAAAGTAATTATCGATCAGCGTTGTTTGCTCCACTCCCGTAATGAGGAAGGAAACATATTGCGCCGTTATAAAGATCGCCGTAGTGATCCCGATAATCGTTACCGCTTTCGTTGCGAAGCGTTCGTCGGCTTTAAAGAAGGAAGCCCGCTTCTTTACGCGCTTCCCGCTCCGGCTTTTGATTTTCATATATCCCCCTTTCAACGCACGCATAGCGCACGCGTGCGATTTTTAACGCATTCCACGTGTTACGCCAGCGTTAGATCGGACATTTTCACCGCGGCAATTACAACGCCGTTATAGGTGATAACGACGCGATCGCCGTTGATCTGCTTTACGATGTGGTCGCGCTTATAGACGAAGGAAGCAAGGTTTCCGCCTGTATAGGTTTTCGCCCCGCTCTTCACGCGTACAGAACTTCCCACTTTGATTTCCTCCGCCGCTCCCGCTCCGGAAGCGGTAGTGATAAACGCGTCGGAATATCCCGCCTTTTTCAGCTTCGCCAGCATATTGTCGGCGTTCGCCTTGACGCTGTACGCGCCCACCTGTACTTTGTAATACCCGCCGACGTTCACGACGTAGGTATCGAAGCCCGCGGCGGTCAACTTCTTTTTCAGCGCATCGGCGTTCGCTTTCTGTTTGAACGCGCCCGTCTGCACTTTGTAAAGCGTCTTTGCTTCGGTCGCGGGCTTTTCTGCCTCCGGCTCTTCGGCAACGCCCAGCCGCTTGTTTACCTCCGCCGCGATTTCGCCGTGAAGGTTATACAGATAATCGCCCGGGCAAGATTTATTCGCGTAATCTCTGTGAACGGTCATATTACAACCGTTTTTGTGGTTCACGCGGTCGCTTTTGTTCGTAGACCATACAAGCCGCTTGATCCCGTTCCGCTTGCAAATATCCGTAACAAGGTTGAGAAGCGCGGCGTACGCTTTATCGGTAACGGCGTACGGGTGTGTGGTGTCGCTTGCAACCTCGATCGTGATTGCTCTGTGATCGTTTGCGGCGTTTGAGGTACACCACGAACGATCCTTTTCTTCGACGTACATTCCGATACGTCCGTCGTAGCCGATACCGTAATTTGAACTTGCCTGTCGCGAAGTAGGCTTGAAGATTTCGCCGATCCGCTCCGCCGAACATTGCCCGACGACACAATGAATTGTGATCGTATCGATCGCGTGATTGCGCGGGCTGTTCTTGTTCGGGGAAATGATCGTGCAATCAATTAAACTGCTGTTACTCATTTTGAAAGCCTCCCTTGATAAAAAAGAACGCCGCTATTCGCGGCGCTCCAGCTCTTCGATATGATCGATCCTTTTGTGTGCCTGTTTAGCGCTTGCCTCTACCGCCGTCAGACGGGTAACGAATTCGGTATTCGTCTTTCGCTGTTCCTTTTGCTCCGCCTTGATTTCGTCGGTATTCGCCTTAATATATCCGATTTCCGTTAATACGGTCGCGTCGTGCTTTACGTCGGTTTCCTTGTCTTTGTCCCTGTTGCGGACGAATGCGACGTACCCGAACACAATAGCGCAAAGCGTACTAATAACGGAAAGCGCGGTCAAAATTCCTTCGGTCATATTATGAACCCTCGCTTTCTACTTTTTCCCATTGCCACATACCAGCGGTATCGGGCGGATATACGCAATTCGGCATATCGGAGGTAGCAAGGTAAACTTCGCCTTTATAGCTATAATATTTACCCGCTTCGACGTTGACGACAATTCCCGCGCCTTCCGGATACGGGATCGGATCGTCGATTGTGCCGCTTGCGCTGATCTCAATATGGCGATAATACGCGAAGGTCGTTTCAACCGGATACGCCGCAACGTTTGAAGTGTGCGGCGCGATAACCTCGTAATAATAATCGCCGTATTTGAAGATTTCGCCGATCGTGTTATAGGCGTGTTTGTCTTTGAATTCGTCGTATTCGATGATCTCCGCGGATTGAAGGATCATTTCGTCGGTAACGACGTTCGTTCCTGCGGCTCGATCCTGTACGATCTGCGTTTTGAATGTGAGGGAAAGCAAAGCGGCGTTGTTTGCCTCCGCCGCTTTTACTGCTTCAACGTCTTTTTTTAGTGCGGCGTTACCGCCAGCGTTTTTGTTGTGTGCTACGCTCATTCAAAATTCCCCCCGATCCCCGATACCCAGCACGCGGTCAGCGCGTCGCCGCGCTCGACGGTTACACGGACGTTCAATCCGAATTGCGTAGCTGTGTTCGTTTTATTCTCGAATACGTGCGCGTGTCCTGCGACAACCGCGTTCGTGCAATCCTCCCAAACGGGCGATACGTCGTACGGATTGTTACAGGCTTCAACCTTGAAAGAACCACCCGCGGGAATATCTCTGTTTACATTGATATTGCACCTTGTCGGCTGGCTCTCCGCCTCCAGCGGCTCTGCAAGGGTAATCACAAAGCCGGAAATCGCCTTCGTGAATGTCAGCGTACGAACGGCACTGTTTCCGGCGCTGTCCGTCGCCTTGATCGTGATAGTGTGCGCCGCGTTGGAAAGGGCGGTAAAGGTATTTCCGCCTACGGTAAGCGTAAGCGTTGCGCCCAGCGTTACGCTGTTCAACGTTTCGACGGTCGCGCCGTCGATCGCAATAACAACGCCTACTATGTCGTTATCCGGATCGGTAACGCTGTATTCGCAGGTGAATTCCTCGCGCTTTACTCCAAGATCGGCATTTGCTCCGCTGATAACGGGCGGCTGATTATGAATTACCGCAATTTCGCCGCTGGTAATGTATGCAGAGTAATTTCCGGCGCTGTCCTTTGCGCGTACGCGATATTGAAGCGTATTCCAGCTTGTAGATACCGCTTCCGTGAAGGTTCTTGCGGCGGAAGTCTGAACCACCGTCCAAGCGCCGCCGTTATATGTGCGCTCGAAAATGTAGGTCAGCGCGTCGCCGTCCGGATCGGTCGCCGCCGCGCACGAAATATTGATGCTCTGTCCGCTGTATGCCTGTTCCGGTGTAGTGATACCCGAAGGCGCGGAGGGCGCGGCATTATAGATAATTTCGTAGTTTCCATCTGCATTTGTGGTATCAGATACCAAGATTGAAGATGAAAGATTACAAAGCGGGCGAACGCCGCTGTACCCGAGGGACGCGTCGTCGCTGTACAGCGTGCCATCGGAATTGACGTAGCGGACGTAGTAGGCGTTCGACGAATTAGGCGTGCGAAGCCACCAATACCAGCCCTTTGAGGTAGCGAAATTCGTATTCGTGTATTCCGAATTGCTCACGCATTCATCGGAGGGATACGCGACGCGGGAAGCGTCGTTCGAGAACAGGGCAAGAAGCGAACCTTCGGCGATACTGTTTTCGTTTGCAAGTCCCACTTCGGTGGTGGACGCAAGGAACATTTTTGACGTAACGGTTTCATAGCTTCCGCCGTCCGTTACGGTGTTTTTTGCTACGGTCTGCGTAGTGTCGAGAAGCTCCGCGACAAACTGCGGATCAAGCATAGCAAGAAAGCCCGCCCACGATGTGTACGGGTGATATGAAACGTGTGTCGTTTTTGTGGTCGGCGCTTGATCGGCGCTGTGCTTCGCGCTGTACCAGCTTCCCGCCGCGGCGTTGCTGTTCAGCCATTGAAGAAGGTTCGCGTAAGAATAACGGTTATTACCGTAATTCTGTCGGTCGCTGTTGCTGTTGTTCGGCTCTTTTGCATCAAACGCCATAAGCTGAATAATCTTTTCGGTTATCAGCGTTACAGAATTCGACGGATAGCCGCTGTGGTTCTTGTCGGCAATTTTGAAAACAAGTTTACTTCCGAAGCGCGATTGATACGCCGATAGAACCGGAACTTCGATCTTATCGCCCACCGAAAGTGTGCTTAATGCTTTTGACATTGTGCCGCCTCCTTTTGTTTGAATAGATTTGCGTAATAGTGATCCGTTCGTCGGATCAAGTGATAACAATTACCCTTTGCGGCGTGTCCTCTCCAGCTTTGATAGGATTGTTCGACGGTCGCCGTTGTGATCTTGCCCCGCTCAACAAGTCCGCGCATTTTCTTCAATTTGCGCTTCATATTGTTTTTACTGCGGCGGCGTACCTTCCGGATAACCGCGCCTGTTTCCGTCAAGTATGTATGAAAGCCCAAGAAATCAATACCGTTACGCAATGGGTAAATGTTTGTTTTTGCGTTCAGCGACAACCCTAAATCGCCGACGCGCGCTTCGATTTCCTCGCGGCAATGCCGCAAGTATTCTTTATCTTCGTGTATCAAAAAGAAGTCGTCCATATATCTTCCGTAGTATTTAATCCCTAACTTCTCTTTGACGAAGTGATCTAACCCGTTAAGGTAGAGAAGGGCGAAAAGCTGTGAAGATTGATTGCCGATCGGAATTCCGACGTTTCCTTCGGTACTGTCGATAATCATATCGCATAGCCACAAAACGTCCGGATCGGAAATCTTCTTGCGGATTAAGGTTTTTAACGTATCGTGCCTAATGGAATAAAAGTATTTAGATATATCGCCTTTTAATATCCACCCGTCAATTCCGTTTTTACGGTAATACCTCCGCAAGAACTCTTGAAGCCGATCTAATCCGTAGTGCGTTCCTTTGCCTACTTGCGAAGCGTAGTTATCCGTGATGAAGGATCGTGTAAGGATCGGTTCAAGCACGTTATCGCAAAGCGAATGTTGAACAACCTTGTCTTTGTAGCTGTTCGACATTACTACGCGGCGCTTCGGCTCGTAAACCTCGAACGTGTTATACGGGGAAAGCGTGTACGTTTTCGATCGTAATTGATAACTTAATAGGTTCAGCGCTTCAAGAAGGTTTACTTCAAACTTTGCCGCCGCTCCCTTCCACCTTTTGCCGCACCGCGCCTTTCGGTACGCTTTATATAGGTTCTCGAAGCTGTATATCTTTTCAAATTCGGTCATAATAAAAATATCCTCGCTGTATGTAGCCTTTGCCTTCCGTCGCGCGGAATGCTCCGGCATCGGCGATCCTGTATTTGTCCCCGCTGTGGATCGCGGCGACGGGATACACCTTCCTTTGATGATGGTATTCTGTTTTCGGCTTCCGCCTACTCAATCGCATTTTCCATCGAAGCGGGCGAACGCCGTTGTTCCCGTTGTACGCGTTGTTGTTGTTCAGCGTGCCATCGGAATTGACGTTGCGGACGTTGTTGGCGTTCGACGAATTAGGCGTAACAAGATGTACCCCAAACGGTTCACCCTCTCGCACGATCCCGCTTCTTCCACGCGGCTAACATATACTTTACTTCCAGCGCAAGTTTCGACCAATATTCGCAACTGCTGAAAGAAATAAAGCCTTGTTCGTGCGAAAGCTCTATGAAAAATAGAAGCTCTTTGCAATAGGTAAGCGCCTTTGCTTGTAGCCTCTGCCGTTCCTTGAATTCCTGCGCGTCGTTAAGGTTTAATTCGTTCGCCTCCAGCGCGCATTCGTAAATATCTACCGCTTTATCCTGTATCCTGTTTACAAGTGTGAAGCGATACTTCTTCGGAAATCGCTCCGTGCTGTTTGTGATCGTGAATGTGTGCTTTATCAAATCTTTGCATTTCACAATTACATTGAATTCCGAAGGTTCTTTCCTGCCTTGTTCCTGCCTTTGCATTTATGCACCGTCCCTTTCTTATGCGATCAATAATAACGGTATCTTCGGCGCACCCCTCGAAATCAAAACCAGCCGACGTAAGAAAAAGCGTTCCCGTGTTGCCCGTTACGGTTAATCCTGTGATCGTCAAGCCCGCTTCGCCGCAATGATCGCAAGGCGGCGCAAGCTCGACGAATAGATTTCCTATAATGCACGACAATTCCGCCGACGTGCAAGCATAGTGTTTTAGCATTCGATACGCTGTAAACTCTCGTTCCAAATGCCCGTCGAAGTAACGCCGTTAAGGTCGTCGAACAGGATCAAGAACGGATTTTCCGTAATATCGTTGAAGATCACGGCTTCGACAAGATCAACGCGGGCGGTCAGCGCTGTAACCATATTCAGAAGGTTTCCCGCCGCATCTTCGTTCAAGACCTCTTGCAAGCCCGCGAACCAGCTATCGAAGTCGGTTTGCGCCTGTGCTTTGAAGTCCTGCATATAGCTTTCCAGCGCGTCATACTGCGAATTTCCCTGTAACTTCAAGGAATTCATATACGAAACAAGCGCGTTATACTCCGCCGCGCTTGCGCTCTGATATTCAGCGAACCACGCTTGAAGCTGTGCGTTAAATGCTTCCGTGTCGATCTGATCGACGACGGCGGCGACAACGCCGCATACGGAAGTATTAAGGCGAAGATCGGTGATATTCGATCCGGTTATCGCCGTTGCGCCCGCTCCGACGTAAATATCAGCCAGCGCCAGCTCGTAAATATCCGCGTCCCTCTGCACCGCGGGCGCGGAAGGGGAAGCAGAATACGCCGAAGATTTAATCGCCGACGTGATCGTTCTGTTTGTTAAATCCCAGCGGACGACAACGCGATCAATGCGGTTTAGCACGCCGTCAGCCGTTGCAAGCGTCAACGAAAGATCGCTTGTATTGTTGTAGAAGTAGCCGTTGATCCACGCTTTACCCGCTTTCACGGCGATTTGCATTCCGTCGCCCGCTACTACTTGAAGCCCCGTTGAAGGAACGGGGAAAACGCCGTTTCCTATGAACGACGCGAAATATTCCGCCCAATCTTCCGCTTTATACGTGCGATCGTGCGAAACGCTGTTAAAGAAGCTCGATTTTTCCATAATAGCACCCCTTTATTTTGTGATTTGTCGTATCTGCGTCAAAAGCGCGGGCAAGCTCTCGCCGAAGGTAATATCGATCTCTTCGACGTTGTTTTGATAGGTTTCCGCGATCTCTGTTATGCGAACGTCGATCCGGATACCCCAGCGTTTATTGACGCACGTAACGCGGTCGCCTAAATCGTAATCGGTTCGATATACAAGGTTCGCCGCCGTGTTTATCTTTGAACCGAACGAAAGCGTTTCCGCGTACTGTTCCAATTCCTCCGCGCCTCTTGCGGTAAGAAGCGCTATATACTCCGCATCGGTAAGCGTTACTTGCGCGCCGTCGTCGTCCTCGTATTCCTGCACAATATCCGTTGCATTGATGAACACTTCTTCGCGCTCCAGCCCCGCTGTCGCTCCGCCTACTTCCGCAACCTTGCGGGATACGCCTTCTTTTTCTTCGCCTCCGACGAACGCCGTTGTTTTGAGGTTTTCCACGCTGTTGGTGTATTCCTGTTCGACGATGTTATCGAATTCTTGCGAAAAGATACAAGGCGCATTCCCCGCGGCGTTGCCCGCCGTCAAGTCGCGCCCTTTGTAAACGGAAAAGGAATGATCGCCCGTACGCGCATTCGTCCGTACGCGCATTCCTAATTTTGCCGCCTTCGCCGCGGTTTCTGCCGCAAGCTGGGCGTTTACATACTGTTCCGAAGTATAATCGATCGTGCCGCTTCCGGTGTTTGCGTCGTCTGTCGCGATCGTAACGTGAGGGATCGCGCGGGCGGCATCGGTAGGGCTTGTTACGTTTTCCCGCACAATGCGGTAAAGAATGCTTTGTGTAGTGTCCTTTGCGATAATCTGCTTCTTTACGATACGCTTTCCGATCCACGAAAGAAGGAATTTGCCTTGAACTTCGATTTCCTCTAATCCTTGCGAATTCTTCGTAATCGAAACGTATTTGATTTGCGCCGCTTCATCGTCGCCGCGCTTCATAATGATATTGTTTTTCACAAGCATTCGTGCGTGATCCTCGGTGAACGGAACAAGTAGCTTGAATTCGCCGCAAGTCCAATATCGCCGCGTCCATATCAGCGAAGCGATCTTTTCTACGATACCTTGAAGCACCATATCGGAGGTATAAACGTATAATTCCATACCGCTACACCCCCAAATACAAGTTATTGTGATAGATCGATACTTCGAGATTTTCCGTATTTGTGTCCGCCGAATAGCGGAAGAGGTTATCGCCCACGGCAAGCTGTAAGTATGAACTATCTACGTCAAGATAGCGGAAAGCGTCGGTCGTTACGCCGCCGCGCGTCAGCTTCACGGATTTTTCGCCGTAGCCCGTCGAAACGGTCAGCACGTCGCCCGCCTCCAGCTCGATATTTGCTTTTATGAATTCCTGCGTATCTACGTTCAAAAGCTGGGGATTTGTCAGCGCACCCAGCGCGCGGAACTCGATACGGATACCGCTTTTCACGTCGCCGCTATTGTAAACATTGACGATCAGCGACGGCTGGCGGTAGCCGATTTCCCACCCGTCGTAAATCTCCAGCCCGTCCGGTACGGGAAATTCAAAACCGCCGATCCACGTTGCTATATCCTCGCGCGTTTCGGTTTCCTCTCGCCAAAAAGGATTTAAGCAAGAAAGCTGTATTGTGAACTGCTCGAAGATTGTTTGACGTTTGAATATCGGCGCGTCGTTTATCGTGCAACCGATAACGCGCTTGAAGTCGCCTAATTCATACGTAAGCGTCGCGGAATACTGCGGATTTAATACCCTGTTCAGCTTGCGGCGCAACTCTTGAACGGCGATCTTGTCCCGCTCTTTGATGTGTCCTACAATGTCAATATCGCGGCTTTCTATGCGATAGCCTAAATACGTATCGCCGTCTTGCCCCATACTGTTTGTAGAGTAAATCGCGTTGCGAACGTCCGATAATCCGGTAACGTCCTTGAAATTAACGTGATACGAAGAGGAAGGGGAAAAGACAATGCTTTCCCCCCGCTCGTTCGTGTAGGTAAGTTTTTCTTGAATTCTCATTATGCCATTACCTCCCGCGCAATCATTCTAAACTGCCGCGCCGCCTCGCGCTGTTGCTGGGCGTAGGAAGTTTCGTTCGCGTAGATGTTTTGCACTACCTCGAACGTTGCACCCTGTTTTCGTCCCTCTCCGCGGCTGTTCCTTTCAACGGTCGGAACGGCGTTCGTAGTGGTCTTGCGGATCGTCTTTTCAACGTCCCGCATTTCGCGCCCGAAGCCGTCGCCAAGTCCTTGCGCCATATACTCACCGATACCCGCAAAAACCTTCGACGGGGACGCGATTTCCATTTCATCTTCAACCGCCGCCACGATTTCCCGCATCATTGCGCGAACCTTGCTTTCAAGCCAGCCGGACATATTTTGAAAGCCCGTCCAAATTCCGCGCACCATATCTTCACCCGCCGCGGCGAATTCATCAACGAAGGATTGAAGCGCCGTCAAAATAGGCTGTACGATCTGCGGAACTTTCGCGGTAATTTCGGGAATACCCTGTACCATACCGGAAGCTATGTTCTTGTCAATATTCGCGCCCTCGGACGTGAATTTTTGATGCTGTGCCGTGAATGCGGTAATAATGCTTTGTGTGATCTGTGGTATCTTCGCGGTAATCTGCGGGATAGCCGCAATCATACCGGAAGCTATGTTCTTGTCGAAGTCCTGTCCGGCTTGATTAAGCCGCTGTGCCTGTGCCGTCAATCCGGTTATAACCTTTTCGACAATGGCGGTTACTGCTCCGGAAAGCTGTTCGATATTCGCTATGATACCGTCGTTTACAGCGCGTACCGCTTCGGCGGCGGTAAGCTGTCCCGCTCCGCCCATTGCGGCGGTCATATCGCTTTCTACGCCGTCCATACTGTCCGTAAAGCCTACGCCTACGCCTTCGCCCATATTGCCGCCGATTTCGGCGAAAACGGTAGAAGGGGAATGAATGCCGAAGAAGCCTTTAATTCCGTCTACAAGTCCGGAAGCCCAGCCCTTCACTTTATCCCATAACCACGAAGCCGCGCTGCTGATACCTTCCCACAAGCCTTTGAGAAGGTCGCCGCCCGCTTCGACAAGTTTATACGCAAGACTTCCGATCGCTTCAACAATGCCCGTTATGATCTGCGGAATAGCCTTCACGATTTCAACTATAATCGTCGGCAAATTCTCGATCAGCGCTACGAACAACTGAACGCCCGCCATAATGATTTGATCGATATTCCCGATCAGCGCGTCAATAATGCCGCTGATAATCTGCGGAATAGCCTGTACGATCGTCGTTATGATCTGCGGAAGCGCCTGTATCAGCGCGACAAGAAGATCAATGCCCGCTTGAATGATAAGCGGCAAGTTTTCCATAAGCGCCGTAATAATGCCGTTGATAATCTCCGGAATAGCGGCGACGATTGCCGTTATGATCTCCGGAAGCGCGGTAACAAGCGCGGTCAAAAGATCAATACCCGCTTGAATGATTTGCGGGATCGCGGATAAAAGCCCGTCAATAAGGCTTGTAATCAGCGTAGGAAGCGCCGCTACAAGAACGGGGATCGCGTTTATAATGCCTTCCGCCAGCCCTGTTACAAGCTGTAAAGCCGCGTCGATCAGCAACGGGATATTGTCGATCAGAACTTGCACGATGTCCGTTACAAGCTGAACCAGCGAAGGAACAAGCGTCGGCAACGATTGAGCTATGCCCGTAGCGATATTCGCGATCATCTTCACCGCGAATTCAAGGAAGGTCGGTAACATTTCCGTTAGCTTTTCGATCGCGAACGTAACCATACCCAGCAAGCCGTCTGTGAAGTCCTCCGCCGCGCTCTCTGCACCGGAAAGCGCACCCGTCAAGCCTTTTCCGATAAGCTCGACGAACGGCGTTATTTCCTGCAAAAGCTCCGCCGGATGCAGCTTCCTATAGTGTTCCGCTCCCGCCGTCTCGTGGCGGAGCAGGTATCGGTCAGCGCCTGCATCAAAATACTTTTGATAACTTTCCCGGGATTTTTCTCCCAGTGAAAGCGTCACAGCGCAGTCCGGAAATCGTTTCTTTATTTTTCCTACGATGTCACAGATCCGCTCGTCCGTAAAATACGGATC
>OLWB01000868.1_pt1 | contig 30411 bp, 32 predicted proteins | sample 1673331 | NCBI WGS metagenome assembly OLWB01 (sample SAMEA3178943, study PRJEB25190) | human gut metagenome | biome: human gut; feature: human-associated habitat; material: faeces | place: Austria | collected 2013
CAATCAGCAGACACAGCATAATAGGTCCCCACAAGAAATCCTTGATGGACAGCACTACGTTGTTAAAAGTTTCCATTTACAATTCCCTCCCAAAAAATGTAATTGATTATAAGTGCAATAAAATTGCTATTGAAATCTTAACAGTTTCTTTATTCTATCTTAACGTATTCTTTATATCATGGCTAAAAAAATTTTCCGTCCCCACGAAAACGGATACTACGTTGCAATCGAATCTATGAAACCTGTCTTTCGATTTCTGCTTTTTCAGTGTACGCGATTTTCCCTGTAAATTCAAGCATTTTTTTATATCGCAAAAATCAGAAAAACCTTCATTTTATTGATTTTACACAGAACCTTCGACAAATTATCACAAAAAAATCATGGAAAACGCACTGTGCTATTGCTCAGTGACAAATGTACTTTTTAACTATATCTTAACAACATCTTTACACCTTTTTGCGATACCCATCGGTAAATCTGCATAAAAAATCATCATTTTTTTAAATTTTTGCAGTATTTTCTCCATTTTTAATTAGTTTACATAACGCAATAATTGTATTTTGTCATTTTGTACAAAAAAAGAGACACTAAAATAGTGTCTCTCCGCCTGCAAAATTCTGTTTTCGGCTTAAAATATTCAGTGGCAGTGACCGCCGCAGTGATGGTCATGCTCGCTACAGTTTTCATGATCGTGGTCATGGTGATGGGTACATTCTACCGCTGCATTGTATTCCAATGTACCGTCCACATACGCCTGCGCCTTCTCATCCGCATTGCCGCGCACACCACCGCGCAGCTCGATGCCCTTCTGCGCCAGTGCAGCCTTTGCACCACCGCCGATACCGCCGCAAATAAGCACAGTTACACCATTCAGCAGCAGAAAATCCGCCAGCATGCTGTGTCCACTGCCCATTGTAGGAACAATCTCGCTGTCCACAATTTTTTTATCCTCTACGGTGTAGAATTTAAATTCCTTTGTATGCCCAAAATGCTGGAATACTTCGCCATTTTCGTAGGTCACTGCAATTTTTGTTTTCATTTTATTCTCTCCCCTGTTTTTATTATCTCATTTTTTCCAGAAAATCTACCATAGGATCCAGCCATTCGCCTTCGTATTCCTCTGCTGCACCTCTGTCGCATTTTGCTGCAATCGCAGGGTCAATGGGCAGCTTGCAGACAACGGGAATATTGTGCTTTGCCGCAATCGCTTCAATCTGGCTTTCCCCAAAAATATGATGGATACCGCCGCAATCGGGACATTTAAAGTAGGACATATTTTCCACGATACCCAGAATGGGCACATTCATCATTTCCGCCATTTTTACAGCCTTATCCACAATCATGCCAACCAGCTCCTGCGGAGAAGTTACAATAATAATGCCGTCAATCGCGATAGACTGGAAAACAGTCAGCGGAACATCCCCTGTGCCGGGTGGCATATCGATGAACATATAGTCCACATCCCCCCAAACAACATCCTTCCAGAACTGCTTTACGGTTTCCGCAATAACCGGCCCCCTCCAGACTACGGGGTCTGTGTCATTATCCAGCAGAAGATTAACAGACATCATCTCAATGCCCTTTTTGGATTCGCAGGGCAGAATCCCCATCTGTGTGCCATACGCCTTTTCTGTCACACCAAATGCCTTAGGGATGGAAGGGCCTGTGATATCCGCATCCAGAATAGCTGTTTTTTTGCCCCTTCTGTTTGTCAGAACCGCCATAGTAGAGGTTACCATGGATTTCCCAACGCCGCCTTTCCCGCTGACAACAGCAATCACCTTTTTGATTTTGCTGTGTTCATTGGGGGGTACCAAAAAATCTGCCGGTTTTCTGCTGCTGCAGTCAGAAGAACAGCTGCCGCAGTTGTGAGAACAATTTTCACTCATCAAATTCATCTCCTAAATTTCTCTTATTCTTTTCATCCTTCATTTCCTTCCGGCAAAGCTGTCCGCATTTTCGTCCGCAGCCGGCATTTTCCCGTTCGCAAATGTCAATATCTCCGCCTTCGATAAAAAGCATCTTCCCATTTACCAACGCATCCGCCAGCTTCCGCCGTGCATCGTTATAAATGCCCTGCACCGTGGTTCTGGCAATGCCCATCTGCGCGGCACATTCCTCCTGCGTATAGCCTGCCAAATCAATCAGACGGATCGTCTCGTATTCATCCACCGCCATGATGATGCGTTCCTCGCAAAGCTGGCTGCCCATAGGCGCAAAGCTGTTTGTTCGGGGCATCCCACAGACGCGTCTGCACTTTCTTGGTCTTGCCATAGAAACGCCTCCTTATTTTTGACATATACCGCTTTCTCCAGTATACACTTATTCTGACATATGTCAATATTATAATTAAAAAAAGTCGTATGTATCTTTTTACATACGACCTTCTCTCTTTTTCTGATCCGCTTTATTCTTCCTCGTGTCCGTAATTTTTCAGCAAAAGCCCGATTCCCATAAGCACCGCAAACAAAATCAGATAGTAAAGCACTGCCTTTCTGAGAGATACAATCGCCGCCAGAACCATAAAGGCACTCGCAATTACCCCCAAAGCAGGCACCACTACGCGATAAAAGAAGCCAAGCTCCTTTTCTTTTTTCATCTGCATCACGAAAATGGGAATATACATCGCATAAATCGTTACGATGGGTAATTCAGAGCTATCGAAGCAAAAGGGTCCGAACCAGGGCTTTGGTGCCAGATTCGCACCATAAAAATACGTCAGCCAGAGCATCGCCATCATCAAACCAATCAGCGCAGAGTTTGTCGGCATTTTCGTCACTGTATCTACTACCTTGAACACCTGCGGACGAGGCCCTTCATCCCTGACACCCATGGCATAAAACGCTCTGGTACACGCCATCATCAGCCCGTTCAACGTGCCCAGACAGGAAATGACAACAAAAATGAACAGCAGTGTACCGCCAAGCTGCGTGAATACGGTTTCAAACGCAATCCGCGCACCCGTTTCGCCGCCTGCCATCATGACCTCATTTTTGACTGCGCCAGCCAGCCCGATATAATACAGAATATAAACCAGAACCACAAAGGCAGATCCGAAAATCAGCGCCAAGGGCAGGTTTTTCTTCGCATCCTTCAATTCCGCGTTGATGGAGGTTGCACAAATCCAGCCCTCATACGCAAAGCAAGTGCCTACCACTGCCGTAAAAAGAGGATTTTTACTCGTAAAGGTATGCACTGCCGTTGTTGTAAAATTCTCTACCAGAATCCCGTTTTTCAAGCCGAAAATCGTCCCGAAAATCGCCATCAGAAATAAAGGAATCAGCTTTGCCGCCGTTGTGGTCACCTGCAGTCTGCCTGCCAGCTTCGGCGCAAGCGCATTGATGACATAGCTGCCCACCAGAAACAGCCCTGATAACGTCATAACCTGCGGCCCGACGATTTCCCAGCCCATCAGAACGCCGAAATATCTTGCCGCTACCCATGCCACAACGGATGTCATGGCAGGGAAATAAATCACCGCCGCAAACCATGCAAAAAAATAGGCATATCTTCCCCCTACCAGAACCTCTGCATAATCCACAACGCCGCTGACCTTTTCATGCTTTGTTGCCATCAGCGCAAAATTATACGCGCACAGAATCATCACCAAACCGCCCAAAAGCCACGCCAAAATTCCTAAGGAAAGGTTGCCGCCAGTTGCCGTCAGCACCTTTTCCGCTTTAAAAAATACACCACTGCCGATGACAATCCCAACTACCATGGCAATCGCCGTCAGCAAGCCGTATCTTTTTTCCAAACCGTTATCCATATTGCTTTTTCCTCTCCTGTTTCTTTCACACTTACACGCATATCCGCACCAACGCAGTTATGCTTTGCATTATAAAAGTACCATTTTTTCCCAGAAAAAGCAACTAATTCTTAGAAAACTCCTCTTCCTTTTTTCCCCAAGAACACAAAAACCCCTTTCTTCGTCAGGAAAAGGTTTTTTAGATGTGTCCCAATAAGGAACCTTGCATTTATACAAGCCTGATTTTATCTCTCGTGATTTCCTGCAAGCTTTTGCAGCTTGTCATCGTCATGGCATCCTTCAGTTCCGCTTTCAGCTTTTCCGTATACAGCTGCACGCCTTCCGCGCCGCCGCCGTAAGCCGCAATTACATAGGGTCTGCCAATCAGCACCGCATCCGCACCAAGGGCAAGCATTTTAAACACATCATCCCCCGTGCGCACACCACCATCTACAAATATTTTTGTATCCGTGCCGACTACCGCACGAATTTCAGGCAGCACCTCTGCTGTCGAAAGCCCATGATCCATCACTCTGCCGCCATGGTTGGAAACCACAATCGCATACGCACCCGCTCTGACCGCCTTTTGCGCCGCTTCCGCCGTCATAATACCCTTTACGATAAACGGCAAATCGGTTGCCGCGGCAATCTCTCGCAGCTCCTCCTCCGTTTTCAGCAGCATAGGCGGATTCGCCAGACCTGCATGGGGCAGACCTGCGCTATCAATATCCATGGCAAAGGCAAACGGATGCACCGCCTCGACCTCTTTCAGCCGTTTCTTCACCACATCGACCGCCCAAGGCTTCAGAGTAGGAATCCCCCAGCCGCCATTCTCCCGAATTGCCTCCAGCGGCTCATAAAAATTTTCCGCCTTAGGGCCGCCGCCGCCAAACGCCAAAATCCCTGCCGCCTTTGCGCCGAGCATCACCGCATCGCAATACAGCCTGTCAGTCATATCTTCTGTATAGGTATACGGAATCAAGCCGATGGGCGCAACGAAAATCGGCGCAGCAAAGGTTTTCCCAAAGAGTGAAATTTCCATATTTCGTTCCTGATTGCCGCCTGTGACATCCATTTCCAGCTTCACATGCTCCCCAAGCCATGCCACGTTCCGCTGAAAGGTGCGAGAAGCCCCCTTCCCGGCAGGTCCCGGCATCACGCCCTTGCAGGCAATGCCGTTACATTCGGGGCAAACCCTGCATCTGGGTGCCATTCTTTTTCTTGCGTTTTCCAGAACCTCCTGATAGGTCATGTTCTTCCCCTCCTAAAAAACTTCCAAACTCTTTCTCTGTCTTTTTCAAATTCCATCAAATTCCGTCTGGGCAAATCATAGCACATCTTTCCCCTCCTGCAAACAGAAATTTGCTTTTCTTTCGATAAAATGCTACACTGATAAAAACCGAACCGAAAGGAGCAACTTCATGCTGATTTATATTATTCTGATGCTTGCGCTTGCCTATTTTTTTCAAAAGGAAGGGCAGAAGCTTTTAGCGGGAAAATCCAAGCTTCTGGCGGAATTCTGTCAGGATGCCTACGCAACAAAAACCGCCCTCAGCACCCTGCGGATTCTTTGTCTGTCCTCTGCTGTCAGCGGCTTCTGGATGCTGATTGCCTTCCTGCTTTCCAAAACCATCCATAAATTTCTCACGCCCTTTGCCCTGCTTTCCATCCTTTGCTACAGCATCGGATTCATCCTTGCCATGCTGCGGCTCAGAAAGCTGTAAACAAAAACCGAAAGAATCTCTTCCTTAAAATAAAATAGAAATTCTTTAGGTATGTCCCAGTAAGAAAACATGAAGAAAATGAAATAGCTGAAAGCCTGCGGATACAAGGAAGTTTCCCGCAGGCATCCTTTGACTTAGGCTGTCAAGGGGAACTGACGCAGTAGCCGTAGCTTTCAGCATTTCAGAATGCAAGGTTTCTTATCTGGGCGCACCCTTCGGTTCTTTTTTTATTTATCGCAGGAACAGCCGCAGCAGCAGCCTCTGTATCCTATGATACGGCGCATATCTGACAGGCAGATCCATCCATGTATGCTTATTTACAATACTCTTTTCATGGCTAAAGGTTTCAAAGCTTTTCTTTCCGTGATAGCTGCCCATGCCGCTGCCGCCAACGCCACCAAAGCCCATTCTGCTTGTTGCCAGATGGATAATCGTATCGTTGATGCAGCCGCCGCCAAAGGGTACATATCTGAGGAATCGCTCCGCAAGAGCCTTATTTTGCGTAAAAAGATACAACGCCAGCGGCTTTTCTCTTTTACAGATAAATTCCTCCGCCTCCGCCATGCTGTCCACAGGCAAAATCGGGAAAATCGGTCCAAAAATTTCTTCCTGCATTACGGCATCCTCAGCCGTCACATCATCCAGAATGGTCGGCTGAATCTGCACCGTTCTTTCATTCCGGCCACCGCCGAATACCACCTTTTCAGGGTCAATCAAGCCCGTCACGCGGTCAAAATGCTTTCGGTTAATCATCTTCACATACGCGTCATTTTCCGTTGCATCCGCACCGTACATCCGCACAATCCATTTTTTCAGATAAACAAGAAATTCATCCTTGACGCTTCTTTCCACCAGAATATAATCCGGTGCGACACAGGTCTGTCCGCAGTTTAACAGCTTGCCGAACGCAATCCGCTTTGCCGCCAGCTCCAGCTTTGCGGTACGGTCAACCACACAGGGGCTTTTGCCGCCCAGTTCCAACGTCACAGGGGTCAGGTGCTTCGCTGCCTTCGCCATCACCTCTTTGCCAACCGTCACACCGCCGGTAAAGAAGATATAATCAAACCTCTGGTCTAGGAGTGCCTGATTTTCTGCTCTGCCACCCTCCACCACAAATATATATTCCTCCGGGAAGCACGCCCGTAAAATCCTCCGTATCACCGCAGAGGTTGCAGGCGCATAAGCAGAAGGCTTGACCACCGCACAGTTGCCTGCCGCAATCGCCCCAATCAGCGGCTCCATCGTCAGCATGAAGGGGTAATTCCAGGGGGACATGATAAGTGCCACGCCATACGGCTCCTTCACCGTAAAGCTTGTAGCAGAAAACTGCGCCAATGGACTGCGGACATATTTCTTTTTCGCCCAGCCCTCCATGTGCTTCAGCATATAGGATAATTCTGCCAGAGTCATCCCCACCTCACACATAAACGCCTCTGTTTTGGATTTATTCAAATCCTCGCGCAGTGCTGCGTAGATTTCCTTTTCGTGTTGGCGAATGGCTCTTCCTAAGCGTTTCAATGCCTTTTTTCGGAAGGCAAGCGGAATGGTTCTTCCGCTGCGAAAAAACGCCCGTTGCTTTTCCAGCTTTTTCTGCATCTTATCTCGCTCCCTTCTCCATGATTTTTTCATACATCCCTGCCAGCTCCTTCGCATCCATCAGCACCGGCACAGGATAAAGCGGATTGCCCTCCGCCGCGGCATGCTTCGATAACGCAGGAATATCCTCCCTGCGGATTTCCTTGATTGTTTCGGGAATCTGCATGTAGCGGTTCATTTCCTTTACCCAGAGGATAAAGGAGGCCGCCGCCCTGCGGTCACTCGTATGCTTCGGCACCATCCCGACACAGCGCGCCAGCTTCGCCAGCTGCGGCACACAGGCATCTCCGTATTCCTCTAAGAAATACGGCAGAATAACAGCGTTTGCAAGCCCATGTGCCACGCCGTATTGTCCGCCAAGGGAATGTGCGATTGCATGGACATAGCCCACATAGGAGCGCGAAAACGCAATCCCTGCGCAGTATGCCGCCTCCAACATATACGCTCTCGCCTTTTTATTCTGCCCATCCTCATAAGCCTTCCGCAGATTTTCATAAATCAGGCGCACCGCATGCTCTGCCATAAAGCGCGTCTGCTTCGTCGTGCTGCCGCCGATATACGCTTCTACGGCATGCGTCAGCGCATCCATGCCCGTCGTTGCGGTAATGCCCTTCGGCAGTCCCAACGTCACATGATAATCCAAAACGGCATATTGCGGAATCAGGGAAAAATCATTGATGGGATATTTGTGCTTCGTGCCGCTGTCCGTAATGACCGCCGCCAATGTGGTTTCACTGCCTGTTCCTGCCGTTGTCGGCACCGCAATCAATAGCGGCAAAGGCTTGCATATCCGCAATAAACCCTTCATTTTATAAACAGGCTTCCTCGGCTTCACAATTCTTGCTCCCGTTACCTTCGCGCAGTCCATCACAGAACCGCCGCCAAAGGCAATCATTGCCTGCGCACCGCTTTTCAGATATACCGCACGCGCCTGCTCAATATTCTGAATCGTCGGGTTTGCTACCACTTTGTCATAAACCGCGCAGAAGATGCTTCGCCGCCGCAACTCCTCCTCTAAGTGCTTTGTCAAGCCAAGTCCACGAATACTTTCATCCGTCACCAGAAGCACCTTAGAAATGTTCCGTTCCTGCAATACATCGGGAATTTGGACAATGCTATGTAAAATTTTCGGTTCTCTGTAGGGCATGAACGGCAATGCCGCACGAAATACACCTTGAAATGCCCTGCAATATACCCGTTCTAACCGTTTCATCTGAATCTCCTTCTTCTTTCGTTTTCCTCATGATACGCGCAAAAAGGTAAAGCGTCAAGCAAAGAAAGTTCTTTGTTTGCTACATATTATTTATTAGGGTTCACCTTTGACAGCAAACAGATAGTCTCCACGTGGCTCGATTGTCCAACAAAGTAACCTATGCAACCTCTATGGTATAAGTTGATTTCATAATGCGTTTACCACCGGAAAAATTGGGGTATCGAGCCAGTGGAATGGTTGATTTGTGCTACTTTGGGGTATAATCAAATGCATTAATATGCGTTATATTTCTTCGATATATTCTCTAAAAATATCCATTATAAAATCTGCACTTGCTGGAGTATAATTGGGAGACTGAGCCATAACTACATAATCAAAATCTCCCGCAAATCTTACACCATCAATTGTTGGAATAATCAACAATTCGACTTCAGGGTCTTTTATTGCACCATCAAGATATTTTTTCTTATACATATCAGAAGAATCATACTCTGGCATTTCCATCGTTTTATTATACTTTAACTGTATATAATTTTTTACCGGCTGCTCCCAAATGAACTCCTCATGAAAATCCTTCAGCGTGTCTAACACGTAATCATTCTTATCGCCATGAGGATTTGCACAATATGTGATAGATGAAACCATCCTATAAGCAACTCCCCAAAGCAAATAATCACCTATGCTAATACTTCTCATTGTATCACAAAACTTATACTCACTTATTTTTCTTCTTGAATCAATCGGAAGTGTAAGAAACGCACTTTGCAAAAAGCTCCATGATGCGTCACCTAGGCCTAAATCAGCATGAGAATCAACATGAACAACATCAAAAGGATCTGAAAGCTTTTTACTATTAACAAGTTCTTCCCAGAAGAACAGTGCTTCGTTATGTCCTCTCACAATTCTACCAGGTATTTTGTGTCTTTTAGATAATCCCAAATTATGTTCTAAGAACTGTCGAACGTCTTCATCGGACCATACCGAATTACCATAATCATCTTCATCAAGTCTTCCATCATAAGAAAACGGTGTGTTAGCTATTTCGGTCATAAAATAATCCATATCCAAATCCAAAACTCTCATACCAACACCTCATATAAATTAAGAAACAAAAAATCCATCAGTTACTATTTATACCATTCTTTCAAATAACTTTTTTCCTATTGGTATATATTCCATACTATTCACAGTTTATTCATTACTTGTCTTTATCTTTTCTCCTAATCATCTCTAAAGAATACTGATTTTGCTATAGCTTTTTTAATCAGCGGCAGTTATTCGAAATTTTCGAATAACTAAGTCCTCTTGTAGCTCACTATCCTCAAATATTTTCACCATCATAGTGCATCTCAACGCCACCCTGATGATCACGGACAGAGGCAAAATAGGTCACAGGTATTCTGCGCTATATTAGCTTATTTATTAAGTTCATTATACACCTCTTTGAAAATCCAAGATATCAATAATCTTCTGGTTTCAAGAATTAAAAATACAATGACCTTTAAATACTTTCGGATATAAGTTAAGCAAATAATAACATAGACATATTATTTTATTAAAGTTATACAAAACACTCACAAAATCACCATTTTGAAACGTATTTATGAATTTGTATGTTAAGTTGATTACAGATTGCTATTAATTTGCTTGCACTCAGAATCTTACCTAATCTGAACAATAACAAATAAAATTTTTATATATCAGGCTACCAATTGCAATACTGCTATATCCGTTCTGGATGTATCAAATCTTTAGATTTCGGTTCAAAGAGTTTGTCAAACAAAGCTCTGTTTCGTTGTTTTGCGTCCTTAAGCAACTTATCATAAGAAATCACTTCAATATATGTTCCAATAGTTTGATTATATCCGAAGTAACCTCCACCATCTTGGGTTAGAACTAATCCAGCTCTCGCTGCACTTTTCTTAAGCGTAGGAGTAATGTCAGCTATAACATAGCAATAGAAAGCAACTTGCTGAATATTTACGAATCCACGTCCATTTGCTTTCTTAACTTTACCGTCTTTTATGTCTGATACATAGTCATAGACCTGTGTGATTGGATCTGTTTCCTCTGTCGCAAGATCATTTCTCTGAGGTCGCTTTAGTTCTACAATTGTTATGGAGTTAATATTTTCTGGATCAGAAGTATAAGATAATGCTGCATCAAAGATAGCTAAATCCATCCGCTTATCTACATTATTTTCTAAAACCGGAATAGTATTTATTTTTTTATCCGACGCTAAAAAATGATGATATGCCAATCTATCATCAATCAGCCACAAATTCATATCATCGAATTTAATCTCATCTGATGTAGTCTGCATTGGACAAATTATACTATGAATTTGCGATTCTTTTCTATATTTTCCTTTTTCATCAGCCTCTAAAGCACGTTCAAGAAGATCTATGACAGCCTTTCTTCGCACAACATACTCTGATAGGCTTGCACGACTCAGATCGGTAATATTCTCACAGTATTCATCAAACAACTTCTGAAAGCTTGGGTCAGAAGTTGCATCCTGTTTGACCTTTTCTTCAATGTCATGTTTTTTCTTAGCGGTATCGAATTCCCACTGTTGTTGCTGCTTATAAAGTTCCAAATCTAGTTTATCATCCGAAAGTCCTGCAGGAATTCTATCATAAACTTCTGGGTGTCGGTTTAAAAGTAAACGATATTGTGGTCGATTTGTTTTGATTAACATATCAATTTGTTTTTTCTTCTCATCAGCTACTTTTGTTAATTCATCACCCAAATAAGTACGTATATAACTAACCGCTGTTTCGACAATTTCCGATTCTCTTGTATCACCAAACAGTGGTCCGTCCGAAAAATCGAAATCAGATCTTTCTGTATTAACAGCTTTGTCCAAATAATTTCCAGTCAAATAACCAACATAATAATACGCACTATTATCACTGACTAATTTTTTCTTCATATCCGGAATATAGCTTGAAAGTGCATATGATTTAACCTCACGATTGTTCGCACACAAATGAAGTTCATGCTTATCCGCACCCTCTGACAGAAGCATATGATATAGTGTGTATTGTTTTTCCCTAAGTTCAATAGAATCCTGATGAAGAGAATCTTTATATGTTTTCTCATAATAACTGTTAAGATTAAAACTCTCTCCGCAATTATCTTTTAATATAATTTGAGGACATTTTCCGGTTATAAAATACGGAATGCAATGTTCAATTATTTTTTTGCTAAACTCTCTAAGGAATATGCCACAGAATCACGATATGGATTTTTAAATCCATTCAAGCTAACAATCGTCTGTTGCAGTGCATTATCTGACTCAAATATGCTGTCATTTTGTTCTGGATTTACGCCATTTTTAGAAAAATCAAATGTTCTTAGATGCCACTGATCATCCTCAAAATAGGTACTTTTAATTACTACTTTATTAAATGCTTTCAACCACAAGAATCGTCCAATTCCCTTACAGCCCTTCTTTAATTTTAGTTGAGAATAAGCTTCCAAAAAAGATATATAATTCTCAGTATTAAAGCCATTACCATTGTCTGTAACAACAAAATTCTCAAAATGTTTAGGTTCTTCAATCAAATTTTCTTCCCCTTCAGTCTTAAGTTGGGCATAATTTGAACGTAAGGCATCAATAATAATCTTTTTTTCGGTCACATCACTGTCTTCAAGTGACTGAATCGAATTAATAACCGTTTCAAAAAGTGGCCACAGTGCTTTATTAGTTGATAATTTTATCTGACCAACTTGACCAGCAATATTTACTATTATAGGCATATAAATCAAATCTTTTCCGCTACAAGCAATCTAAATACATAGTAAATTTTTATATTTTAGATATTGCAATACTGTTTCCTATTTTTATTTCTTTTCCGTCTGGAAACACAAATGCCTGCTCATATCCTACCCCCAGCACTTCTGCAATCCTTATCATTTCTTCAAAAGACACCGTACCCCGCTTTAGCTTCTTATTAAAATTCTGTGGTGTCTGACCAATACGTCTACAAAGTTCCGCCAAACTAATATTCTGTTTCACACACAATTCTCTTATCATATCCGATGTTGTCATGTTCTACCTCCACTAATATATTCTATATTATAAACCATTTGATTGATAAACTCAATTATTGCTATACTTTAGTTTTGTAAATTTTCTATAAATGTAAAAACACCCTGCATTTCTGCAAGGTGTCAGTTAATTATTTCATTATCTCTTGAGGTCGATTGTCATACCGGACTTAAACTCAAATACAAACTTGTCATCATAGACTGTAATCTTCTCAATAAGCCTTCTGACCATTTGCTCATCATATTCCGTCACTCGGCTACTCTGTGTCTGAAGAAAGTGTCGCATTTCATTGATTCGTTTTCTTAACATTTCCTGTTCAGCATCCTTATTGATAACTTTTGCTTTCTTTTCTCGAAGAGCATCTATCTCATTTGCAATCACTTCATATTCGTTATTCTTGTTCACACACATCACTATCTTTTCCTGTAATTCAGCAATTCTTTGGTCAATGTACTCAAGTGTTGCAGTGAAGTCACCGTTTAATACGTCTTCAATGTTATGTTGCAACTGTATCAGAAATTCTTCTCTTCCGCCAAGGGTCTTATTGATTGCTCTAACAACTGCATTTTGAAGTTCTCTTTCATTTACAGATTCTGCATTACACTTTTTAGGGCCTTTCTCAATTCTGCTGGCACATCGCCATTTAATACTTGTTGCACCTCTGGCTTTCCATGATACTCTTCTAAAAAGGTCTCCACATTTGCCACAGTAGACAATGCTCGACAACGCATATTTACTGCTATAGACTCTTTTTGTCTTTCCGCCTTCCATTCTCAGATGAGCCCTTCTTTGCAATTCTTCCTGTACCTGCATAAATAATTGTCTTGGAATAATTGCTTCGTGGTTATTTTCTACATAATACTGCGGAACAATACCATTGTTGGCTACTCTCTTTTTTGTAAGAACATCAACCGTGTAGGTTTTCTGCAAAAGAGCATCTCCCATATACTTCTCGTTTGTAAGGATTTTTCTAATACCATCTCCACGCCATGTCACATTTCCTGTTGCCGTTGGGATACCATCTGCCATGAGCCCTTTTGCTATATTATTAAGGCTTGCACCTTGAAGATATTCTCGAAAGATTCTTCTTACAATAACTGCCTGTTCTTCGTCAATTATGAGATGTCCATTCTCGTCTTTGGTGTATCCTAAAAACCAGTTATGATTGACCTGCACTTCTCCGTTCTGATAACGAAACTGCAATCCCATCTTGACGTTCTTACTTAGTGATTCCGATTCCTGCTGAGCCAAGCTTGCCATTATAGTCAAAAGAACTTCTCCTTTTGAATCCATTGTGTTGATGTTCTCTTTTTCAAAAAACACAGGAACATTCTTTTCCTTCAACTGCCTTATGTACTTTAGGCAATCAAGAGTGTTTCTTGCAAATCGGCTGATTGACTTTGTGATAATCATATCTATTTTGCCTGCCATTGTATCTTCAATCATTCGATTAAATTCTTCTCTCTTTTTGGTATTCGTACCGCTGATGCCATCATCGGCATAAATTCCCGCAAACTCCCATTCAGAGTTCTTTCTTATATATTCTGTATAATGTTCAACCTGTGCCTCATAGCTTGTGGCCTGTTCTTCGCTGTCAGTACTGACTCTGCAGTATGCTGCAACTTTTAATTTCGGCTTATCTTCTGCAGTAACTGTATTACCCACACGCTTTCGTGCCGGAATAAGCGTTATGTTCTTTGCCCCTGCCATATATTATTCCTCGCTTTCTATTAAACTGTAAATGTAAGACGCCTGTTCAAATGGATCGGCAAAAGTAAGTTCTGCAGGTTGAAAATGAAAAACTGTCGGTACAGTGCTGTTTCTTTCCATTCCTTTTCTGTTAAGCCTTCCAAGAGCAGCTGCTCTTCGTGTCATTTCTTTCTCAAATTTTTCAATGGTTTCTTTGTCGATAATCTGCGGATAATAGTCTGTACCAAGATACTTTTTATTTGAAAGCATTCTTTTTACCGATGCAGGCTTCATACATAGTCCGGCTTCTTTTGCAGCGTTAATAAGTGACTTTCCTTCAAAATAATATTTGTACGTGTTCTTAATTTGCTCAACAGTCGGTTCATCGACTACAGCACATCCGTCAACTATTTTGTACCCAAGTGGTATATGTGCCATATTAATCAATCCTTTCTTTCAGCTTTAAGCCGAATTTCAATTCAAACTCAACTTTCTCTCTGGATATAACCTTTACCCTTTCTACAAATCTTTCAAATAATGATTCATCCCATTCGGTAAAAGTTTCCGCACGGTTTAGAAAAATAACCAGTTCATTTAATGCCTGTTCCATAGTATATCCGGCATCGTCCATTCTGCGTAGCAGTTCCTGCTTTGCTATTAAATGCTCATATTCCATAGTCAGCTTATTGTGTGCCTCGGTAAATATCGGTCTTTCAAGGTAGCCTTGGGCAAGAAGATCATTGAGATGTTTTCTCTGTTCTTCGTTATTTCTCATACTTTCTTCAATATCTTCAATGCTATGAATATTCTTTTTGGAGTTGCTTGTTGTGATGGAAATAAGAAGTGGTTTTAACACCAAGTCATTACCGAATCGCAGCTTGTTCATCATTGTCAGAAAAGCACGTTTCAAATCAGCATCACGGACAAACTTCATGGAACACGACTTTGCATCTTCAAGATGACCGCCACAACACCATGCTATATAGCTTTTTCCATGAGAAATATAATGAAATCTTCTCTTAAACGTTTTCCCACACTCTCCGCATTTGATTCTGCCGGACAGTGCATATCTGTTCTGATATTTTTGCTTATCTTCACAGCAAATTCCCTTTTCAAGACCTCTCTGCCTTATTACCTCTTTAGCTCTTTCAAAAGTATCTTTATCGATGATTGGTTCGTGGTGGTATTCACAATAATACTGTTCTTCCTCACCGTAGTTTCTTTTTCTTTTAAAGTTCTCATCGGTATAGGTTTTCTGATAAAGTGCTGCACCGATATATTTTTCATTGGTAAGCATTCCATTAATTGTACCGCCTGTCCACTTGCCACCTCTACGGCTGGGAATACCCTTTTTATTCAGTTCTTTTGCAATGATATATGTACTCTTTCCGGCAAGACAGGCTGCAAATATCTCTTTTACAATCTCTGCCTCCTTCGGAACAACAACCATCTCTCCATTAATATTTGCATAACCATAAGGTGGGTATGAAAAAATATATGTTCCGTTTTGAAATTTTTTCTTAATGCTCCACTTCTCATTCTCTGAAATAGAACGTGATTCGCTCTCTGCCATACTTGCCAAAATTGCAAGCATCATTTCACTTTCCATAGAACCTGTGTGGATATTCTCTTTCTCGAAAATGACATAAACATCATAGTTCAAGAGTTTCCTTACAAATGCAAGGCAATCTGTGGTATTTCTGCTGAATCTGCTGATGGATTTTGTTATAACCAAATCAATAAGACCCTTTTCACAATCGTCCATAAGTCTTAACAAACCCTCTCGTTTTGCCGTTTTTGTACCACTGATGCCATCATCATAATAAATCCCTGCATATTCCCATTCACTGTTGGATTTGATGTAACTTTCATAATGTTTCTTTTGTGCGTCCAGGCTGAGTTCCTGCTCATCACTGTCAGTAGAAACTCTGCAGTACGCAGCAACCCTTGTCTTTTTGAATATCGAAAGGTCAACCCTGTCGATTTTTGTTACATTCTTCACTTAACTCACCTCGCTTTCGTATGGACATATTCCCGTAGAAACTCATATATATCAAGTCAATTACTTATAAATTTCGCTTAAATAAGGAGAGAAAATAAGTCGGTTTTTCTCCGATATTTTGTGTAATTCATCATCAGAAATCAGACCCTTTTTTGCCATTTTTCGCACTATCTTTTCAGCAAGAATAAAGTCAAACTCCTGTTGTAATTCTTCCTTAGTAAACACCTTTATGTTTGACTTTGGTGCCGATATACTTTCTTCTAATTTTGTAATCTGCATAAAAAAGCACCTCCTACCAGATAGCCTTGGCAGGAGGTTGAAAAGGACGTTTTTCATTAATCTTTTTTATAAAACCGACATTCATAGCCATCAGCACGAAGAAGCAGACCTTTCGCCCAGGGTGGAGTTCTTCCCATCTGTTCACACACGGCATCAAGGGACATATCCTTTCTGCACTCGATGATGACTTCATCATGCACATGAGCAACGATATTACAGCACCTTAAAGTCTGCATGGCATATATCAGAATATCCCTTGCAATTGCCTGCGTGATATTTTCACAAAACTTGGGGCCATAGCTTTCGAGCCTTTCCCATTTCTTTGTGCCACCAACACCCTCATAGGTAACAGACTCACCACCGAACTGATTCACACCCATCTTTGGTTTTACATATGCCAGCCTTCTGCCGGAAGGAAGAACGATAAAAAGAAAGCCACTCTCATGCATAAATCGTATGCCGTGAGTTTCGGTTGTGATTCTCTTCTTGACTGTTTCCTTTACACAGTTATCAATATCCCACCACAGCATTGTGATGGCAGGATTTGAATTTCTCCAGGCATAGACAAGAGGCTGGAGTTCTTCCTCGGTAAGTCCCATTTCAATAGCTCTCATTGCTTTCAATGCACCGACCGAACCACCATATCCAAGAGCAAGTTCTGCAATCTTGCCCTTTTGTCTTAAGTGACCGTTAACACCATGCTTTTCAACAGGCACACCGAACATCTGTGATGCACTGCTGCAATAGATATCCTTGCCTTCTTCAAACACTTTGATTCGCCATTTCTCGTCAGCAAGCCACGCAAGGACTCTCGCTTCAATGGCAGAAAAGTCTGCAACAATGAATTTGTTATCTCCCTGTGGCACAAAGGCTGTACGGATAAGCTGTGATAATGTATCTGGGATATCATCATATAAAAATTCAAGGGCATCAAAGTTGCCACATCTTACAAGACCTCTTGCCTGTGCAAGATCTGAAATATGGTTCTGGGGCAGGTTCTGGAGCTGCACCAGTCTTCCGGCAAACCTGCCGGTTCTGTTGGCTCCGTAAAATTGGAACATTCCTCTTACTCTGCTATCCATGCACACAGCATTTTCTATAGCCGTATATTTCTTCACACTGCTCTTGGCAAGCTGCTGACGAAGGGATAACACATCTACAAGATGTTCAGGTGCATCCTTCATTATTTCGGCCACCACTTTCTTACCGAGGCTGTCTGTTTCAAGTCCATTCTCTGAAAGCCAGTTTTTCATCTGTTGTACAGAATTAGGATTTTCAAGACCGGTAAGTTCCTGCATCTGTTTTGTAAGTGCCGTCTTGCTCTTCTCATCAAAGGCAATGGCATTCTTAACAAAAACCATATCAACACCAATTCCACGGTCATTGATTTCCTGATCTAAATGATACTCATCCCATATACTTTCGCTTACCGGGAAACGGGATAGTTTCTGTTGGATACCCATCTCTGTTTCAACATCTCGAAGGTTGTATGCCTTAAACTGCATCCACTTCTCCAAATCGTGATATGGCATATTTCTTGTTCTGCCACCATTGACCTTTGTAGGAGAACAGGGAACACAGAAGTATTTTATGAGATTCTTGCCCTCTGTGAGTTTCTGCTTTTCAAGTCCAAGAACAGCACCTACTCCTTCAAGGGATAATGGAAGTCCAAGAGTTGTCGCCCATACCATAGTGCAATGCCACGACACAGGATCAAGACAATATCCCCCGAGAGATACACCATTATCACGAAGATACCTGGATAAACAGGCTCTCTCAAACTGTGCATTGAACGCCCATTTTATTACTTCATCATCAGTTAAGGCATCAATAATATCGTCCGGTATCTTTTCTCCCGTTGCCAGATCTACAACCTTGACCTCGCCACCATCTACGGAATATCCGAAAAGCAGAATCTCAAAGTCTTCACTTTCTGCATAACGATAAACCCCGGATTTTTGCAGGCTCACACTTGAAAAGGTTTCAATATCTATACTGATTGATTTCACATTCTCACTTCCTTCCAAAGTAAAACAAACGGCAGAGGATTGTCCTCCACCGCCTGCAGGAAATTAAAGGGTCAGTTCAGATTAAGATAAGAAATCGTCATCTTCCTCAGTGCTGAAATCATCAGCTGCAGAACTGCGACCACCAAGGGACTCTCCGTCTCTGATTTTCTGAATATTACCAAGACCACAGGCAATACCCTTATTACCATTGGAGTTGAATGCATAGAAGTTAAGAGAAACTCTTGCATAGCAACCACTGTACACTTCATCACGGTCAAGGATAGGCTTTACGGCCTTATCAACAATCTGTGGTGCTGTCTTACTGTTGGCATTGATGAACCAATGTCCGGCATAAGCCTCGTCCCCACGTTCTGTGTCACCATCACGAAGAGGAAGCTTGATTGCTGCCTTGTTAGGCTTTTTGCCACCGAACTTTGCGATGCCTTCCTCAATAGCTGCATCAACTGCATCGCTGATTGCCTTTACTGTTTCCTTATCATCCTTTGGAATAAGAACAGATACACTGTATCTTTCAGGACCACCATTGATAGATGTTGGCTCCCATCCGTGGAAATAAGAAAGTCTTGTGTTCTTGCCTGTGATAACCTTTGTTTTACTTACATTCGCCATAATCGTTAATCCTCCATTTTAAATTCGTTTTTAGCGTCTGATATATTCATTGCCTCTCTCTTATCCGAGTTAGGTACAAGAGTTGGCTTTCCGGGTGGTTTGTAGATAAGGTCACCCAGTACCTTTTCAAATGTTGCTTTACCCATCAGTTTCTGCATCTCTGTAAGAGTAATAAGGCTCTGACGGTAAATATCCTTGTAACCTGCTTCCTTGGCTGCTTTGGCAACTGCATCTTCATCCGTGTACTTGCGGACAGAGCGTCCTTCAACAACCTTGAATCCGTTCCACTGCTTGCCGTAGTTTACTGCCGAATCGGTGACATAAGTCATAATCTCATTTGCCCACTTTGTAAGATCAGGAATAACCTTTAAAATTTCTTCGATTTCCGAATCTGTAAGAAGTGGCGGAAGTTTGAATTCTTTCTGTGCAAGTTTCAGCTTTTCTTCTGCTCTTGCTCTGCATCTGACCGCTGCCCTGCAGAATGTACACCACTCGCCGGGACAGTATTCGCCTTCGCCATTCATGGCCATTTCAGCCTTTGGCTTTAATACTTCTTCTGCCCAAGTCTTCAGTTCATCAACCGGGATTGTCCAGGTACTCATATTCTCCCTGCGTGGCTGGAAGATGGACATCGATATTTCCTTGATGTCATATAAGCTGTCATAGATGGCAAGGGCACCGAGTGCATAGCATTTCATCTGTGGATTGTCTGTTGCGTCTACCAGAACTCCCATGCCGTACTTGAAATCAATGATATGAAGCTTATCGTCTGAAACAATCACGCAGTCTGCTGTACCATAACCATCCGGGACATATTCAGAGAAGTCTACGTGTTGCTCTATCAACACCAATGGGTCTTTGCAGTTCTGCTTTGCAATGTCAAGCTGTTCTAAGACAAAGTCCACATATGCATCTGTGTGTTCCTGCATTTCATCACTGTCATAAGATGAAATAGGTCTTTTGCTTCTTCTGTGGAGAGCCTTCTTAAGCTTGTGTTCGCACCATACGTGAGCAGCTGTTCCTTCTTCTGCTGCCTGGCTTGTCTTGTTTTCAAACTCTGATTCGAGACTTGCACTAGGTGTACAGTTAAGCCATCTGTGAGAACTTGAAGGGGAGAGGAATGCGTGTTTACTCATTTCCAAGCACCTCCGCCTCTTTGATGATTGCTTCATAGTTGCTAGGGTCGATATCGGATAACTTGCTGCCTCCGAACTTTGCAATCAGATCCTTAACTTCTGATGTAAGTCCGTTCTGGCTCTTCTCTGCAAGAACACCTCTTACATCTTCAAGTGTGTAAACCTTAGCTTTTTCCTTCTTAGGCTTTGAAGTCTTTTCAGGAATCTGTTCTACAGGCTGTGATTTAGTTACTTCTACAGATTTCATATCTGTAAGAACATCAGCTACCACCTGAAGACTGTCTGCCAGGTTACGCACATTCGTGATGACGTGGGCAACAGCGTCAAGTAATTCTGTTACTTTGTTCATGGTCTACCTCCTTCCGTAACTTTTGTGATGGCAACTTCCTCAATCGTGTCACCCGGAACAAGAATCATAATCTTCTGCTTTTTACCAAACAGCATTCTCATGAATCTTTCTCGAAGTGTGATGCTCTTGTAGGACACCATGCCGTTTCGTTGTGGCTTGTCAGAAACACTGATGTGCAGATTGTGTTTCATCGTTAACACCTCCAATTCCGAGAGATTTGTTTCTCTCTAACTTTTAGCCTTAGGAAGATGCTCTAAAGGACGTTTTTTGAAAAACTTTTTTATTTTCTTTTTTTCATCACTGTTTTGCTCTTCCCAGCTAGTAGCCTTGAGAAAGGCATCAAAAGGACGCTTTTCGCAAAAAATAGAGCCTGTTCACACTCAGAAGAATGCAAACAGGCTCATGTCTATGTTATCTATATTATTTTAAAAGTTCATTGACTCTGTTTTGCACAGCATTGTAATCATAACCTGCGGCAGTGAGACGATTTTTTCTTTCAGTTCCGTTACCCCAATTTCCACGAATAACTTCTCTTGCAAGCTCATCTACTGTTTTGGTACTTGAGGTAGTAGAGCCTACGATTCTTCCGTTTTCATCGAAGATAAAGTATCCTGGATTTGATGCAGCACATCTCTTTGCATTATCAAGGGACTTAAATGCACCTTTCTGTGATTTTGCATCATTCCAAGATTTTCTGACTCTATATAATCCACTTGCAGTTGTTCCACCAGAAAAAGAACCACCAAGCTGTGCAGTAACCTTTGATGCAAGATCACCAAGTCTTGAGTAAAGCCAATCTCCCGGACAGGATTTATTGGCAAACCATCTGTGGACAGTAAGAATCATTTCATCAGACTTTGGACTGTAATTAAGAGTCTTCGCCTTATTTCCAAACCAGATGAGTTTCTTTTTCCCATTCCGCTTGCAGATGTCGGTGCAGAGTTTGATTAGCGACCCATAGACAGCATTATTCATTGCATATGGAGGTTTTGTATCAGATGCACACTCAATGGTTACTGCTCTCTGATCATTCGCATTAGATGAAGAACACCAAGAACGATTCTTCTCTTCCACATACATTCCGACTCTTCCATCAGCGCCAATCCCATAGTTACAGCTTGCCTGTCTGGACCTTGGTGCAAAGATACTTCCTAAAGTTTCTACACTGCACTGTCCTGCTACACAATGTGGTGTGATTCTGTCAATCGCATGTGTTCTTTGTCCGGAATGATTCAGACTAAGCTTGGTATAGGATACCAGAGAACTATTGGTGTAAGCCATTTTACTTCTCCTCCTTTTCTGCTCTGTTGTGGAGCTGCTCTAAAACAGCTTTGATTTTCTCCGGCACAGGCAGACCGAGATGTGCGGCATTTTCCAGAAGGCTCACACCTTCATTGGAAATATAAAAGAAAATCACCGCTGTTCTCAAAACACTGCCTGTCCCGACAGCATCTGTATCCAGTATATTTGCAATACCCACCATCATAAAAATCAGTACCTTGCGGCAGATGCCACGGAAACCCACCTCACTGGAAAGCGTATGGTCATTGACTGCACACATAATACCTGTGATATAGTCCATTGCCGTAAACGCAAGCAAGGTGTAAAGCAGACCGTCACATCCTCCTAAAAAGTATCCAAGCCATCCTCCCAAGGCGGAGAATATCAGCTGAATTACATTCCAAAAGTCCTTCATTTTCATCACCTCCAATAAAAAAAGACGGTCACTCCGTCTTATATCCGTTTAAGTCATATCCCCGTTCTTCAAGCAATGCCTTTACTGCCGAAAGCTGTGTTTTCGGCACAAGCCTTACGGCTTTATTCTTTTCATCACAGGTTCTTCTCTGATTGATTACCAACTGAAAATACATCTCTGTCATTTTAGTTTCCTCCCATCATTGTTTCATATAAATCAGCCAAAGACTCCATTAAAGTTAGATTACTTTGTTCCTGCTGTTCATACATATCTGCCTGCATTTCCATAATGGCAAGCTCTGCGTCATTCGGATGATACACTGCAGGTTCTTCCTTTTTAACAGGAATGGTGAAGTATCCATTTTCAACTTCATACTCCTTACCGTCATAAAAGTAGCTTTTGCAGTCTGAAAAAAGCAGATATTCGCCTTTCTCCAAGTCAAAGCGTTTCACCGCAAATTTTTCTTTTTCTATCGGCTCGGCAACAACCGCCGAACCGTAATGAATCCAGTCCGGCATTTCTTTAGCCTTATACCAGATTTCTGTTTCATTTCTTACTTCAAACATTACATCACCTTCCCTGATAAGTTACATTTACAGAATGAATATAGTAAGACTTTGAGCCGGAATAGTATTCCACAAGCTGTACCTGTTCTCCGGCTGTGCAGTACATACTGAAGGTTTTGGATACGGTAGCGGATGTGCTTGTCTGAATTGTGCCGATACACGGCATAAGGTAAAAAAGCGTACTGCCTCGGTCTGAAATATAATTACCCCAAGATACAGAGGATGAATCGGTTTTGCTTACATAGCTGGCACTGTTTACCGATGAGGCATCATAAGACGCATTTTGGTCAATGGTTCTTCCGCCTACATAACTGTAGTTATTGCTTGTAGCATTATAGCAATAGGACGCTGTTGCGGTGATGATTTTTCTTACCTCAATATTTGAGGAATAGCTTTGTGCATTTGATGTCACTGTTACCTTATAAACACCGCTTACGGGAGCGACAAACTTTGCAATACAGATGTATCTGTCAGAATAGGTAGCGGATGTTATCGAACCCGAATACACCGTTGTTCCTGTTCCTGTCTGGCTTGCCTGTCTTTGGGAAATGAGATAACTAAGCTTTTGGCTCAATATTCCTGTACTGCTGGCGGTATTGTTTGTAACGGTATAGGAACGAATGTTATCAACATATCCTGCCCTTGTGCTTGTCCATGAGGAAAGCAGTGCATTTAGCTTGCCCATAACCGTTCCTGCTGTAGCACTTCCTCCGGTTGCATTGGCTGAACCTATCAATGTGCTGATGATATAGCTTATTTTTTGGCTTATTGTGCCGCTTGCATTTGCCGAAGTGCTTGCAGAAGTATTATTGATGACTGTATTTAGTTTTCCGTTTACTGTTTCATCCGTGGAATCAGTTTTCTTTCCAATCAGCTTTTTTAATGTTGCAAATACTGCTGTATCCATGTTTTTCCTCCTTTCAGTTCTGACTGACAACGCTTGTAATCACATCATCTGTAATGGTAGTTGCCGTTGTGCTGTTTAAAAGCACATGACTGCCGTCAGAATCCCATGCCTTGGTTACACAGCGGATAACCGTATCTCCGATATTAGTGATTCGTTCTGCAATTTTCACTTCATTCAGTACCATGGTTTCCGTAATTACCGTATCCGTAATGTTTGATGTCACCGTTGCCCCAATACGACAGGCAATGTTGTCAAAGTCAAAAGTCTGTAATTGCGAAATATCATTCAAAACGCCTTGGTACCATTCATTGACAGCACTTTGCAGATGAGAAAATTCCGCCTGTTGATTTGCAAGCTGCGTGTTTGTTTTATTCTCCTGTGCCGCAAACTGAGTATTCATTTTCTCCTGCACTTCATCACCGAACTGCTGATAGGCTTTACTGTATGCAGTGAAATAGTCGCTTGCCGTAAAGCCTGTTAAGGTACAGTACACGCCGACTCTTTCGTCCGTTATGTTATACTGTGTAAGACTTGCAGCACCAGATGCGATATAGATTGTGGCAAGCGGAATTTCAAAACGGTCAGCGGTCTGTGTGAGGTTTGGTACGGTCGGATTGGCGGAAGGCGTTCCCTCCAAAACATAAACACCACATATTCTGTTTACAAAATCGGCTCTTGCCACCACTCGGTCATATCTGCCGTAATGTACATCTCCTGCCGTAATCAGAATATTTTCGTCCTCATCATTGGCATAAAATCTGCCGTTAATGAAAAAAGCACCTGACGCAACGGTGATATACATATTTCCATTTAAAGCTGTCACCTGCAAACCTGTGGAATCGGCACCGTAAACACCGTTTGAAAACAGCTTGCTGAAATACAGAGCAAACTGTTCACTGGTGTAGGTTCTATCGTAGTTTCCCTCACTGTCCATAACGGCGTCGAAGGGAAAATAGGTAATACTCATTTAAGCACCTCATTTCTGACAAATAAAAAAGCACCTATATTTATAGATGCTTAATTAATTATTATTTTAATATGTCATTTAAAACTGAAACTAAATCCTCTCTGCCGGAATTGACTTCTGGCACTAAGAATCTGCGTATATTATCATCACAAATTTTATAAATTCCGTTTATAAATTCGTTTTTGTTATATGTGTTATTTCCAAAATAGGTATCCAAGGTCCCGACATGAGCAATCCAACGGTTATTAGCACTTTTTTTCTTACCCCATATATGGATTCCTTTAATCAAATGTCTATATACACTTATTTTATCAATAATATCAGTATACTTTGCCAAATCAAACTCCAATGTATTTATTTTTTCTGATGTAAGTAACTGCGGAAAATCTAAAACTAATCCTAATTTGAGATTTCTTTTTTGTATGAGTTCAAATAGAGAAATCAGTTCCTTAGAATTTCCAAATAAAAACTTTCCGCCTCTATACATACTTCCTTCTCGATTTTCTATGACGATTGATACATCAGGATATTTTTCATGTATTTTTTTCTCAAAAATTGTATACCTGCCTGCAAATTCTTCCAAAGAACAATAATCATTAAAAGGAGGGTGTATTTCTATATTTCTTAAATACTCGGAATTGTTTGTTAGTTCTATTATAAAGTCAGCAAATTCTCTTGCCCATATCTCAGATTTCCATAATTGCGGAATACCATTTTTCTCAGAAGTTCTTAGTTCAAAATACTTTGAAATGATGTTAGAATCAAATTTACGTTTTCCATAACTATATTCCGTATGAAGAGAATAAGGAAAATTTATAGAAATGCTATCTTTATCAAAATGACCTGCTACTTCTTTTATTTCCGCAGTATATTCCTCCGGGTATTGAACATTATTGTATTCAACGAGTATGAATGTATCTTTCATAGTATTTCATCAACTCCGTAATATAATATATATCCTATTATACAACACTTCTTACGCTTGATAATTATTTTTTGAAAAAATCGTAGGAATCGCATCACCATAAGTAATCTCCATTTCATAGGTCTTTTCGTAAAAATGCGTCACCTTCTCAATAGGCTTTGCCAAGGAAAGGCCGCTGTCTGTATCCGTCAATAGCACCGTATCCCCAAGAAAATAGTCCTTGTTGTATTGATACTGTTCGGAGTTAAGAATGACAAATTCCGCACCTGTTGTTTTTGATTTTTCCTTCAGTCCTTCCAGTAAATCCTCAACAGAACTTCCTTTCTCCACATATTCTCGGCGGAAAAGTCCTTCGGTTTCTGTTTCACCATAGGCGGTGTAGCTTTCTTCCTCTGTTTCCGTTGGCTCAGTATAAAGATATGCCACATTTTTATAGTCCGAGGTTTCCTCGTAAATGTCGGTTTCGGAAATGTTGCTAAACTTATCTCCGAAAATCACTGTACTGCTCCTGTCGGAAACAGACACACAACAAAACACAAGCTTTTTCCCTTGAATGTCATACTCAAGCCGGAAACCGAAACCGCCAAGCTTACTGATGAATTTCAAAATACTCAGACAGTCATTTGCTTCATAGATACGCTTTACGGTATTCTTGGCAGAAAGATTTTGTTTCTTAACTGTCATGCAATCTATTTTTCGTTTTGTATCTTCGGGCGAAATAAAGTTTTCCCGTACCAGACGGATACAGGCGTCTTCATAGGTTTCACCAATAGGTACTTCAAAGCCTTTTACACATCTCCAAGAAAGAATGGAGGTAATGTGCCTGCCTGTGATTTCGTATTTTCTCAAGTCCTTGCTGTCGGTTTTATGCTTGTTTTCCGCCAAGTAAGCATTGTTTCCCACCACAAGAATGTCCTCCGTTACGCTGATATTTCGGTAAACCTCGCCGTCTGTAAAGGACAGCTGAATATCTCCCACATCTCGGATACATTCCGAAAACTGGATACTGCTGTAGGACTGAAGAATGTCCTTCAGCGTAAAATCAGAATAAATGTCAACTCGCATAATTCCTCCTTACAGTACCAATGGATTGTAATTAAAAAACACTTCCAAATTTGTTACATTCCGTTTTGCACCGTATTCAATTTCGTTTTCTCCTACAAAGAACTTAAAAAAACTGCTTTTCGGTGCATTTAAAACAGAAAAATCCTTTTTGCCGTTTTTATAGATAATCGGCTGTTGCTTGGTAAAATCAATAAGCAGTTCTTCGCCTTTTCTCATTTCATCGGTAAAATACACACCTTCACCTGTTTTTCGGTTGATGATATACGGATTTTTTACAGAACCGAAGGAGGACACAAACCGCACTGTCCATCCGCTGTCCGCATCTCCTGTATTATTGATTTTCGTGACAAGCTGTGCTGCCTTTACACCAAAAAGAGTATAGGGTATAAAATGTTGCGGAAAGACAAAGGAAGGCTTCATACTGGCAAGGTTGTCGGTAATTATCTGCTCCTTCCAATAAGTGCCGTAGCACATCAGTTCCGTTTCCAGACTGCCTTTGCCATTGGTATAAGAAAAGGTCGGTATGCCTTTGGGATAGCAGGAAATGGACTTTGTATAACTGCCGTCCGAATATTTCAGCAAGCCTTCCGTTTTGGGATTGAATACACTTTTGATATGCTTTTCAAACAGACGGTAGTTGCTGTCAGCTTGAAACACAGCCTTGATGGTGATTTCTCTTGGCTCCAAATCAAGGTTTTGCAATGTTTCTCCGTCTTGACCGCTGTTTTTATCGGTATAAAAAGAAGCATCCACATCCTCCTCAAATGCTGTCGGTATCAGATTTGATAAAAATGAGATGCTTACGCTTTGGTTTGTTGCCGTATTGGTATAGATTAAGGTTTCCGTGGCTTTCATTTCATCACACTCCCGTAAAGCCAAGCCTTCTGAAGGTTCTCTGCAATTCCTTTTGTTCTTTTCGTGCAGTGTTTTCTGAGGAATTGTAAAAGTTTTGCGTCACGGAAACATGGGTATCACCGCTTTGGGTGGTTACATTGCTTTGATAGGTTTTGTTTTCCTGTGCCGTCAAAACTCGTTCACCCTTATGGAGAATGGCTTTATACCCATCAAAAGGAACATAATCCAAACCGCCTGCATGAGAGCCGTCTGCATCGTCACTCATTTCCCGATTTGCCGACCGCCAAAAGGCAAGCTTTTCCTTCAGCCAGTCAATGGTATCCGTTACCCAATCCTTCAGACTTCTCCATATTTCCTTCATGCCATTCCAAAGACTATCAAATGCATTGCATCCTGCATTATAAAAAGAAGAACCCATGTTTACGAGAGAAGTTACCAGTTCATTGAACTTGTTTACCGCATTGGTTTTGATTTCCGTCACTTTCTGCAAAACCGCTGTTTTTATGGTATTCCAGACAGACACAAGCTTCGGATAGAGAACATTTGTGATGAGATTTAAAATACCGTCCTTCAAAACAGTAAACAGGCTTAAAATTCCATCCTTCAGAACAGTAACGATATTTATAATATCACTGCTGATATTTTCCCAGTTTCCGCTGAAAATATCGGCAAACAGCTGTGTTATGGAAACGATATAATTAAGTGCCGTTTCTACGATAACTTTCAAAGCGTCCCAAACAAAAGAAAAGTTCGTCTGTATCTCTGACAACACCCTATTGAAAAAATCCTTTATGCTGTTCCAGATGATTTGAATGTTATTCCGAAAATCCTCATTGTTTTGATATAAGTCAGCAACCATCAAAATCAGTGCCGTTACTGCGGCGGCTATGGCGGCGATTGGTGCAAGAGGCAAAGTAAGTCCTGCGGAGAAGGCAGAAACAGCCGTTGCCGCCGTACTGAACAGCGGTGCAAGAGAACCTATACTTGTCATCAGCGTTCCCAACACAACAAGCAAAGGGCCTGCGACGGCAATCAGTGTGCCGATAACAACAAGCACCGTTTGTATGCCTGTGGGGAGGGAAGAAACCCATTCACATAATTTTTGGATACCTTCTGTAACAGCGTTTATGGCAGGTGAAAATGTATCCAAAATCACACCGCCTAAAACAATAAATGTATTTTTTACTGCATTGACGGCTTTATTGATTTTGGAACTGTTGGTCTGCAATTTTTCAAAGGCGCATTCCGTTGCACCTGTGCTTTCACGCATTTGAACAAGGGTAGAGTTAAAATCATCGGCACTGTCACCCAAAAGAATCAAGCCTGCTTTGCCAGCCTCGGCACTGCTCCATAAATCACCGAAGGAAAGGTTCTGTTCATCTGCAGAGTCCTTCAATATGGAAAGTACATCTGCAAGGCTTGCTCCGTTTTCCATCAGCTCCGCAAAGCTTTTGCCTGTCTTTTCCTTTAAAATATCGGATACCGTTGTACCGCTTTTTCCAAGTTCATTCAGCATGGAGTTCATATAGGTGGTGCTTTCTGCTGTGGCAACACCATTTGCCGTCATTTTGGCATAGCCCGTGCAAAGCTGATCTAACTGAACATGATAGGCATTGGCAGTAGGGATAACCTTGCCCATGGAAGAAGATAGTTCCGCTACAGTCGTTTTGCCAAGGTTCTGTGTCTGAATCAGCATATCGGAAACATTGGTAACTTCCGATGCTTCCATACCGTAGGCATTTAAAATGGTTGTCAGTACATCCAAAGCCGAACCGGCATCTGCAAAGCCTGCCTTTGCAAGTTTTGTGGAGTTGGTTACGAAGTTCACCGCATCTCCTGTTTTCTGACCTGCGGAAATGGCATTGTATACATTGTCTGCGATTTCATTGGCGGAAATGCCTGTCTGGGAGGACAATTCCAATATCTGAGAGCGGAGAGAATCCAAAGGAACCTCCGTAGTATCTGCAATGGTGCTGACCTTTGCCATGGCATCTTCGAAATTCACTGCCGATACAGCCGCCGCAGTGCCGATTCCCGCAACAGCGGCGGAAAGGGGCATAATTGTTTTGCCTGCGGCTGTCAGCTTTCCGCCTGTTTCCTTCATTTTCTCGCCAAAGGAATTGATGGTGACATTAGACCTTGCCACATCCTTTTCCAACTCCTTCAACTGATTTTCCGTTGTAATCAGTTCTCTGCGGAAGGCATCATATTTGCCTTGGTCAATTTCGCCGTTTCGGTACTGCTCCTCAACCTGTGACTGTGCGTCTTTTAAGGTCTGGAGTTTTTTCCTTGTTTCGTCTGCCTTTTCCGTAAGCAGTCTGTATTTTTGTGCCAACAACTCAGTATTGGAAGGGTCAAGCTTTAATGCCTTCTGCACCTCGTTCAGCTGTTTTTGTGTGGTGCTGATGGAACGGTTGGCACTGCTCATGGCCTTGCTTAAGTCTGTTGTGTCCGCACCGATTTTTACGGTAATGCCTTTAATGTCATTTGCCATGCATTCACCTCCTTTAGGGCATGAAAAAAGCACCTTAACCTGTTATGGTTAAAGTGCTGTATTGTCCGGTTTACTTATTTTTTATTTCTTCAACAAGCTGTGAAATAGTTATTTCACCTTTTATAAGGCATTCACAATTCTTTTTGATATCATCCGTAATTTGATAACCTTCCATTCGGCTTGAAACAAGAGAGTTTTCCAAAGCTTTTTCAAATGTCATAATTAGTCACCTCTTTATCTGACAAAATAATCTAACAGCTTTCGTCTAAGAAATAGAATCCTTTGTATTCTAATAAATTCCATTGGATAAAAGCATAACTATAGCTGTTTGATTATTTTTGAAAACCATGTGTATGTGCCAAAATTATTCAATTATATAAACCAGAAGTTAGCGATTTCTTTTTCCGGTATTCTCTGTCCCACGGATTTCCTCATGATAGAAATAATCTACGATCACCGGATGTCCCTGCGGGACTCTGCCATAAGGCATTTCATTATCCACAA
>OLWB01000874.1_pt1 | contig 30346 bp, 25 predicted proteins | sample 1673331 | NCBI WGS metagenome assembly OLWB01 (sample SAMEA3178943, study PRJEB25190) | human gut metagenome | biome: human gut; feature: human-associated habitat; material: faeces | place: Austria | collected 2013
ACCCATGGGATTTCGGAGGATTTTATTCTCCCGCGCGCCGCGATGCGCTATAATGTAAAATGATTTTATTTTCAGGCGGCCAACCGTTTTTCAAAGAAACGGACGCTGTCTGATTTTCGGTAAACGGACCGCGTCCAGCCGTGTGCAATGTGTTCTGCGGCGGACGTCCTGCCGTTTGCCGGGCAGCCGAGCAGAAGCGGAAAGGAGATCATATATGTCAGATGCGCGGGAATGTCTGATCTGTGGACAGGCATTGGAATATCTGCAGGAGCAGCAGGAAATGGTGTGCAGTTTTTGCGGAAAGACATTTTTAAGCAATACAAAGTGCAGGGACGGCCATTATATCTGCGATGCCTGTCACGAGAAGAAGGGACTGGAAGAGGTGATGCATATATGCGGTGGTTCGGAGTCAAAAAATCCTTTGGAAATCCTTCAGAAAATAATGGAATGTCCATACATCTATATGCATGGACCGGAACATCACGTTATGGTAGGCGCGGCTCTGCTGACCGCTTGGCATAACGGAGGCGGCCAGATCGATTTCCCTGCGGCACTGGAAGAGATGAAAAAGAGAGGAAGTCAGATTCCCGGCGGTATTTGCGGTCTTTGGGGAACCTGCGGCGCTGCGGTGAGCGCCGGGCAATACTACTCCATCATCTCGGGCTCGACCCCCATGACGCAGGATCCCTGGGCGGCCACCGCACGTCTGACCTCGAACATCATCGGCAAGCTCGCCGACGTGGGAGGGCCGCGCTGCTGCAAGCGCACGGGATTTGCGGCCATCGAGGAGGCGGCGCGCTACACGGCGGAGACCACGGGGATTGCCATGGAGCTGCCCGAGCGCACGACATGCACGTTCATGGCCAACAACGCCGAGTGTCGCAAACGGGACTGCCCGTTTTTCCCGGCATGAGAGACAATCCGAGCCTACGCCGTCTCTCCACCGCAACTACTGCCAGCACCGGCCGTGCAGCCATAGCAGTGGTTCGCAAACACGATGGGACGTGCCCCCTGCTTTTCGTTTGCATAGTCGAAGATAGTCTTGCCGCCTTCTGCCTCTAGTCCCAGTGCCTGGTTGAAATCGCAGTCGTACACCTTGCCCTCCCAGTCGACGCTAATCTGGCTGCGGCACATCATGCCCTCCGTTGTGGCGGGATTGAATGCGTCGCGCAGACGCACGAGGTACTTCTCCAGGTTGCCCTTGGCGTTCAGCGCCTCGGCAAAGCGACCTGACGGGTTGTTTGTGATCGCCACGAGATTCGAGAAGTGCACACCGTGCATATCGGTCAGCTTGGTGCGGTACTCGTTCTCAAGTGCAGCCTGCGCAGGCGGAAACGTGGCGCTCGACGGGTTGAACACGAGCGTTATCGTGTGAGTGTCGCCATCACCGTCGTGATCACCGTAACCCACGGCGTTTAGAAGGCGCAGGCCCTCGAGTGCCGCATCAAAGGTCCCGCTACCACGCACCTTATCAACATTGCGAGCGCTGTAGAAGGGCAGCGAGGCAAACAGCGTTGCATCGATGTCGGCATACAGCTCGGCAAAATGAGCGTATTCGGGTTCGGTGAGGATACACAGGTTCGTGCGGCATATCGGCTTTACGCCGCGCTTGTGCCATTCGCGCAAAAACCACTCGTAGCCAGGATGCATCTCGGGCGCCCCGCCGGTAATGTCCACGGCTGAGAATCCACCCCTGTCGTAGGCATCAAGACAGGCTTGCATGACCTCGCGACTCATCATCTCGGTGCGCGTCGGCCCACACTCAAGATGGCAGTGCCGACATGCCAGATTGCACTTGTATCCGATGTTTATCTGCAGAGTGGTCAACGGATCATTTGTCAGACGGTGCTCTTCTGGCACCATGTCGATGAACGGCGCTACGGCGTCCATCGCCTCGGAAACGGTTTTCTCTGCCATGTTTCCCTCCCTCGGGAAAGACAATCCCCCTTTAGCGATGGCTGCCGCATTGCACGCCAAGCGCATGAGGGGGATTTGGGTTCTAGAATTCCTGCTCGCGAATGATCTTCAGTGCCTGGACACCATGGGCCAGCGCGGCGCCTCCGCGAATGGCGTTGGTTACATGGAAGGCCTCGGCGATTTCGGCTTCGTCGCAGCCTTGCTGCAGACAGGAGCTCGTATAGGAGTCAATGCAGTACGGGCACTGCACGGCGGCAGCCACGGCTAGCGCGATGAGTGACTTCTCGCGGGCGGTCAACGCACCGTCCTGAAACACCGAGCCGTAATAGCCCATGTACTTTTCCCACAATTCGGGCGATAGCGCGCCAACGCCATCGGGCGAGAAATTGGCAAGATCATCGGGGTTGTAATAGGTTTCCATGGAAGATTCCTTTCTGGTAGAGAATGTATGACATTAGCTATTACTAGATAAAATCTAGTAGTTATGAGCGATATGTCTCGATAGGTGCTAATCCATCATGAAATGGCAGCACACAGCGTTGGCCTTCCATCAACCCAGCGTCAGCTGGCAGATGATGAGCAGCACGACGAAGAACACTCCGTTCACGATGCCGAAGAGGCGGAGGAAGGACGCCGTGTCCGGTGCATCCGGCTCGCGCAGGCGCGAGACCATCGTGCGCGCGATGGCGAAGTGACGAATCGCGATGAGGCTCGCAAGTGACCCCACAAAGGTGCCTGCTCCTCCTATGTTCACGCCGATAAGCAATGGTTGCCACGCGTCGGTAAAGTGCGAGAGCAGCACCGCGGCGGGCACGTTGCTGATGACCTGACTGGTCAAAGCGGAAGTGAGCAAGCCCCACTGCCCCATGAGCGGCTGGAGCGCCTCCTCTAGTACCGGGATGCGCGCCATGTTCCCCGCGAAGATGAAGAAGCAAAGGAACGTGACAAGCAGCGGATAGTCGACCTTGAGCAACGCATCACGATCGAGAACGAGAAGCGCCACGACAACGATGATGACGGCAATGCCAAAGGGGATTACGCGAAAGACCGCGAGTAGCGCGATGACGAAGAGCGGCACGTAGACTACGAGGCGTCGTCGGTCGAGCATCGCGGCCGAAGCCGCGGGGGCCAGGACATCCTCGCCTGGTGTGCCCTGTTGCGGCTGCGTCGAAACGCCAGCGTCTTTGGCGGTGCCACGTCTCGTCATGAACCAAGTCGCGAAGATGATACCTGCGACGGACAGAAAAAACGGCATGGTCATCGTCATGAGGAATTCGCCCAGTTCGACGTGAAAGTAGGAGTAGAGATAGATGTTCTGGGGATTTCCGAACGGCGTCACCATGCCGCAGAGGTTTGCCGCAAGCGCCTGCAGCGCGAAGACGGCGGGCACGAGCCGTGGTTGGCCGGACTCGACAAGAGCAGCCACCGAGAGCGGCAGCATGATGACAAGCGCGACGTCATTGGTAAACGCCATCGAAAACGCGGCCGTGACGAGCACGAGCGTCATCGCCATCTTGCGCGGACTCCCGAAGCGCGCGATGGCAGCGCGGGCGGCCCAGTCGAAGACGCCCGCGTTTCGCAACGCGCTCGCGACAGCCAGCACGCAGAACAGGCAATCGATGGTCTTCCAGTCAAAGTAACCGAGATACGCCCCATCGGGCGGCACGAGGAACATGGAAACGAGGGCGACAAACGCCGCGGTGCCAAGCATCCAGTGCCTGCGCAGCAGCTGCATCAGTCGGTATCGCAAGCGCACGACGCCTCCATCTCAGAGATTTTCGGACGCCATTATAGGCGAGACAACCAAAACCCGTGTTTTCGGGCTCTCATTCCCAAGATTTTCAGTTTTTCATTCCCACTTTTTTCAATTCTATTGGGCGAGCAACGAGGCCCCTCGTCCGAAATGGCGACTCGCGCCTACTCCCCGAAGTCGAACATGGCGGAGCTGAGATAGCGCTCGCCGGTGTCGGGCAGGATCACCACGATGTTCTTGCCGGCGTTCTCGGGGCGCTGCGCGAGCTTTGCGGCTGCGGCAACGGCGGCGCCCGACGAGATGCCGACGAGCAGACCGTCATGGGCAGCAAGCTCACGACCTGCCTCGAAAGCCTCTTCGTTCGTGATGGTGATGACCTCATCGTAGACGTCTGTATCGAGCGTCTCGGGTACGAAGCCGGCGCCGATGCCCTGGATGCCGTGCGCTCCGCTTCTGCCCTCGGAAAGCACGGGCGAGTCCGCCGGCTCCACGGCAACGACCCGCACGCTCGGGTTCTGCTCCTTCAAGTATGCGCCCGCGCCGCTGATCGTGCCACCGGTACCGACGCCAGCAACCAGGATGTCGACCTCTCCATCAGTGCCTCGCCAGATCTCGGGCCCCGTCGTGCGATAGTGAATCGCCGGGTTGGCCGGGTTGGTAAACTGAGACGGGATGAGCGAATTGGGATATTCGTTCGCAAGCTCCTCCGCCTTTGCGATTGCGCCCTTCATGCCGTCTGCGCCAGGCGTGAGCACGAGCTCGGCACCATAGGCGCGCATGAGCTTGCGGCGCTCGACAGACATGGTGTCGGGCATCACGATGATAATGCGGTTACCTCGCGCGGCGGCGATGGCAGCAAGGCCAATGCCGGTGTTGCCGCTCGTTGGCTCGATGATGACCGTGTCGGCATCGAGCAGACCGTTTGCCTCGGCCTCGTCGATCATGGCCTTCGCGATGCGGTCCTTAATCGAGCCGGCCGGCTCGAAGTACTCGACCTTGCCGATGAGCCTGGCGCCCAGACCGTGGTTGTTTTCGTAATTCGTCAGCTCGACAAGCGGCGTGTTGCCGATGAGCTCGAAGACATTCTTGTGTATGCGCATGGGATGTTCCTCCCCTATTCATGATTGCCGTTATCTATACGTGCATTCTAGTACCAATTAGGCGACCGCTGATGATGTCTTGGGGCGCGATGCGAGGATATCGTACGGATCGTACGAACAGGCAGCGGGCGCCTCGCCAATGATATCGAAGCTGTCGCCCGCGCAGACGCGACCCCCTTTGATCACCTTGCAGAACACGCCCTCTCGGGGCATGATGCAATCCCCCATCTTGTGGTAGATCGCACAGTGCTTATGACACTGCTTGCCAACCTGCGTGAGCTCCAACACCGCATCGCCCACGACAAAGCGCGTGCCGATGGGAAGCGATTTAAGGTCGTAGCCTTCGACGATGATGTTCTCGCCAAACGAGCCGTTCTCCACATCGGCGCCGAGCCTCTTGAAGGCCTCGATACGCTCGTAGCCGAGAAGGCTCACCTGGCGATGCCATGGGCCGGCATGGGCGTCATCCTCGATACCCCAATCGGGAATGAGGTCGACGTATTGCTGCTCGGATTTCTGGATGCCCTTGACGGCGCTGGTGCAGACGGCTTTGACGGTGCCCATGTTGCACACTCCTTTGCGAGAGGCGATGCATCGTGCGCCACCTCGATGCACCCGGTGCAACCAATGGGTGTTCCCTGGGCCGCTGCACGACGACCTTCGGGCAAATCATGGCGTGAGCCGAGTATAACGCTTTATTCGCGAAAAGGAATAGATAACTTCGTCCTAGAGCTCGGCCATGCGAGCCGCGGCGTGCTCCTCGAGGCATGCCGCAACGAATTCCATCTCGGGCCGGCTTATGTCGTCCTGCATGACGGCGTAGGCATTCACATATCGCTTCTTGTCCGCAAAGGGCACGATGTTCAGCATCTGCTTGATGAGATCCGCCATGAAGGGCTTGTATTGCTTCATGCTGACACGGGTAAGCAGGTGAATGCCGTCTCCCACGCTGCTGGCATAGAAGCTCAGCGGATTGTCTGCCGGCACCAGGGTGATGTTCGGATAAAAGCCCTCAAGACGGCAGAGCTCGATGAAATCCTCCCTGAAGCGCTCGTTGTATCGGTTTGCCTGCATGACGAAACGTGCCCGCTTCAAATCCGTCAGGCACAGGTCCTGCCTGCCCGAGAGGGGCGATGTCTTGTCAACGCCGATCACGAGCTCCCCGTGGAATTCCGGAATCAGCACGGAGCGCAAGCCGTCTGGGACCTCGAGCTCCGGTGCGGTGTCCATCGTGATCGTTGTCTCGAAGGAGATGTCGACCTTCCCCTTCTCCACCATCTGAAACGGATTCATTCCGCTGCTGTTCATGTCTATGTAGTCCACGCGAAGGCCGCCGAACTTGCTCTTTGCCTGCGCTATGGCCTCGTTGATTCCGTAATACAGGTTATTCGTATGCAGCATGTCCGTAATGGTGATTCGGCTGCTGTCAGAGGCGGACAGCTCTTGCAGGTCGTTCATCATGTTTGCCTGGTCACCGACGATCTTGCCCGCGTACTTGAGGACCACCTCTCCCGCAGCCGTCAGGCTCAAGGGCCGGGTGTCATAGAAAAGCTTGCAGCCGAGCTCGTTTTGCAAGGAGCTCATGTGCCGGCTTAACGAGGGCTGGGACATGTTCAGCTCATTTGCGGCGGCGACGAAGCTCTTGTGAGTCGTCAACACGATGAACTCCCGGTATATGTCGATGTCCATCTTCCCAATCCCCTTCGCGACAAGTATGCAGATTGTGAAAGCCCTCAGCCGCTCGGCGTATAGGCCCGAAAACAAATCAGACAACTGCCCAGCACATATACGTATTTGGGCAATGAAACCGCCCGTCCATATAATGCGCTGCAGAGGCAGCGGACTCTTGCCTCCAACAGGAGGATAGCAATTCTGCCGCCAGACTGCCGCCTCAATTTTATTTTGGGAGAGCCTACAGAGGAAGGGTGCTAACTCATGGACTTCAAGCGGACAGAGGAACAGGAGCTCTTACTGGAAAGCCTTCGTACGGTCATGGAGCGCGGGGACTTCGAGGACTACTTCAAGGAATGCGATGAGAAACACGTATTCCCCCAGAAGGCCGCCGATGCTTTGGTCGAGGCTGGCTTCGCTTCCCTTGGCATTCCCGAGGAGTATGACGGAACGCCCGTCGACATTCTCACCCAGGTCATGGTGGCGGAGGAGGCCCATGCGCTCGGTTATCCCTCGCTTTGCTGGATCAACTTCTCCACCGAGGTCGATGACATTCTGACGTTTGGCAACCCCGAGCAGCAGAAAGCGGTCCTCGAGTACGCCGTGCAGGGCAAGAAGCCATTTACGCTGGGATTTACCGAACCCCAGGCTGGCTCCGACAGCGCTGCCATGGCAACGACCGCCACCAAGCGCGATGGCAAGGTGTACATCAACGGCACCAAGACGTTCAACACGAGCGCCGACAAGGCACCGTACATGCTCTGCGTTGCCCGTAGCGGCATTAACGAAAGTCCCTACAAGGACTTCAGCATGTATCTGTTCCCCATGGACAGGCCCGGCATCACAACCTCGAAGCTAAGCAAGATCGGCAACAACATGTGCGGCACGTACGAGGTGTACCTGCAAGACGTCGAATGCGACGAGAGCGACCTTGTGGGCGAGGAGTGCAAGGGCTTCTACCAGCTCATGAAGAACTTCGAGGTCGAGCGCCTCACCATCTGCGCGGCAAACGTGGGCATGGCCCGCTGCGCCTACGAGGAGGCCCTGCGCTACGCCGGCCAAAGGGAACAGTTCGGGCGGCCGATCGGGTCGTTCCAGCTCATCCAGGAGAAGCTGGTCGACATGAAGATCAAGATCGAGAACATGCAGAACATGCTCTACAAGGCCGCCTGGAAAAAGGATAACGGGGAATCGATCTCCATCGACTCCTCCCTCCTCAAGCGCTACACGGGGCACGCCGCCTTCGAGGTCATTGACGATGCAATGCAGATCATGGGCGGCATAGGTTACACGAACGACTGTCGTATCGCGCGCCTATGGCGAGACCAACGCGTCTATCGCATCATGGCCGGCACGGAGGAAATCATGGTCCACACGGCTGGCCGCGCGCTCATCAAAGAGACACAGCAGCAGCTCAGCCGTTAGGAGGGCACGATGAAGACTATCGCCTGCTACAAGGTCAGTCCAGACAACCAGGACATCAGCGTCTTGCCGGATCACAGCATAAGCTTCGACCGAGCCCAGAACGTACTAGGTGAGTACGACCTCGTCGCCATCGAGGAGGCTGTCCGGCTCGCGGAGCAAACGGGGGGCGCCTGCACGTTGCTGAGCGTCGGCGACTCCAAGCTCGAGGATTCGAAGCTCGTGAAGGGCGCGTTGTCGCGAGGCGCGGAGGACCTCATATGCGTCGTCGATGACGGGCTCTCGGATGCCGACCCGTTCCAGACCGCCTCCGTCATCGCAAGCGTGTTGAGAGATCTCGAGTTCGACCTGGTCGTCTTCGGAGAAGGCTCCTCTGACCTGTACGCGCAGCAGACGGGTTCCCTCGTCGGAGCCCTGCTTGGCCTGCCCACCATGAACGCGGTGAGCGAGGTGACGCCCGGCGAAGGCAGCATCACCGTCAAGCGCACCCTGGAACAGGACGTCGAGACTCTCGAACTGACCACGCCGGCCGTGATTTCGGTGACGACGGACATCAACCTTCCGAGAGTTCCCAAGATGAAGGATATCCTGAGTGCCGGAAAGAAGCCCGTAGAGAAGAGAGATCTGGCCGATGTCGGCGGTTTGCCGGCGGCGTCCGTGAAACCCCAGAAGACCCTGGCCCCACAGGATACGGAACGCAAAAACGTCATATTCCCAGACGCCAGCCCGGAAAGCATCCAAGAGCTCGCCGCGGCCATACGTGCCGCGCAATAGGACGAAGGGTAGAGAACATGGATAAGATCTGGATCGTTTCGGAGAACTCGAGCGACTACCCGGCCCTTGCGGCTCTCGCCAGCAGCTTGGGCGCAAGTGCTCAAGCCGTGTGGATTGGAAATCGCGAGGGAGCCGATACGGTGTCCGCCAGTAGTGTCGAACAGGTGCTCTGGGCCGACGTTCCGGAAGGCGCCCTGTACGAGGACGGCAGCGCCGCCGTCCTGGCAGCCTTTAGGGAGAGCGCCCCCGATGCGGTGCTCGCGGCAACGAGCAAGCGCACCCGCCTGTTGGCTGCCCAGCTGGCCGCCGCTGCCGGCACACGCGTCGTGAATGATGCGACAAGCGTGACAATCGACGAGGGCGGTTCCCCCTGCGCGGAGCACATGGTGTATGGCGGCAACGCGTATCGCACCGAACAGGTGACAGATGGCTGCGCGATCATCCTGGTGAGCACCAGCCTGCTCGCCGCGCAAGATGTCCGGGAACCGGGCAAAAACGCGCCCATCGTCGAGCTGGCCCCATCTCGGGCACCTGGCATTGCACTCGTCGACAGGAGCCATCGAGAAGTCGAGCAGGTGAACCTCAGCGCTGCCCGCAACGTGATCAGCGTGGGCCGAGGCCTTGCGCGCGAGGAGGACCTCCAATTGGCACGCGAACTTGCCGCTGCCGTCAATGCCGAACTTGGCTGCACCCGTCCGATCGCCGAAGGCGAAGGCTGGATGTCCAGAGAGCGCTACATCGGCGTTTCCGGCGCCATGCTCAAGCCGGAGCTGTTCATCGCGTTGGGTGTCTCCGGTCAAGTCCAGCATATGGTTGGCGTCACGGGCGCAAGAACCATAATCGCAATCAACAAGGACAAGAACGCACCCGTTTTCAGATATGCCGATTACGGCATCGTGGGCGACCTGTACGAGGTCGTTCCCCAACTTGTAGAGCTGCTCAAGTAGACCCCGAGAGAGAGGCAATCACATGGACAGGGAATTCTTCGAGGGCCTGGCCGATAACGTCAACAACGGCCCCACGCCCTTCATCAACATGGCAAACATGCAGGCAGAGGTCGTGGAAGAGCGGCATGTCAAGCTGCGCCTCCCTGTTGAGGGCCTCCACATGAACCACGTTGGGATCGCCTATGCGGGAAGCGAGTTCATCTTGGCGGAAATTGCCGGTGGAACCCTCTTCATGGCGACATACGGCACAGACGAGTTCGTGCCCATCCTCAAGGGCGTTGACATCAAGTTCGTGAAGCCGGGGACGAAGGACCTGCAGGTCGACATTGCCCTCACGGAAGAGGAGGCCGAGGAGAAGATCGCGCCCGTCCGCGAGCGCGGTCGCGGCGACTACTTCCTGGACATCCCCGTTTACGATGTCGACGGACTCCTTGTTGCCCAGATGAACTTCAACTACTACGCCCTGCCCGCACAACACTAGAAGAGCTGGCATATGTGCACCGGCAGGCGAACCGAAAGGAAAGACGATGAAGCACTATGACGCAATTGTGATCGGCGCTGGCGTTGGCGGCTTGGCGTCCGCACTACTGCTAGCCCACTCCGGCAAGAAGGTCGCGCTTTTCGAGAAGCGCTTCACCCCTGGCGGACGCATCGGATCGACCAAACGTGACGACTTCACCGTCGACTTCGGCGTGCATCTGATATCAAGAGGGCAAAACGGCCCCCTGATCAAGCTGCTCGAGCGCTGCGAGGTCGACCACGGCATCCAGTTCACGAAGGTTCGCCCCATACAGAGCGCCGACGGGGAGAGCTTCCGTTTCCCGCACGACCTCAAGGGGCGCGTTCCCGACGAGGATTTCGAGGCAGTCGTGCACATGGTCTCCGACGTGAAGGAAATGACCGACGAGGAGACCCATGCCTACGACAAGCAGACGCTCGAGGAGTTCCTGAACGAGTACTCGACAAACCCCTTCGTCCATGCGTGCGTGAGCCAGGTTGGCTTCATCTACTGCTGCATCCCCGAATTCCGGCTTTCGGCGGGTGAATTCGCACGTTGCCTCAAGTGGGAGGCGGAAGCGCGCTCGTCCGGCTATCCCGATGGCGGGTGCATCTCAATTCTCGACGCCTACATGAAGGGGCTCCAGGACTATGGCGTCGACGTGGTCTTTGGCGTACCCGTCGAGCGGATAATCATCGAAGATGGCACCGCCGTCGGCATCGTGGCCGGCAATGAGGAGTACCGAGCCGATTGCATAATCTCCAACGCGGGCATCAAGGAAACCGTGTTCGATCTTGCGGGCGAGGAGAACTTCGATGCCGCATACGCAGAGTACGTGAACAACCTGGAAATTTCCTTCGTCTCCATCATCGCGCGCTTTGCCTTGGACACCGTGATCAGTCCCGAAATCAAGATGCTGTCGAACTTCTCCACGATGCCACCGCGCGAATACAGCGAGATGCTATATCGCGGGGAGATCCCCGATGACATTAACTCCTTCATCGTCGTTCCCTCCAGCTTCGACCCATCGGTTGCCCCCGAGGGCAAGCAGCTGATCATGATGACCACGGCGGTGCCCGGCGATCTCGATTACAAGTATTGCCCCGCCATTCTGGACAAGCTCATCCAGGTGGCCGAGGAGCACTTCCCCGGCATGCAGGAACATGCGGTTTTCGTCGAGAAGGTCTTCCCCGAAGACGCCGCCCGTATCATGGGCGAAGACGGGGCCGGAATCGGAATCGCCCAGCAAGCCGGCCAGGCGGGCGTTGACAGGCCCTCCATCTGCACGCCCGTGAAGGGACTCTACATCGTCGGCGCGGAGGCGGGGGGCGCCGGCGTCGGCACCGAGCTGGCAGTGAACAGCGCCATCGAATTCTTCGACGAGCACTACGGGCGTTAGGAGGAGCCATGACGAAGTACGAGGACGTGCCGCAATTCGGCAACCTGAAAGGCATGAAGGTGGTCGTCTCGGCCGTGTCCACAGCCGGCCCCTTCGCAGGCGAGCTCTTCGCGGAAAACGGCGCCGACGTGATCTGGCTGGAGTCTCCCAAGGGCATCGACCCGTATCGATGGACCCAGGATGGCTGGGGCGTGCAAAACGAGCGGCGCAACATGCGAAATCTCATGCTCGACGTGGTCTCTCCCGCCGGTCACGAGGTCTTCCTCAAGCTCATAGAGACGGCGGACATCTTCATCGAAGCCTCGCGTGGAAACCAATGGGAAAGATGGGGTTACAGCGACCAGCTCCTCTGGGAGCACAACCCCCGCCTGGTGATCGGCCACCTTTCCGGATATGGCCTCACGGGAGACCCCGACTACGTGAGCTTGCCGGGATACGACTTCACGGTGGGGGCCTTTAGCGGTCTTATGTACCTCAACGGGTACAAGGACGGGCCTCCTTACATGATCCAGAAGTTCGTGACCGACTACTACGCCGGCTTGTTCGCCTATGGCTCCGCTCTGGCCGCCTACGTCAACGCCTGCAAGACGGGCAAGGGCGATAGTTTCGACCTGGCCCAGTACGAGGCGGCGGTCCGCTGCCAGGCAGGTCTGTTCGGAAAGTGGTTCGAGAAGGGAATCCAGGAAGAGCGCGGGGCGGGAGCCCCCAGAGACAACATATCCGCCGGCGCGGGCTACTACGAATGCGCGGATGGAGAGGGCGTCTACCTGTTCACGGCCAGTCAAAGCACCACCAAGAAGGCGGTGGAGTTCTTCGGGCTGGAATACGGAAGCGAGCTCTTCCCCGAAGGCATTCCCTCGGTGGCGCTGCATAGCCCCGGAGCCCCCGTGTTTGATTCGGCGATAGAGGCGTATGCGGCCGAACACACGGCCGCGCAGTTTGCCGAGGACATGTCCAGGGTTGGCATTCCCTGCTCCGTGGTCATGAACTACGAGATGATGGAGGAGCATCCGCACTATCTCGCCCGCAATACCTGGGTCGAGTGGGACACCGTAGACGGCAAAACCGTAAAGGGCGTGACGTCCGTTCCACGCTTCGCGAACAATCCCTCCCAGATCTGGAGAGGCTGCCCTTCGCAGGGAATGGACAACGATGACATTCTCGAGGAAATCGGCTTCACCGCCCAGGAAATCGAGAAGATGTACGAAGATGGGCTACTGAGAAAGTCTGACTACGTCGGAGGGCTATGATGCGCTTGGACCAGGCGTTCAGCGACTCGTTCACCCGCTTTCCGGACTCCCCCGCCATCATCGAGGGAAACCGCGCCTGCACGTACTCGCAGCTCCACGCCCGCGTGGAGAGGCTGGCAGGCGCATTGGCATCCCGCGGAGTGAGCAGCGGAGACCACGTGGTCTACGTCAGCGCAAACTCGGCGGTCTTCGCCGAGCTGACGCTGGCGTGCTCTCGCATAGGGGCGGTCTGCGAAATCCACAACATACGGCTCTCGGACCAGACGCTTCTCGAATTGATAGCGCGTTCCGGTGCCTCTCTCGCCGTTCTCTCTGCCGACGCATGGGACCGTCTGGGCCCGCATTTGCCCTCTTCCGGCTCAATCGAGACCACGGTCGTATTCGGGCACGAGGAGGACCTTCTAGACGACGCAATCCCGTACGAGGAGTTTCTTGAAGGAGCCCCCGCGCCGCCCAACCAAAAGCCGGCGGATGACGAGGATCCCGTGCTCATGATGTTCACGAGTGGCACGACGGGAACCCCCAAGGGGGTCTTGTTCTCTCACAGGGCGATTGCGAACCGCATTGCCATAGACGTGGAGTCGATGGGATTCTCTTCCGGAGACTCCATGTTGTTCGTGCTGCCCTTCTTCCACACCACCTGCATGTCCGTATTCGCCGTCCTCTCGGCAGGCGGAACCGCGGTCATCGGGAATTCCTCCGATCCCCGCAGCATCATGGAAACCGTGAACCGCTACGGGATCACCAGAATCGGACTCGTCCCCTATCACATGCGTTCGCTTTGCTCGTATGTGGAGGAACACGGCCTTACCGCAGACACCCTCGAACTCATCATCTACGGCGCCGAGCCCGCAAGCCCCGACCTCATCGAGCGCTGCCGCGATCTTCTCGGATGCAAGCTCTTGCAGGGATACGGAATGACGGAGATGGCCTCGACGGTAACCATCCTGACTCCCGAAGACCACGAGAAGCGGGAGCTTCTCTCCACGGTCGGACGACCGGTACCCAGGACCCAGGTTCGCATCGTCAATGACGAGGGGTTGCCCTGCCGGGAAGGAGTGGTGGGAGAAATACAGGTGAAGAGCCCTTGTGCCATGAGCGGATACTGGAAGAACGCCGCCGCATCGCAAGAGGTCATGCAAGATGGGTGGTGCTCGACGCAGGACATGGGCTATGTGGATTCGGACGGATACCTGACGCTCTCGGGCAGGAAAAACGACCTGGTGGTGAGCGGCGGAGAAAACGTCTATCCCTCGGAGGTCGCCTCCTGCATCGAGTCGATGGGGTCCTTCATCGCCGACGTCGCGGTGACGGGAGTGCCGGACGAGCTCTGGGGTGAATCCCTGGCGGCATTCGTGGTGCTCGAACCCGGCGCCTCCGTGACCGAACAGGACATCCAGGACTACTGCACGTTGCAACTCGGTGGGTTCAAGAAGCCGCGCCGCGTCATCTTCGTCGATGACCTGAAGCGCCTCGTCTCGGGCAAGGCACCCAAGGAGCGCCTTGACGAGCTCATCGCGTTGCTGAAGGAAGACAGCCCGGATTAAGGAGGGAAGATGGCTGATTTCGACGCTATCGTAGTGGGAGCGGGCTGTGCGGGCTCGGTCGCCGCCTACGAGTTGGCAAAAGCCGGCAAGGAGGTGCTGCTCATAGAGAGGGGCAACTTCGCCGGCGCAAAGAACATGACCGGCGGACGCATCTACGCGCATTCCCTGCGCAAGGTCTTTCCCGATTTCGAGAGCGAGGCCCCGCTGGAACGCAAGATCACCCGCGAGCGCATCTCCCTGATGACGCAGGAGGCCAACCTAACCATGGACTTCACGTCCGAGGCCATGCGCGCAGAGGATAACGTCTCCTACTCCGTGCTCCGCGCCCCCTTCGACCAGTGGCTCGCCGGCAAGGCCGAGGCGGCCGGTGCCGAGACCATCTACGGCATTCCCGTCGAGTCGCTCGTCAAGGACGCGTCCGGCAAGATCTGCGGCATTCGCGCCGGCGAAGACGAAATCAGCGCAGAGGTGGTCATCCTCTGCGACGGCGTGAACTCCCTACTCGCAAATGATGCCGTCGGCTACGACAAGCCCCCCGCATCCCAGGTTGCCGTTGGCGTCAAGGAAGTCTTCATGCTCGACGAGAAGACCGTGAGCGACCGACTGCTATGCGCAGACGGAGAGGGTGCCGCCTGGCTCTTCGTCGGCGATGCCACCCATGGCGTCTTCGGGGGCGGCTTCATGTACACCAACAGGGAGAGCATCTCCCTGGGAGTGGTGGCCGGCATCGAAGCCTGCGCCTCCGGCAAGGGCAAACCCGTTTACCAGATGCTCGAGGACTTGAAGAACCACCCTTCCGTGGCGCCCCTGATTCATGACGCCAAGGTGGTGGAGCATTCCGGACACATGGTGCCGGAGGGCGGCGTCAACATCATGCCACCGCTGACGGGCGATGGAGTCATGCTCGCGGGCGACAGCGCCATGATGTGCATCAACCTCGGCTATATGGTGCGCGGCATGGACTACGCCATTGCCGCCGGACAATTGGCGGGGCAGCAGGCCGCCAGGGCCATCGATTCGGGCGATACCTCCAAGGCGGGCCTACAGGGCTATGTCGATGCCCTCGAATCCACCTTCGTCATGGAGGATTTGCGCCGATACAAGGACGTGCCCGCCTTTCTCGAAAACTTCGACCGCATGTTCGGCTTGTACCCACAGGCCGCGGCGAACGTGATGGACGCCCTGTTCCTGATCGACGGAACACCCGTCGAGCCCCTCAAGTCCAAGTTGAAGCCCATTATCAGGAAAGTGGGCGTCATGAGTGCCCTCAAAGATGTGAGAGGAGCCCTGAAAGCGCTATGAGCGAGAATGCCATTACCGTCAACGTGGACGAATACCTGGCGGTCAACAAGTACGAAGTGGACGAGGGCAACCCCCACATCACCCTGGCAGACGATCTTGACGACGCCGAATTCGACAAGCTGGTGAAGGTCTGTCCGGCCGCCCTCTACAAGCGAGACGAAGACGGAGCCAGGTCCTTCGATTACGCCGGCTGCCTGGAATGCGGCACCTGTCGCGTCCTGTGCGAGGGCACCGTCGTGAGCAAGTGGAAGTTCCCCGAGGCGACGATGGGCGTGGAGTATCGATTCGGCTAGGGCGGGGCACCACCTCTGGGACGCACGTGAAGGGCCCCGGGAATTCCTCAGCGAATTCCCGGGGCCCTTTCCTAAGCGGGCAGCTCATTTGGTGAATGGTCGGGAAGCTCGATGAGCTGGCAAGCTTCCCGACTCGAACCCTCGGAGCTATATTCCAAGGGCGCCGCAGATGAAGGGCATTCACAGGGACATGATGACGATGAGCGCGATAGCGGGAACGATGCCCGTCTTCACCATATCGCCAAAGGTGAAGTAGCCTTCGCCAAACGTCAGCATGACGGTGGGATTCACAGGGGCGATGTAGTTGCCTGCGACCACGACGGCCAGCGCGATGGTGGGAACCGCGGGGGACACCCCGAAGCCTGCGCACATGGTGATGAGAACAGGCAGGAAGATGCCGAGGATGGCAACGCCGATGGGGCAGAACGTGTGGAGCAGGTACAGCAGGGCGAGCATGATGCCCAGGGCAAGGACGAAGTTCAGGCTCATGATGCCGCTGTCGGTGATGAGTCCGGCAAGGAACGTGGCGGCGCCGGTGTTCTCGACGACGCTGCCCATGGACATGATGGTGCCGCACATGATCACGATACCCCAGGGCACGGACTCCTGGAATTCCTTCCACGAGAGAAGCTCGATGCCCGGAAGGAACATGACCGCCAGGCCGATGAGGGCCACCACGGTCGCGTTGAGCAGGGGAACCCAGTTGCCGACAATCCAGAGCACCAGCAGGCCGACAATGATGATGATGGCCTTGACCTCGTGAGGCTCGACCTTGGTAGCTGCAGCAGCCTGGTCGCGAATGCCCTGCAGGCAAGAATCGGAAATGGGCTCGGGCTTGAAGATCTGGGTGATGAAGAACCAGGTGATCGGAGTCATGAGGATGACGACCGGCAGGGCGACGATAACCCAGTCCAGGAAGGACACGCCCGCGCCTCCGGTCACCTTCTGCATGATGCCCATCGCGACCACGTTGAAGGAGCTACCGGCGGGAGTAGCCATGCCGCCGGTGACGGCCGCAACGGGAATGCCGATCATGAGGCAGCGTCCGAGGTTGGACTTGAGGGGCTTTGCATCCGCCGCTTTGAGGATCGTGAGCGCGAAGCCCATGAACAAGACGGTGCAGGGCACGTCGGACATGATCATGGACACGATGGTCGTCGCGATCATGAAGCCGAGCACGAGCTTGCGCGTGTTGTTGCCCGTCCACTTGAGAAGCGCGTTCATGAGACGAACGCCCCAGTTGGTTTTCATCATGATGACCGGCAGCGAGAACACCGCGATGATGAAGAACAGCGGGGGACTCGCGAAGCCACCGATGGCGCCTCCGAGATTGGGCACGACTCCGAGCACGGGACACAGCACGACGATGAGCAGTGCGGTGACGCCCAGAGGCAGCGCAGAGGTGATCCACAAGGCGACGAGGGCCAACAGCAGGCCCAAGGCCCTAGCGCCCTCGGCGGATAGCGCCTCGCTGCCCGGAATGAAGCAAGATACGATGATGCAGATTGCAGCAATGGCAATGCCAATCAGGCGTTTTGGCATTGATACGTTTGTACTTTCCACTCCTTTTCCTCCTTTGATACTAGAAAATCGGTATTTCTCACTTCTTCATGTCCTCTATAACCCTCCTCCTCTCCAACCTCCCAGTTCTAGCTTGATTGTATGTACGGGCTTGAGGAAGTCGTGGTTCGATAATCCGATTACTGATTGGCAAACTAGATAACTGACCTCTTGGGGAACCTGACGAAGAAACCACACACCGCACAACAGACGACAACCACCGCGGCAAGGAAGAACGCCGGGGAACAGGATCCGCAAGCGTCGTAGATGACACCCCCTGCCAGAGGCAGAACCGAGGCGATGATCGTGGTGACGAATATGCCCACGCCCAGGCTCTTGGAAAACGCACCGGCACCGAAGTAGTTTGCGATTGCCGTGGGAAAGGTCGCCGTGATGGCACCGAAGCCGAATCCCGTGCAGAAGTAGTAGATGAGCATCATGGCGCCGTTGAAGGCGACGGCAGCCGTCAGTATTCCCGCGGCGATGAGCAGGGCGGCAATGCTGATGATGCGCACCGGCTCGACCCTATCGGACAGCGATCCCATGACGAGCTTTCCCAGCAGGCTCGCGCCTCCCATGACGGAAACGCCCATGACCACGGCGGAGCGCTCGATGCCGATTGTCGTGAAGTGAATCATGCCCTGGGACGTGGCAAAGCTGTAGGCTGCAAAGCCTCCCGTCGCCGCGAGGGCGATGAGCCAGAAGGCGGGGGTTCTGAGAACCTGGGGGAAGGCGAGCGATTTCTCGCGCTTGAAAACCTTGAAGTCCTTGCGCTTCTCGGCCATATCGCCCGCACCGCTGGCTCCATCTGGAAGCTGGCCAAGATCGGATGGCTTGTTCTTGACCAATAGGAGCGCCACGGGAATCATGGCGACACTCAAGACGGCGATCAGATACCACCCGCTATGCCAGGAGCCGCCGCAGGAGCCGATGATCGCCTCGATGACGGGAGGCAGCAAGAAAGCGGAACTTGCCCCGATGAACATCGTCGCCGTCATGGCAACGCCCCTTCGGGCGACAAACCAGGCGCCTATGGTGCTTTGGGTCGAGAGCTGGCCCGCCATCATCGCTCCCACGCTCGCGATGATGCCGAAGCAGATGAAGTACGCGATGGGAGACGAGACCAGGAAGGCGAGGGCCAGCGAGGCCCCAAGCAGGGCGACGGCACCGATGGCCATGGTGAGCCTTGCTCCGATGCGATCGATCACGGCGCCGATAACGGGCGCTGACAGCCCCTGGAAGAGGACGAAGAGAGAAAAGCCCATGCCCAACAGGGTGCCCGTGAGCCCCATCGAGGCATCTTCGAGCATAAGGGGATTGATGACGTTGGCGGCAGGGAGAATCACTCCTGACGAGCAGAAGTACATGAACCCCAATATGCCAATCAGGCGGTTTCCATAAAACGGTTTCTTCATGGGGCTCTCCTTGCCGAATGGCACTCATCCGTTCAGGGAGCAGGCCAAAGGACAGCCGTCACCCCTCTCGCCGCGGATTATAGAAAGGCCGAGGCTTTAGCCCCAAATACAGATATCGAAGGTCCCAGCTGTGCATACTGTGCACGGCGGGAAGCCTTTCATGAAACGCACTGATACGGAAACTGCATACAGCAAAGGCCGATCGCGCTAGATTAAAACGGCCTGCCCGAGAAGAGCTCCTCTTTCGTGAGGCCAACACACGCATCGCATAGATACTCCACAAAGGGGACTATGGTCTCCTTGTCGTTGGAGCGCAGCCACATGGGGCCAGCACAAATTCTGATGCGCTCGTCCTCGATGGGAAAGAACTTCAAATCACCACGGCCATCGTAGACACTCAGATGATCCAACGCCAACGCCACTTGATTCGTGGCAACCAAAGTCGTCATGAGCGAAGCGGCGTCGACGACATGCTGGTTGCTGAGCACCTCGATTCCCGCATTGCGCAGCATGACGTTCATCTCGGCGAGAGTGCCCTTGAGCGGGTTGAAGCGAGGGGCCATTAGCTTCTCGCCCTTCAGGTCCGCGAGCTGAAGGCTCTCCTTCTTTGCCAGGTGATGGGTCTTTGGGACGGCCAGCTTGTAGCGGTCCTCGTAGATGACGCGATAGTCGAATCCACCGCCCTGCAATTCATGCGCGAACACCGTGAATCCGATGTCTATCTGATCATCGTTCAATGCCGCCTGGACCTCGCCGATGTCGAGGACCTTGAGCGAGAACTCGACGTCCGGATGTTCTTCCCGGTAACGAAGGCAGGCCGCGGGAAGAAAGGAGCCGAAGGATCCGAGGAGAAACCCTATGCGCAGAAGCGACGATGTCCCCTGACGGCACATGGCCACGTTATCGAGAGCGCGCTCGTAATCTGCGACGATCTTCTTCGCGTCTTCGAGAAACGTCTTTCCCACCTTGGTGAGGGCAACGGACCTGTTGTCCCTGGTGAACAGTTTCGCACCCAGCTCACGCTCCAACTTGGAGATGTGATTGCTCAGTGCGGACTGGGCTATGAAGAAGCTCTTGGCGGTATCGGTGAAGTTCAAGTTGGTCGCGAGCAAAATGAACTCGTAAAGCGTGTCGATGCGCATGGTGAAGTCTATTCCTCCTGCAACGGTACCTCTTGTCCATCATGGTAGCTCAAGTCAGTCCCTCTTCGGGAGATGCACCTCATTTGACTGCGTTTCATCGCGACGAGGCCATCCGATTAGAACATCAGTAATCCCCTTTTCGGATTATATCCTCCTGAATCGCCTCCATATAATCCAAGTAGAGTCGAGAGAGCGTCTTCATATTCAGGAGGATTAGCATGGGAAACAAGTTGACGGAAGAGGAGCGCATCGCGCTCAGGCAACCGACTCAAGACGATCCGACCGGACACGAGTGGACATGGGAGGAGGACGGCTACACCGTCATTCGCTCGAACGCGCGCTCGGGACCGGGATGCCACGACAATTGCGGTGTTCTCATGTACGTCAAAGACGGCGTCCTGGAGAAGATCGAGGGCGATCCCGAGAACCCGTACAACCAAGGTCGCCTGTGTCCGCGGTGCCTCGCCTTCAAGGAAATGCTCTACCATCCCGACCGTCTGCGCCATCCGCTGAAGCGAGACAGGAAGGACCGCGGCAAGAACGCGTTTACCCAGATCAGCTGGGACGAGGCATACGAAATCATCGAACGCGAGATGAAGAAGGTCATCGATACCTATGGCCCCGAGGCGATCTGGGTCACCCAGGGAACCGGTCGAGACATCAACGGGTACGGACCCCTCATGGCGCAGTACTTCGGCACCCCCAACTACGGCACGGGTTTCCTCTCCGGCCAGGCATGCTACGCGCCCCGCATCTTCTCCACGGCCCTGAAGGCTGGTGGCCTCTACATCTGCGACTACTCGCAGTTCTTCCCCGACCGCTACGACAATCCCGAGTGGGAACGCCCCGAGTACATTCTGGTCTGGGGCAACAATCCCGTGGTCGCCAACTCCGACGGCACCCTGGGCCACTGGATCGTCGAGTGCATGAAACGCGGTAGCAAGCTCATGGTCATGGATCCCACCCTTACCTGGCTTGCCGGCAAGGCCGAATACTGGTTCCAGGTGCGCCCCGGTACGGACTGCGCCCTCGCACTCGCCATGTGCAACGTCATCATCCAGAACGACCTGCAGGACCAGCACTTCATCGACTACTGGTGCTATGGATACGATGAGTTCAAGGAGAACGTCGCCAAATACACGCCCGAGTTCGCAGCTGAGACCTGCGGGGTCGATGCGGACCTGATAGTCGAGGCCGCCTGCGCACTCGGTCGCGCCAAGAACGCCTGCCTGCAGTGGGGCGTTGCCATGGACCACACCTCCGAGGGCTTCATCACCGGCATGGCCTGCTTCGACCTCATGGCCTTGACGGGCAATTTCGAAAAGCCCGGCACGATGGTCGCCGCCAATCCGGTATGGGACATGAGCGTGACGTGGATGCCGCGTGACAGGGTATGGGCCGAGTGCTCGGAGCCCGTGAAGGACCAGGGCCGAACCATGAACTTCGACTATCCGGCCCTCAAGGCGATGGCGGCGATCAGCCCCGACATGTTGCTCAAGGCGATGGAAACCGGCGAGCCCTATCCCATCAAGGCGATGTTCATGATGCAGAACAACGCCATCGCGTGCATGGGAGCCCAGCCCCAGCGCATCCTGCCGGCGCTGCAGAACACGGACTTCAACGTCGTCGTGGACCTGTTCATGACACCGACGGCGCTGGCATGCGCAGACGTCATTTTGCCCGCAGCGTGCTTCGCCGAACGCATCGGCATCACCGGACACCAGCCCTACGCCCTTGGCGCCATTGCCCAGGCCGTCGAACCCCTTGGCGAATGCAAGTCCGACCAGCGAATCATCTACGAGGTCGGAAGCCACTTCACGACAGACGAATACAAGCAGTGGGATGACGAGGAGGGTTTCTACGACTACCTGCTGCGCGATACCGGCTACACCTACGAGGAACTGCGAGAGCGCACCTGGGCCTATCCCGAGTTCGAGTACAACAAGAACGAGAAGGGCATGCTCCGGTGGGACGGAAGCGTCGGGTTTGCCACGTCAACGGGTCGCTACAACTTCTATTGTCCCGAGATGGTCAAGTTCGGCCTGTCGCCTCTGGCAGACTACGAAGAGCCACCGGAAAGCCCGGTATCCTGCCCGGAACTTGCCGAGAAGTACCCCCTGGTGCTCACGACCGGCGCACGCCCCTGGGGCTTCTTCCACTCTGAACATCGCCAGAGCCCTTCCATGCGCAGACTGCACCCGGAACCGACCGTGCTGATTCACCCCGAAACCGCGGCGAAGTACGGCATCGACGAAGGCGACTGGGTGAAGCTCGAAAACCAGTACGGATCGTGCAAGCACAAGGCGCACCTCACCGTACGCATCCGCAAGGACACCGTATCCGCTGACCATGCCTGGTGGTTCCCGGAGCGGGGACCGGAAGACGGCACGCTCTTCGGCGTCATGGAGTCCAACGTGAACAAGCTGGTTCCCATGCGTCCCGGCAAGGTCGGATTGGGTGCCTCGTACAAATCGCAGCTTTGCAGCATCGAGAAGATTGGGGAGTGACGAGAGATGAGACAGATGATCGCCATCGACTACGAGTACTGCTCCGGCTGCCACACCTGTGAGATAGCCTGCCAGCAGGAAAACGGCCTCGGGCCCGACAAATACGGCATCAAGCTGCATCAGATCGGTCCCGACCAGCTCAGCGAGCGAAAGTGGCAATACGAGTTCGTTCCCGTTCCCACAGACCGCTGCAACCGCTGCGCACCTCGGCAGGCCGCGGGCAAGGTCCCGAGCTGCATGCAACATTGCCAAGCTGGCTGCATCTACGTCGGAACCTTCGAAGAGCTGAAGGACAAGTTGAACAAGCCAAAAGTGGCGCTCTTTACCTAGGCCCTCCTTGTGCCGGCGGGTGCCATCCAGCCCACCCGCCGGCGCTCAATTACCGTGAAATTTGCCTCCCCCTGACAAGGAGGGCACAAAAAAGAAAGGAAAGATCATGTGCTTCAGACCACCTTCCCTTGATGCCGGCCCCGTGAAATGCCCCAAATGCGGGGCAGAGGTCGATCCCACCTTGGACCAGTGTCCCAACTGCGGAGCCAAGGCCGACCCCGCACCTCCTTCAGCCGGCATCCCAACCGTACCCGGCGCTCCCGGCGCTCCGGCCGTTCCCGCCCCGGGAATCAAGGTCCCCACGGTACCGACCCCACCCAAGCCGGGCGCATAGTCATCCGGGCTGTCTGGACGCATGGCTCGCGGCACCATCATGACCGATAGAAAGAACCACGCATGAGAGGAGAAGGAGCATGAGCAACGATGTGAAGGGCACTCCCATAATCAAGGGCCTGGGCTTTGACAGCTTCGGCCTGGGGAGCAACGCCTGTACTGTCGACATCGACGAGGAGAACGATAAGATCATCCGCATTCGTCCCTTCCACTTTGACGAGCATCAGACCCCCGAGGAGCTGAATGCCTGGAAGATCGAGGCAAGAGGCCATGTATTCGAGCCGGGCTTCAAGACCCACATGTCCCCGCTCTCGCTATGCTACAAAAAGCGCGTCTACTCCAAGAACCGCATCCCCTACCCCATGAAGCGCGTCGATTGGGACCCCGATGGCGAGCGCAACCCCCAGAACCGCGGGTCGTCTGATTACGAGCGCATCTCCTGGGACGAGGCAGCCGAGATTTGCGCTGCCGAGATAAAGCGCATGCACGATGAATACGGTCCGGAGTCCATCTTGCTGGAAATCGACGGCCACGGCGAGACGAAGGTCGTCCACGCCTCGCACGGCTGTATCTCCCAGCTGCTGGACCTTTGCGGTGGATTCACGATCCAGTCCCGTCAGCCGGACTCCTGGGAAGGCTGGTACTGGGGCGCCAAGCACATCTGGGGCATGGATCCCCTCGGCCAGCAAAACCTCCAGAACAACATCATCAAGGACATCTCGGAAAACGGCGATGCCGTGCTGTTCTGGGGATGCGACCCCGAGACGACGCCGCTGGGATGGGGCGGACAGATGGCAAGCCGCCTGTGCTTCTGGTTCACGGAAATCGGCGTGAGGCAAATCCACATCGCGCCCGACGTCAACTATGCCAACGGCGTCCATGCGGACAAGTGGATTCCCGTGCTTCCCAACACCGACGCCGCCCTGCAGCTCGCAATCGCCTACACCTGGATCAAGGAAGATACGTACGACAAGGACTACCTCGAGACGCATGCCGTGGGCTTCGAGAACTTCAAGTACTATGTCCTGGGCGGCGAGGACGGCGTGCCCAAGACTCCCAAGTGGGCCGAGAAGATCTGCGGGATTCCCGCATACACCATCAAGGCCCTTGCGCGTTACTGGGCAAAGCATGCGGTATCCATTGCGCATTGCAACGGCGGTAGCTTCATCCGCAGCTGCTTCGCCCACGAGCCGGCACGCCTGGAGGTAGCGCTCTTGGGCATGCAAGGCGTTGGTAAGCCCGGGGCGAACCAGTTCAAGTTCCTCGAGTGGACGCTTTTCGGCATCCCGACGCTGGATGTGCTTCCCCCTTCCACCAACATCCCCAGCCTGGGTGCCGCCTACCGAGGTTTCGTCACCGGCACCAAGCCCTCGTTCATCCCCAAGACCCGCATCCCCGAAGCCATCATGAACCCGCCCATCAGCTGGTATGGCCACGTAAACGCCGGCCTTCCGAGAGAGGACCAGTTCCTCGAGTTCACGTTCCCGCCCGAGGGCGGAAGCCGCATCCACATGGTGTGGTCCGACTCGCCTTGCTGGGAAACCTGCTGGAACGGCGGATTCAAGATGCAAGACGCCCTTCGGCACGAGAGCATCGAGACGGTCATCGTCCAGCATCCCTGGATGGAGAACGACACCATGTTCGCCGACATCATCCTGCCCACCAATACCAAGTTCGAGACGGCGGACATCGGCACGGACAACGACTCGGGCCAGTGGAATGTCGTGTTCTACGAGAAGCAGGCCATCAAGCCCATCGGGGAATCCGTATCCGACAAGGAGGCCGTGGGCATCGTCGCGAAGAAGCTGGAGAGCTACGGGGGCATCTACGAGGGCATCTACGACAAGTACCTGGGTGGCAAGACGAATGAGGAGTGGATCAGGGTTGGCTTCGAATCCTCCGGTGCGCCCGAGGACCTGAGTTTCGACGAGTTCGTGGAGCGCCAGTACTACGCCTTCCCGACCCGCGAGGATTGGAAGGAGATACCGGCGGGCCTCATCGAGTTCTACGAGGATCCCGAAGGTCATCCGCTCCGCACCCCATCTGGCAAGCTGGAGTACTACTCCACGACGCTCGCCAGCTACTTCCCGGATGACAAGGAGCGAGGTCCCATCCCCCACTGGATTGACGAGGGCGCCGGACATCAGGAAAGGCAGTACCTGGAGCGTGGTCGAAAGTATCCCTTCCTTCTGGTGAGCAACCATCCGCACTTCCGCGTCCACGCACAACATGACGACGTCACATGGTTCCGCGAGATAGAGACGTGCAAGGTAAAGGGTCCCGACGGCTACCTGTATGAGCCCCTTTGGGTCAACCCCATCGATGCCGGCAAACTCGGCCTCGAGACGGGCGACGTCGCGAAAATCTACAACGAACGTGGCGCCGTCCTGGGTGGCGTGCTCGTTTCCGAGCGCATCATGCCCGGCGCCGTCTATCAGGATCACGGTGCGCGTTGCGACACCATCGTCTTGGGTGAGGGCGGTCTTGACCGCGGTGGGGCGAACAACCTCATCGCCCCCACCCCCACCACCTCCAAGAACGCGGCCGGAGAGGTTACCTCGGGCTTCCTGGTTAACGTGGAGAAAGTAGACGTCTTCAAGCTCGCACAGGAATATCCCGAGGCATTTGAGCGCGCGTATGACCCGGCATGCGGCCTCGTCGCCACAGCTCGTATCGTTGAGGGGGAATAACCATGGGTAAGACTTTCATCTTTGACGCAGCCAAGTGCAACGGTTGCCGCAACTGCCAGCTGGCCTGCAAGGACGAGCACGTCGATAACGAGTGGCTTCCCTATTCGAAACCCCAGCCCGACACGGGTCAGTTCTGGACGCGCATCGAGGAAAGGATTCGCGGGCAAGTCCCCAAAGTAAAGATCGCATACATCATGCACATGTGCCAGCATTGCGATGGCGCCCCGTGCATGAGCGCCGCCCCCGAAGCGGTGTACAAGCGTGACGACGGCCTTGTGACCATTGACCCCTCCAAGGCGAAAGGCCACAAGGAACTCGTGGAGGCCTGCCCCTACGGTGCGATTTTCTGGAACGAGGAGCTCGAGATTCCCCAGAAGTGCACGGGCTGCGCCCATCTCATCGACGCTGGCGAAATCCCCCATTGCGTTGACGTATGTCCGCACGGAGCCATTCGCTTTGGCGACGAGGAGGAGTTCGCTGAGGAGCTCGAGCAGGCCGAGGCGCTCATGCCCGAGCGCGCCGATCGCGACAAGCCACGCATGCATTACCTGAACCTGCCCAAGCGCTTCCTGGCGGGAATCGTCATCGACCCTGAGGAGGACGAGGTCCTGATTGGCGCCAAGGTGACGGCGCAGAACGTCGATACCGGCGAGGTGCTGGTCACGCAGACCGACGACTTCGGGGACTTCTGGTTCCACCAGGTCGCTGCCGGTAACTGGCAGGTGTATTTCGAGGCCGAAGGTTACATGACCCGCATGGTCGAGGCATCGACCGTCGACGAGGATCGCAACATGGGTCCCGTGTCGCTCTACGCGGCCAGCTAAGCACGTATCACTCTGCTCGACCGGTTAGAAGCCGGGCCTGGGGCGGCCTCCCGACCGATGGGGCCGCCCCTTTCTTGTCGATGGCGGAGAAGCGCAACGGAGCGTTTCTTTACTCCGCGGGCACTGTCATGCTGTAATGACCTGGACATCCGACGAAGGGAACCACCATGTCGATAAGCGAATCCATCAAAGCGCACCGCGAGGCCCGCGGCATGACCCAGCAGCAGCTCGCCGAGCGCCTCTACATCACTAGGCAGGCCGTCTCGCGCTGGGAAACCGGCGAGACCACGCCAGGCATCGACATGACGAAGCTCATCGCCGCGACGCTCGACGTGCCCATAGCCGAACTGCTCGACATGCCACCTGAAGGGACATTCTGCCAAAGCTGCGGAATGTATCTCGCGAACGACGAAGACCGTGCGCAAGCCGCAGACGGGACACCCGAGACGGACTGGTGCAAGTGGTGCGTGGAAGACGGAGAGCTCGTGAACCCCGAGGAGAGCATGGAAGAGCTCATCGAGCGCTGCGCCCCGTACATGGTCGAGTCCGGATCGTTCAAGACCGTTGACGAGGCGGCATCGCTTCTCGGCGTCGTGCTGCCCCAGCTGAAGCGCTGGCGGGAGCGATAGAAAACCGTCTCCCTACAGCTCCACCGCCGCGTCGAAGGCACTCATGTTCGCCGAGAAGATGTTGCCCGTCTGGCGCGCATCGCCTACGACCGTGACCTGAGGCATCATCTCCACAAACTGGCCTACGAGCTCCTTGTTGGGACGCAGGCCGCAGGCCATGACCACCGTGTCGGCGGGAATCTCGAAATCCTCGCCACCACGCGTGTACACGACGGACCCTTCGCGAATCTCCTTCACCATGGCCTCGTCGACGAGTTGCACGCCGTAACGATCGCGTAGCTCGATGAGGCCGCTGCGCAGCTCGTTCATGACCTCGCGCCAGAGCTTGTCCTCGGGCTGCGCGTCGATGGCCGTGACAGCATGCCCTTCGTAGGCAAGCTGGATGCCGCATTCGAGCGCGGAAAAACCGCCACCCACGATGACGACACGCTTGCCAATGGGCGCAAGCCCCAAGTCCGCTTCCGTTACGGTGATGACATTGTCCCCGTTGGCGCCGGGAATCGGCGGGCAGATGTGCTCGCCGCCGATGGCGACGATGACCTCGTCGGGATTCTCCGCCATGACGAGGCCCGGGGTCGCCTCGACACCCAACCGAATGTCCGCACCGCTCTCGAGCGTCTCGCGACGGTCCCAGGCAAGATAGCGCTTGTGGTATGGCTCCTTGCAGAAGAGGACCGATGCCTCCTTGAGGCGTCCTCCCAGCTCTTTGTCACGCTCGAAGAGGACGACGTCGTGACCGCGCTTGACGGCGGTCTGCGCCGCCATCATGCCGGCCGGACCACCCCCGATGACGACCACTTTCTTTTTCACGCGCGCCTCGGGAACCTCGCGGTAGTAGAGCTCGCGGCCGAGCTGCGGATTGACCGAGCAACGCACGCCACCGCCCACGGCAGGACGCGACGCGCACTCGATGCAGCGCAAGCACGGCCGGATGGTGTCCTCCTCGCCGCGATACGCCTTGTTCACCAGGTCCATGTCGGCGAGGATGTTGCGGGCGAAAGCGACGATGTCGGCCTTGCCCTCGGCAAGGATATGCTCGGCCGTCTTGACATCGGGAATGTTGCCGACGCAGGTCACGGGGATGTCAAGCTGTTCGCGGACGATGGCGGTGCGCGGGATGTTGAGGCACAGCTCCTGCGGATAGCCTGGCATCATGTACTTGACGTAGACCGGGTCGAAGATCCAGCCGCCCGATAGGTTCGCGTCATCAATGTACTCTTGCGCCGCCTTGAGAAAGGTGATGACGTCCTCGAGCGTGGTGCCGCCTTCGACGTATTCGTTCTGGCTGATGCGGAAGTCGATGGCCATGTTGTCGCCCACGGCCTCACGCACGGCCTTCACGAGCCTGAGCGGGAAGCGCATGCGGTTCTCGAAGGATCCGCCGTACTCATCGGTACGCTGGTTGGTAAGCGGCGAGAAGAACGCGCTCACCAGGTTGCCATGCGCACCGTGGATGAGCACCATGTCGAAACCCGCATCGCGCAGACGCACGGCCGCCTTGCAGAAGAGATCGATGACCTCGTCCATCTGCTCCTCGGCGATCTCCTCGAAAAGGTCGGGGTCCATGTCGGGCGTGAGCCACGGCACCCACGCCTTGCGTCCGGCGAGCGCATTGGGCTGCGCGATGCGCCCGGCGTGCAGGATCTCGCACGAAATTGCCGCCCCGTATCGGTGTACTTCCTCGACAAGACGGTGCAACCCCGGAATGTCCTCGTCCTTGCAGACGGAGAGGCTGCCGAAGAAGTCGCGTGCCCTGCCCTGATCGACGGGAGAGGCGCCGATGGTCACCATGCCCACGCCGCTTCGGGCCTGAGCGCCGAGAAACTGGACGAGTGCCTCGGTGACCTGCCCATCGACAACACCCGCATGCCCCGATACGACCGGCGAGAAGACGAGACGGTTCTTCAGCTCGACATTGCGAATCTTGATCGGCGTGAAAATGTGCGGAAAATCGTTAAAGCTGGGCATGGCGACTCCTCGATTCTTCGAAATGCGGACTGCGCTGGCACGCCTCCCGTGCGGGCTATTCTCCTAGAACGTCAGGCCAACGCACATGGTGCCGCCGTCATGGTTGGCGACGACGCCCGTAATCTGCGCAGCGGCAGACGAGGCCAGGAACACCGCCAGGGCGCCAATTTCGAGCGGCTCACCAAAGCGATGCATGGGCATGGTCTCGTCGATGAACTGCGTGATGGACGGCGGAAGGCCGGCATCCAAATCCGAATGCGTAGGACCAGGGGCGATGGCGTTCACGCGAATGCCGTAATCGCCCATGACGATGCTCAGGTGCCTGGTCAGATGGTCAAGCGCCGCCTTCGATGCGTTGTACGAGGGCATGGGATGCGCGCGCGGATCGCCAATGGCCTGGCCGCCAATCGACGAGATGTTGATGATCTCGCCACCGCGCCCCTCGTCCATCATCCACTGGCCAAAGACCTGGATCATCGCCGCGACACCATCGAGGTTAACGTTCATGACGCGCTTGAACTCCTCGAGGCGCGCATCGTCGAAGACGCCGTGCTTGCCGTCAATGCCCGCGTTGTTGACAAGCGTGTCGATATGGTCGAACTCCCTGGCGACGACCTCCTTGGCCCTCAGCACGGAATCGAAGTCCCCCACGTCGCACTTCACGGCGAGGGCGCGCAATCCAAGCAAGCGCAGTTGCTCGGCGGCCTCGTTGCCGGAGGCCTCGTTACGACACAGGATGGCGACGTTGGCGCCGCACTCTGCGAACGCCTGCGCGATGCCACGTCCCAGGCCGCGATTGCCACCGGTGATGACGACGTTTTGGCCGGCAACGGAAAACGCGTTCTTCATGCTGGTGATGGGCTCGATGATGATCTTGTCCATGTCGATTCCCTTCCTCGTTCTCTCACGTGCGATTCGATGTGTCAGGGGACCGGACCCCTGACACATCGGCCTGTCCCTCACATACGTTCGCTATATCTCCATGGCAGCGTCGAATCCGCTGTGATTCGCCTTCTTGATGGTCCCGATGTCGGAACAGTCGCCCACGACGTAAGTCTCGGGAACGAGCTCACG